>Ga0209542_10004775_pt1 | contig 27607 bp, 25 predicted proteins | sample RifCSPhighO2_01_FD_184028 | JGI IMG/M metagenome (GOLD analysis project Ga0209542, IMG submission 184028) | Soil microbial communities from Rifle, Colorado - Rifle CSP2_plank highO2_0.1 (SPAdes) (version 2) | ecosystem: Environmental > Terrestrial > Deep subsurface > Rock core/Sediment ...
GTATCTGACACAAGTTGTAGAAACCTTCCTTGAAAGATATCATTACCATACCATAGGCCACACATAGGCTTGGGAATGAGACCGCCACTTAGAAGATAGAGTGTCGGATATTTACGGAAACATACCGAAATATTAGTTATGAGCAAAAAGAAAATCTTTGGAATTTTATCGATGGTGATGCTTTTAGCAGGGCTTCCTGTTATGGTTTTTCTTGCTTTAAACCGGCAGGATATCAGAAGCAACGCTTCTATTGAAGAACAACCCAAAGAAATTAAAATAACAAATATTTCTGATAATTCCTTCTCTGTCTCCTGGCTAACTGATAAACAAACATCCGGCTTTATTGTTTATGGCGACACTGACAAACTGGGGTTGACTGCTTCTGATGACCGTGACAAAGGCGGGCAAACACCAAGGAACACGCATTATGTAACAATAGAAAATTTAAATCCGCAAACTCTTTACTTCTTCAAAATGGGATCCGGTTCGTCAGCCTATGATAACAATGGCTCTTCTTTTTCTATAACAACCGCACCATCAACGAATGACCCCCCTGCAGTTGCCGAACCTGCATTTGGGAAGGTTGTCAACCAAGCGGGTAGCCCGGTCCCCGGCGCGTTAGTCTACTTAACTGTACAAGGCGGATCGCCTCTTTCTTCGTACACTCGGGAGGACGGCAATTGGTTAATTACCCTGAATAATGCAAGAACTGATAATTTATCTTCATATATCGTTTACAAACCCGCTGGGGATACCGTTGACTTCTACGTTCAGGCGGGAAAAGCAGGTAGCGCACGTGCCACGGCAGACACCAACAATGTCCGTCCTATACCAAATATTAAGCTGGGTGGTACATATTCTTTTGATACACAGGGGTCTGCCGCCCAAGTAACTCTTACTCCTCCTGCTCAAACTGCAACTTCTGATTTTAGTCTGCAAAATATTAGACAGGCCTCAGAATCGGCAATACCTTTAAGTGTTTTAGCTACTGGAAAAGGCGAAACAGTAAACACCGGCCAGCCAACATTCTCAGGCACCGGCAGACCGGGAGACATAATTACTATTACCATCCACTCCTCGCAAATTGTGACTGCCCAGGTAACCGTTGGGCAAGATGGGAAGTGGTCATATACGCCTGATCAGAGTTTAGCCTCAGGCCAACATACAGTCACAATTGCTTCTGGTAGCAATCAAGACACCTCAAATTTTTCCATTCTCGGCGTTACCACTCCGACAAACTCCTCAGCCAAAACTGCGACTGCACCTGCTACTCCTGTGGTCGGGGTATCTTCCCCAATTTGGATTATCTTTTTGGGCGCAGCGTCAATACTTACAGTTGGCATATTGCTAGCTGTTAAGTTAGAATAAAAATACAGCACTGCCAATGGGACCTGCAAGCTACATCCTCAAATTCTCAGAAATTGATCACGATAGCATCGCTCTTGCTGGAGGGAAAGGTGCAAACCTCGGTGAGATGTACCAGGCTGGTTTTCCTGTTCCTACCGGCTTTGTTGTTACCGCTTCCGCCTACAAAAAGTTTATAGAAGAAAACGGCTTATCCGTGCAAATCCGAGATATTCTCAAATCTGCGGGAATTGATGGCCGCCGAAAGGTGGCCCCAGAACACTTCCAATCGGCTTCTGAAAAAATTGTCAGACTTTTGGAAAAAAGCAAAATGTCTGATGAAATTGCCCAGGAAATTGTTCAAAGCTATGGAAAGCGCGGGCTTTTAAAAAAACAACCTTTAGTTGCTGTGCGTTCCTCCGCAACCGCGGAAGATTTGCCTGATGCTTCCTTTGCTGGCCAACAGGCAACGTTTTTGAATATTCGTGGTGAAAAGGAGTTGTTAAAGGCGGTTAAAGATTGTTGGGCATCTCTTTTTACTCCCAGGGCTATTTTTTATCGGGAAGAAAAAAAGTTTAACCACTTTAAAGTTGCTATTGCTGTTGTTGTTCAGGAAATGATTCAGTCAGAAATTTCCGGAATTGCTTTTACGAACGACCCGCGGACTTCCGACAAGCACAAAATGGTTATTGAGGCAGTTTGGGGCTTGGGTGAATACGCGGTACAGGGCACAGTTACGCCGGACCGGTATGAGCTGGAACGACATTCTTTGGAAATTCAAAAAATAGATAAACATGAACAAAAAGTACAGTTAATTAGAAAAAATACCAAGACGAAAGAGGAAAAAGTTCCCCGGAACCGGCAAAACCGGCAAAAGCTCTCAGGAGATAAAATCAAGGAGTTGGGTAGAATTTTGCAAAGAATTCATGCGCATTACTATTTCCCCCAAGATATTGAATGGGCATACAACAAGGGTACTTTTTATGTAATTCAGGTGAGGCCAATTACTACTCTGTCGAGTGGAAGTTCCAATGTCCAATCTCCAATTTCCAATGAGGCAGGCAAGCAGACCACAGGTGAAGCGATTTTAAAAGGACAAGGGGCAAGTCCCGGAATTGCTACTGGAAGCGTAAAAATACTCCATTCTCCCAAAGAGATAGGCAAAGTCAAAAAAGGAGATATTCTGGTTGCTCGCATGACTTCGCCTGATTATGTTCCGGCGATGAAGCAGGCTTCTGCAATTGTTACGGACGAAGGCGGAGTAACATCGCATGCTGCCATAGTTTCCCGCGAACTTGGACTTCCTTGTGTGGTTGGAACAAAACTGGCAACAAAGAATTTAAAGGATGGAGAGATAATTACTGTAAATGGTAAAACTGGGGAAATTTATAAGGGAAAACCTGAAAAGGCCCAGCAAGTCAGCAAGTCAGCAAGTCAGCAAGTTGCGCAAGATAAAGCGGATCCAACGATTCAGACGGCTACAAAAATATATGTAAACTTAGCAGAACCCGAAAGAGCGCACGAAGTTTCACTTTTGCCCATTGCAGGAGTTGGACTTCTTCGCGCTGAGTTTATGATTGCCCAAATTGGTGTTCACCCCAGACACTTGATAGCACAACGCCGCCAGAAAGAATTTGTCGACAAACTTGCCGAGGGATTGACAATTTTTTGCCAGGAATTCGACCCGAGACCGATTATATATCGCGCCACGGATTTTAAGACCAACGAATACAGAAACCTTGACGGAGGAAAAGCATACGAACCGCAGGAACCAAATCCAATGCTTGGATATAGAGGTGCATATAGATATGTTGCAGATCCGGATGTGTTTGAGCTGGAGTTGGCTGCAATTAAAAAGGTTCGAGAAACTTACAAAAACCTAAACATGATGATACCTTTTGTGAGATCTCCTGAAGAGCTTTTACAGGTTAAAAGAATTATGGCCGCGTCAGGTTTGATCCGAAGCCCTAGTTTTAAGCTGCTATTGATGGTTGAGCTTCCTGTCAATGTCGTTTTGATTGAAGATTATATCAAGGTCGGAATAGATGGGGTTTCGATTGGCTCTAACGATTTGACTATGTTGATGTTGGGGACTGATAGGGATAACGGGGAGGTTGCATCCGCTTTTAATGAATTAAGTCCGGCTGTTTTATGGGCGTTAGAACACACCATTAAAGCCTGCAACAAACATGGCATAACTTCCTCGATTTGCGGACAGGCGGCAAGTTCTCACGACGACCTCGTAGAATTTTTAGTAAAGTTGGGAATAACCAGTGTGTCGATAAATCCTGATTCGGTTGGAAGAGTGCAAAGAGTTATTCAGGAATGCGAAAAACATGTCTAAAATCACGCAAGTTTATGCTCATGAAATATTAGACAGCCGGGGAGACCCGACTATTGAAACTGTTATCCGCTTGGATAGTGGCCAAACAACGGTTTCTTCGGTTCCTTCCGGCGCTTCTGTTGGGGCAAAAGAAGCCTTGGAATTGCGAGATAAAGACAGCAGGCGTTTTGCTGGTAAGGGAGTTTTGCGTGCAGCAGAAAACGTTAACCAAAAATTAGGTCCTGCATTGGTGGGCATGGATCCAGCTAATCAGACAGAAGTTGATCAAAAATTAATTTCTCTTGATGGGACAAAGGAAAAAAAGAACATGGGAGCCAATGCGATTCTTTCTATTTCGCAAAGTGTTTGCAAAGCCGGAGCTATAGCCTCCGGGATGTCATTATATAATTGGGTTAGTAAATTAGGTGAGGGGATGCAAGCTTTAAATTCCAAACTCCCCACCCGCATACCAACTCCGGTTTTTAACATGATCAACGGTGGTTTACATGGTGCCGGGAACTTGGATTTTCAGGAGTTTCAGGTTATTCCGGCTTCCTCAAAAATCTTTTCTGAAGGTTTAAGGACATCTGTTGAAGTTTACTACCAAATTCGTGAGTCGTTAATCAGACGGGGCGCGATTCATTCTGTTGGCGACGAAGGCGGATTTGCTCCGAACTTGTTTACCAATGCCGATGCCTTGGAAATAGATATTGAGGCGATAAAGGAGGCAGGTTATCAAATTGGTGAGGACTTTTTCTTAGGGCTTGACGTTGCAGCAAACTCTATCTGGAAAAATGGCAGCTATACAATAAAAGATCGTTCAAATGCTCTAAACGGCAGCGGGCTTGAAAGCTATTATGAAAGCATAAACCAGGAGTACAGATTGATTTATTTAGAAGATCCATATCACGAAGAGGATTGGAACTCCTGGAGGGAACTGACAGCCAAAATTGGAGACAAAACGATGGTTGTTGGCGATGACCTTCTTGTCACAAATCCGGAAAGAGTAAGCAGGGCAGTTTCCGAAAAAGCCTGCAACGCGATTCTGGTAAAACCTAACCAAATTGGGACAGTTACCGAAACTTTGGGCGTTATAAAACTAGCCCGAAACGCTGGTTGGAAAATCATTGTTTCTCATAGGTCTGGGGAAACTAATGACTGGTTTATTGCGGATTTTGCAGTCGGTGTAAAAAGCGACTATGTAAAATTTGGCGCCCCTGCAAGAGGAGAGCGAATCGCCAAGTACAACAGGCTCTTGGCGATAGAGAAAGAACTCGCTGCAACGCAACAGTAATTTTCAATGAATTCACCCCTTGTAGTATTAATTGTCATGGACGGTTGGGGGATAGCGCCTGCGGGTCCTGGAAATCCAATAATGGCGGCAAATTTGCCTAATATTAGAAAATTTTGGGCAGGCTACCCGCACACAACGTTGCTTGCTTCCGGAGAAGCAGTTGGTTTACCCAGAGGAGAGGTTGGGAACACTGAAACAGGCCACTTAAATTTAGGGGCCGGAAGAATTGTCTACCAGGATCTTTTGCGTATCAACATGTCTATTGCCAACGGCGCTTACTTTAGCATCCCCGCCTTTTTAGAAGCAATTGAACATGTTAAAAAGAACAATTCACGGCTTCATTTAATGGGTTTGGTTGGCGGCGGCGGAGTACATTCAAGCTCGGATCATTTGCTTGCCCTTTTGCGGCTTACCAAAGAGCATGGATTGTCCCAAAACGTCCTGGTTCATGCTTTCACAGATGGTCGTGATTCTCCTCCTACCGCAGGAATTTCGTATATTGCCGCTATCGAGCAATTTATGTCCACGCAACAAATTGGAAAGTTTGTTTCGGTTATGGGCAGGTATTGGGCAATGGACCGTGATCTTCGTTGGGAAAGGACGAAGATTGCTTACGAAGCCTTAACTGTCGGAGTAGCGCAACAAACAGTTTCTATAAAAAAAGCCGTACAACAGTCTTATGATAATGGAGTAACGGACGAATTTGTTCACCCAGTAATTTTAGTTGAGAATGGGCAAACCCCGTATTTAATAAAAGAGAATGATGCTTTAATATTTTTTAACTTTCGAGTTGACCGGCCACGACAGTTGGCAGGCGCATTTGTTTTCGAAAATTTTGCCAAGGAAGCAGCTCAGGCTCACCTTGACTTTGATCCTTATTCTGAAAAATACTTCAAAAAAGAAAATGTTAAAGTTGAAGGAAGTGCGGTTTTTGCAAGGGCGTCAAAAATTAATAATCTTTACTTTGCAACCATGACTGAATACAGCAAGGTCATCGCAAAGTACGCAAAATCTGCTTTTCCGCCGGAAATTATTACCCTGCCTTTGGGAGAAATAATTGCCCAAAGAAATTATAGGCAACTACGGCTTGCTGAATCTGAAAAAGAGCGGTTTGTAACTTACTATTTTAATGGACAAAGGGAATTGGCTTTCCCGGGTGAGACTAGAATTATTGCCCGTTCCCCACAGGTTGCAACATATGATCTTACGCCTCAAATGTCAGCGCTTGAAATTGTTAAAAATTGTCAAAACGCGCTAAATTCCGCCAGCGCCTTTCGGTTTGTTTTAATAAATTTTGCAAACTCTGATATGGTAGGGCACACGGGTAATTATGATGCTACTAAAATCGCAGTTGAAACAGTTGACAAATGTGTTGGGAGTATTGTGTCAAAAGTCGATAGCTTAGGGGGTGTGACATTGATTACAGCGGACCATGGAAACGCGGAAGAATTACTTAAATCGGATGGTACAATAGATACGGAACATTCGAATAATCCTGTTCCGTTTATGGTTGTTGGAAAAGAATTTATAGGCGATTCACAACAGCTGCAAACAGGAATATTGGCAGATGTTGCCCCAACTGTCTTGAAAATATTAGGCCTGCCAAAGCCGCAGGAAATGACTGGTCGCTCTTTAGTTTAGGATAAGCAGCTTACACAGAAATCAGACCTACTAATTCCCCCCTTGGTTTCACCTTCTCAAAGTGTGCAATAATCTCAGACACCTTTCCCTTCCGCACTTCTTCGTGGATTTTGGTTAGTTCACGCGCCACAACAATATTTGCCTCGCCAAAAACTTGTTCTACTAAATTTAGAGTTTTTAACAATCTGAAAGGACTTTCGTAAAAAATTACAGTTTTTAACTGTTCAATATCGCGCAAAGTATCGCGAGTAATCAAAAACAGACGTTTTACGTGCGCTTCTTTTTTGGGTAGAAATCCTAAAAACAAAAAGGCATTTGTAGGTAATCCCGAAACTGTGAGCGCGCTAATTAGTGCGGTTGGCCCGGGGACAGATTCCACAGTTATGCCTCTATTTACAGCTTCCCGAACCAGTTTGTATCCCGGGTCTGAGATTAGAGGTGTCCCCGATTCAGAAACAAGCACAACATGTTTCCCTTCATCCAACAGTGTAATAGCAAAATTTATTTTGCGTTCCTCATTTCCTTCAAAAAAAGAAACTAATTCTTTGTGTGGAATTTGATAATGGGCTAGCAATTTAACTGTAGTTCTTGTATCCTCAGCTAAGACAACATCACACTCTGTTAATGTTTGTATCGCCCGATATGTAATATCGCCCAAATTACCAATAGGGGTAGCAACAATTGACAATTTCCCCGCCATATGAAGTAATTATAGTGATTGTCATTGCGAGGAGCAAAGCGACGTGGCAATCTCTAAAAAAATGAAAAAACTCAATGAGAAGTTTATTCGCATAGCGGATGTTGTCTCGTGGGGAATGGGTACGCCCACAAACATCGCTTTTTGGATACTTGCTGTCGTTGTCTGGTTTGCCTTGGGCTATACACAACGCGAATTATTTGCAAGGGGAGACTTTCTGCCCGACTGGTTCACCTCAAATGCATGGAACTTTCCCTTAAACACAATAACGACACTGGCAGAACTTTACATAGGTTTTTTGGTTGCGGCTGCCGCCAACCGCTCAGAACGTGCCTTGCGAAAAATGATTGAGCACACAAAGCAAACTGTTGATCGTGTCGAAGAAATCAACTCAAAACAAAATGAGATACTGAAATTACTTGTGGATTACCAGAAAAAAGAGCTCCAAACAGAAAGCGAAGTGCTAAAAGAAGTACAGTCTCTCAAAAAATAGCCCCTAAGAAAAAAACGCCTGATTAGTTTTGGTACTTTCTGATTAGCCCCACGACTTTGCCTTGGACGGTAACGTTCTTAGCATAAATTGGGCTCATGGTGCGGTTGGCTGGTTCAAGCCTTACTCTTGTTGTTTCTTTAAAGTAGCGTTTTAATGTGGCCATACCATTATCCAAGAGGGCAACGACTATTTCACCATTGCTGGCGCGGTCCTGCTGCTCGATGACAACATAGTCACCGTCGTTTATTCCAACTTCAATCATGGATTCGCCGCGAACTTGGAGAACGTAAATTCTTTTTGTTGAAGAAAACATTGCTGGAGGGATAGAAAGAGTCGCATTAGGATCGGTATAGGCCTCAATCGGAGCACCGGCAGCAATAAATCCCATTATGGGAACTTCAACGCCGGCTGCCGCACGAGGAGTAATTTTCGTTAATTCAATTCCTCGGGTGTCGCCAATATGTTTTTTAATAAGTCCTTTCTTCTCAAGAGCCTGCAGATGCTCGTGGACCGTCGCGAGAGAGGAAACACCAATTGCCTGGGCAATTTGCTTTAATGTAGGAGCACACCCATTGGCATCAATAAATTGGCTGATAAAATCAAGAATTTGGCGTTGTCTGGTATAAATAACTGGTGGCATGTTTTTTTCAGATTACCCTAACAAAACCCGACTGTCAAGACCCAGTTTTGGGTAATCTATGGTACAATTTATAAATGAAGTTCAAGTTAGAATCCCCTTATCAACTCACAGGCGACCAGCCCCAGGCTCTTGAACAACTGATCAAAGGTATAAAAGCCGGAGCTAGTGATCAGGTTCTTTTGGGAGTTACCGGTTCAGGTAAAACTTTTACAGTTGCAAACGTTATTGATCGTTTGCAGCTTCCAACACTGGTTATTTCTCATAACAAAACTTTGGCGGGGCAGCTTTATCAGGAATTACGTGACTTTTTCCCTGAGAACGGTGTCTCATACTTCGTTTCTTATTACGACTACTATCAACCTGAGGCTTATATTCCCCAAACAGATACTTATATCGAGAAGGAAACGGACATAAACCGCGAAATAGATAAACTCCGCCTGCGCGCAACAACCAATCTTATGACCCGACGTGATGTCATTACAGTTGCTTCTGTTTCCTGCATTTACAATATTGGCTCGCCTCAAGAATATGGAAATTTTGCTTTAGAGCTAGAAGCGGGAAGGTCATATGCACGCCAGGATATTTCAAAAAGGTTAATTGATCTGCAATATGAACGGGGCGATTACGGTTTCCACAGAGGCACCTGGAGAGTCAGGGGAGATGCGATTGACATTTTCCCGGCATACGAAGATACGGCGGTTCGACTGGAATTTGAACAGGAAAAACTCCAAAAGCTAACAATAATTGATCCGCTGACTGGTAAAACACTATCTGAGCTTAAATCAACTTTGGTGTATCCAGCCAAACACTATATGATGAATCGCGAAAAACGTGCGGGGGGTTTTGGTCAAATTCGGCAGGATTTACAAAAGGTAGTTAAAAATTTTAAAGATGAGGGCAAGCTCTTGGAAGCCAACAGAATTGAGAGGAGAGTTACATACGATTTGGAGATGATTGAGGAAGTTGGATATGTTAATGGAATTGAAAATTATTCGCGTTATTTTGATGGTCGAAAACCAGGGGACGCGCCCTACACGCTTCTTGATTACTACAAGCACAATTATGGTGATAACTTTTTAGTTGTTATTGACGAGTCTCACATGACTATTCCTCAAATTGGCGGAATGTACAACGGAGACTTGGCCCGAAAGCATACATTGATTGATTTTGGGTTCAGACTTCCCGCGGCGTATGACAACCGGCCCTTAAAGTTTGAGGAATTTTTACGCCGCATCCCCAAAGTTTTATACACAAGTGCCACTCCAGCACAGTGGGAGCTGACTCGCGCAGGTCAAAATGGCGTTATCCAACAGTTGATTCGCCCAACTGGCATTCCTGATCCGGAAGTTATTGTTAAGCCTACCGAAGCACAGATCCCGGATTTAATGAAGGAAATTTCTGAAAGGGTTGGAAAAGGGCAACGAACCCTAGTAACAACCTTGACTAAAAGAATGGCAGAGGATCTAACTTCATACCTCAAGGAACAAGGGCTAAAGGTTCAATATCTTCATTCTGAGGTTAATACCCTTGACCGAACGGATATTTTAGACCAGTTAAGACGGGGCGAATATGACGTTTTAATTGGAATAAATCTTTTGCGCGAAGGTTTGGATTTGCCTGAAGTGTCGTTGGTTGCTATTTTGGATGCCGACAAAGAAGGCTTTTTAAGGTCTGAAACTGCTCTGATTCAGGTGATGGGGAGGGCGGCTCGCCACATCGAAGGTAAAGTTATCATGTATGCCGATAATGTTACTGGATCAATGCAGCGTGCAATACGCGAAGTTGAAAGAAGACGCGTTCTCCAACTTGACTACAATAGAAAGCATAATATTATCCCCAAAACGATTGTGAAACCCATCCGCGAAAAGTTGGTTGATCGCGAAGAAATACAAGAAGCTGAGCCGTTACTTTACGGTATTGAGCGCGAAGTTGTTAACAGCTTTGAAAATTTAAGCCCTGACGAGCTTACTCCGAGAGACAGGAAAAACATGACGATGAAATTAAGGCGAGCCATGACTGCCGCTGCACGAGACTTAAATTTTGAACTGGCCGCCAAGTTCCGCGACCGAGTGCGCGAGCTGGAAAGTATTTAAAGTGACTAGTCGTGATATACTACTCGCGCCGCGTAAACCGCGGTGTGTTTCTATGGACAAATTAATAATTAAAGGCGCCAGACAGCACAACCTTAAAAATATCGACGTTGAGATTCCGAAAAATAAATTAGTTGTTTTTACAGGAATTTCTGGCTCGGGTAAAAGTTCTTTGGCTTTTGACACAATTTACGCCGAAGGGCAAAGGCGATATGTTGAAAGTTTGTCTTCTTACGCCAGGCAATTTTTGGGGATAATGGATAAGCCTGACGTGGACAGCATCGAAGGTTTATCCCCAGCAATTTCAATTGAGCAGAAAACTACGTCTCACAATCCACGCTCCACAGTCGGAACGATAACAGAAATTTATGATTACTTGCGTTTACTTTTTGCCCGCATCGGGCATCCTCATTGCCCAATTTGCGGCCGCGAAATTGAACAGCAATCTGCAGAGACTATAACCAACAATGCCATAAGCATGATTAAAGACGTGGCTGATAAAGAAAATGTTGCTAAATTTTTGCTGCTTTCCCCTGTTGTTCGTGATAAAAAAGGAGAATTCGCCAATCTTTTTGCCAACTTGCGCGCCAAGGGATTTCCCCGCGTGCGGGTTGACGGGAAAGTATATGGGCTAGACGAAGATTTGTTTCTGATAAAAACTAATAAACATACAATAGACGTTGTAATTGATAGAGTTTCTATTGAGAAAAAGCAATTGCGCGATAAAGTTGCACAAAATAATCTGCGCTTGCGGCTTGCTAATTCTATTGAGCAGGGTTTGGGACTTTCAGAAGGCCTGATAATTCTGTCTCAAATTCATGATTCTAGTTTTGGTATTCCGGACAGTCCGAAAAATTTAGAAGACCATCTTTTTTCGGAAAAATTCTCTTGTCCTGTCGACAATATCAGCTTCCCAGAAATTGAGCCCAGGACTTTCTCCTTTAATTCCCCGCATGGAGCCTGTTCTACTTGCGCTGGTATTGGCACTTTGTTAAAAATTGATCCCGACAAGTTAATTAATCCGGAACTGACTTTATCTGAGGGTGCCATCTTGCCCCTGGGCACCATGTTTGAGAATGACACTTGGTATTCTCGTATCATAGCTCAAGCAGTAAAAGAAGCAGGTTCTAACATACAAACTCTTGTCAAAAACTTTTCTGAGGAAAAAATTGGAATTCTTCTTTGGGGAACTGGAAATAAAAAATATCGTGTCTGGGGAACAAACCATTTAGGGGAGAAAACACGCACAGAAGAAACGTTTCCTGGGATCATTGCAGAACTTGAACGCCGCTATTCTCAAAGTGAGTCGGAATATGTTCGAGCTGAAATTGCCAAGTATATGGTGGAAAAAATTTGCCCCGACTGCAAAGGCGCACGGCTCAAAGAAGAGGCTCTTTCAATCACTATTGATGGCAAATCTATTGTTGATGTGACACAAATGCAGATTGCCGACTCTTTAACGTTTGCCCGGGACTTGTTTGGAGCAGAGACTCCGCTTTCCAAAAGAGAACAGGAAATTGCCAAAATGATTTTGAAGGAAATTGTTTCTCGTCTTAACTTTCTAGTTTCAGTTGGGCTTGAGTATTTAACTTTAGGTCGCTCGTCTGGCACTTTGGCCGGCGGAGAAGCGCAGAGAATACGCCTGGCTTCGCAAATTGGCTCTGGCTTAAGCGGCGTTTTGTATGTTTTGGACGAGCCTACGATTGGCTTACATCAGCGCGATAACAAACGTTTGATTAGTACCTTGCGGAACCTTCGGAATTTGGGGAATACCGTGATCGTAGTAGAACACGATAGGGAAATGATGGAAAAAGCTGATTGGATTTTGGACTTTGGGCCAGGTGCTGGCAAACAAGGCGGGGCTCTCGTCGCGGAAGGGAACCTTTCGGCAATTTTGGCGCACAAAGATTCTATAACTGCTAAATATTTATCCGGCAAAAAAGATCTGTGGATAAATACCTCGTCATCGCGAGCGAAGCGTGGCGATCCCTCGGAGGATGAGATTGCCTCGTCGCATACTCCTCGAAATGACGATAATGCTTACCTGCAATTAATGGGTGTGAAAGCGCACAACCTCAAAGATGTTGAGGTAAAAATCCCATTACATAAACTGGTTTGCATTACTGGTGTTTCAGGTTCGGGGAAGTCAACACTTTTGGTCAATACGCTTTATCCAGCGCTTCACGACGCGCTAAATCGTTCCTGGCCGGAAAGGAATCAACTTTACGCACCTAAAAACGGTGATTTTGAACGGCTCGAAGGCATTGGCCAGATTAACCGACTGATTTTGCTTGACCAATCACCCATTGGCCGGACACCCCGCTCAAATCCCGCAACGTACACAGGAGTTTTTAACGAAATCCGGGCACTTTTTGCCCAAACTCCCGAAGCCCGTGTTCGCGGCTATAAAGCAGGAAGGTTTTCTTTCAATGTTAAAGGTGGACGATGCGAGGCATGCGAAGGACAGGGAGTAAACAAAATCGAAATGCAGTTTTTGTCTGATGTTTATATTACCTGCGATATCTGTAACGGCACAAGATTTAACAGAGAAACTTTAGAAGTCGAATGGCACGGAAAGAATATTGCTGAGGTTTTGGGAATGACGGTTTTGGAAGCCAAAGAGTTTTTTGCCAATATTCCTCACATCGCCGATAAATTAAATACCCTGGCAGAGGTAGGGCTTGATTATATTGAGTTGGGGCAGTCTGCTCCAACTTTATCAGGCGGAGAAGCGCAAAGGGTCAAACTCTCCTCAGAACTAATGAAGCGGGGAGGTAGTTCAACTTTTTATATTCTTGATGAGCCGACAACAGGATTGCATTTTTCCGATATCGAAAAACTCTTAAAATGTCTCTTGCGATTAGTTTCTATGGGCAACACAGTTGTAATTATCGAACACAACCTGGACGTTATCAAAAATGCGGACTGGATTATTGATTTAGGCCCCGAAGGAGGAGAGAAGGGTGGAGAAATAATTGCCGTTGGCACTCCCTGGCAAGTTTCCCAAAATAAAAAGTCATACACCGGGCAGTTCCTCTCCGAACTTCTTTAGCCTTTAGCCTTCCACCCCCGAGGTGTCATCGTAAAAGTCATCAGCCAAGTGGTGTTTAATTGTTTCAAGAGTTTCTCCATAACTTATTTGATCTTCCAGGAATTTTTTGTATTCTTGAGATGATTGAAACTGTTCCATTATTTTCTCCAGAGAGCAAAATCCTTTTGCCGAGCCCATATATTGAGCAAAGGAAGACCATGGATAATCTTCCAGCTTGGTCACCATGCGAGCAACAATAGGATTAATGTGTATGTACCTAGAAACATGTAATAGCTGGTAATTATCCACTATGAGTACCGACTTGAAACGGCCTTGAAGTAGAGGACCGACACGTTTATGTTTGGTATTAAAATATTTTGTGTAACTATTGCACAGCTGTGACATGAATATTGAGACACCATTGTTTTGTAACTGCTGGATTAATAAGTGCATGTGGTTGGGCATTAAACAATAGCAACTGATGTTAACAAGCCTGTCTTCTTCTTTTGGGGTCCACAGTTGAAGTTTTTGCGCAGATAAATTTGAGAATTTAGGTTTTGGGCCTTGGTACTGATAATAGAAAAGTGTGCGAAGAAACCTATCATGGTCTCTTTCAATTAAGAATATTTTTCTACTGTCGCTTCCACGATTAACGATGTGGTAAAACTCTCCGGAACCACCCGCACGTCGACTTCTAGCGCTCTTTGTCCTCCAGTCCGAAGGGACCACGCCAGAAAAGCGAAACCCACGTGGCTGGTTGGTGTTACCACCAGCCACAACACGATTGCACCGAGCATGTCGCCAGCCTTATAGCCGGGTACGGCACACGCCCAGAAGATTGGAAATCCGATCAACATCGCGCCACCGACGTGTCGACGCCACCATGCGACATGACGTTCGGTGCGCTTGGGCATTATCTTCCAGAGTACAACGCCATACACCATGTGGGCGCTAGCCCACAAGAACGCCGCGATTGGCGAGGTCCCACTGGCGATAAAGTACGCTGCAACGAGGTAGGCTACGGCGCCGAAGCCGAGTGCTCCCCTTTGGTCTTCCGATACCAAGAAATGGCGGGCTTGTTGCGCGAGAAACACTTGATACTCTCCCAAAGTGCTACCTAGCCCCACTTGAAGCTAAGAACTCGTTTTGAGTATGCCAAATCATACCATAAAATACACCAGATGTCAATGTTATGGGGCTTATGCTGGTTGAAGTTTTTCTAAAAGTACGGCTTACTCCTCATCAAGGATATCTGTAATTAATTTTTGATAATTTGGCCATTCAATTCCGGCTCGCAATCGAGAAACAAGCTTTAACGATTGCGTATTCGTAAGGTGATGTTCTATGGCTAAAGTTATGGCTGCTTCGTTAGGATTTGCGTACGGATCAAACCTCTGTTTTTCATCTACCACATTAGTTGATTTGCCTTGAGTATTCTCCCTAACTAAAACTTCTACTTTTTCTCCCCAAACAGTATGACAATCATGTTCGTCTGCGCTTACTTTTCCCACAATTTGAAACAATCCGTAACTTTTGATTAGTTTCTTAAAGGGTTCTAGTTGGTTCGGACTTTCCAAAAGTTCCCTGATCATTCTGCTGTCAAGGTTGCTAAGCAATAAACTTAGTTTGCCTGTTTGGTCTTCGGCAACGTATGCCGTTTGTGCAAGCTCTGCAATTATTGTGGCACTATCTTGTGAAAGTAATGGTTTTAACTCTTCAAGGTATAATCGCACGTTTTTAGCGTTTCTTTAAACTTTTGAGGAAAATCTATCCTTGTCTCTTTTGCAGTTAAACTTTCCGTAACAACCTCTCCCATAACTTCCATTATAACCCCAAATAAAAACTTCAATAATTTTTAAACTACCTGTAGAAGGCTCCTTTGGCATTTCTGGCAGCAGCAAAGTCCGTAAACTCTTGCAATACATTTTCAGGTCGCATATCAGGTCTGCCAGTTAGTGCAGCCATCGCCTTTAAAGCTTGGGCGTTAATTTCGCGTTCACCTACACCTGGCGCCCTCTTGCCATTTGCCACCAGTTGCTTACCTGTATCGCTATCATATAAGTTGGGCAAGCAAGTTCGTTTGTAAAACTGTAAATAACCTTCAATACCAACTCTACTGACAATAAATTCCGCCAACAACCCTCCAAATTTATATGCATACTCATAATCAGCTTTAGATCTTGCCTCGCCGGCATTGTCCAACATTTGCGTATTTGAAAGCCCAATTTGGCCGCCTTTTCCTCTTATTCTGATTATTTGATCATCACCATATCTTTGCGCTACATAGTCGTTTCTCTTATCATAGGGGTTAACCACGCGTGCCAAATACATTGCTGCCCCCTCGGTGGCTGTGGCGCTGTGGCTTGTTCCAAAGATCTGAGCAAGATTTGCATGAACTGCTTCATGTGCATATACCTGATCAAGATCCTGCGACGAAGCCAATATAAAGCCTGTACCGTCGAGTTTGGCATAGCCGCCCCTTGGGCAATACTTGGCTTCGGGTACCAAAACTACATGTACAGGCTTTGTACCATCCGTGCCCAAAGTTTGAGCAAGGCGCCTGTTTATTTCATCAAATCGATTTAGCAAAGGCTCTATATTTTGGTTTGTAGCCGTGTAATAAACAAACCTCCCCCGTTCTGTATGCGCAAAAGTATATCTTTGTTGCATTTCAACTCGGTCAACTAAACAAAGCCCACCTTCGTTGCCTATTGAATTTTCCCAATAAGATAATTCTGTGCCTATTGTACTTTCAGGCCTCACCAGCTCAGCTTGTTTAACAACTTCCGCTTGAGACTGCGAAAGCAAGTGTATAAGTGATTCATACTGGTCAAGATGTCCTCCGCCAGAAACGTGGCCGGCCAATACAAGTTGCAGGCGAGTAAGCGCCTGGTTGAAGCGAGCGTAGCGGGCTTGTTCTTGTGCGCCATATTGGCTTAATGGCCAAAAATTATATCTCTTATAATTTTCAATACCGCGAAGAACTACTGCCGCATCCTGCTGCGTTAGGTTTTGCGAAGCTGCACAAACTGCCATTTCCCGAACATAATAAGCTTCGTCCGGAACTGTTTTTACAGAAGCCCATGTGTTGAACCGACCCAGAATAACATTCTTAGTCCGATCGCTGACTGGCGTGCTGTATTGTTCGTAAACTTCCTGCGCAAATTTCCCAATAAAAGTATTGCCTCTTTGTATACTTCCCATCAACTGAGGATCTGTGCCAATCGCTCCTGCTCGGATAGTTTGACCTTGGCCACATTTGAGCCTGCCTTCGGCACCTTGAAGAGTAGCCCCAATATCCCAAACAGTTGGACATTGTCTGCGTAGCAAAAGAAAAGCTGCCATTGCAACTTGGGGCTGTATGTTGGGCGCACTCAAGTCAACCTGGGACGCTTCAGAAAGCAAGAAAAGCGAGGCACTATCTTTCAAAGTTGCTTGTGTAAATTCCTGTAAACGGCTCTTTGCAAGGTTCTGAAATTCAGGGGAAGAGGTTGCCGTCTGAATTGAGGAAATACCACTATCTACCACTTGTTCGGGCATAATTTACTATATCATACAAGGAACGCAGCGTATGTTAAGATTAGTCTTATGAGGTACCTGCTGAAAGTGATTTTTCTGGCCTGTGCACTGTACACTGTCTCCTATGCACTGCCACGAGTTGCCGCGGCCCAGCAGGAATTCAAAACAGACTTTGCTACAACTTACGTTGTTGACCAAAATGGTGACGCGCAGGTTACCCAGGGAATAACCCTCACTAACAATTTTTCAACAATTTACGCGACTTCTTATTCTCTAAGCCTGGAAGGTAAAAAGCCTGTCGGAGTTACAGCTATAGAATCCGGGAAAGGGATCCCTGTTTCTGTTGAACAAACAGACACAGAAACAAAAATTCTTGTTAATTTTCCTGATGCAATAGTCGGGAAAAACAAATTAAGAAAATTTACCGTTGCCTACCAAATTCCACATCTTGCCTCCCAAAATGGCCAGGTTTGGGATTTAACAATCCCTCGAATCACTTCGGTTGATAACTTTAATACTTACAACTTATCCTTAACCACATCAAAAATATTAGGAAAACTTGCCTATATTTCTCCCGAACCAAAAAATAGATCAGAAACCGAGAAAGATATGACGTTTACTTTCGGCAAGGAGGATCTTCTGAAAGCGGGGATTATTGCTGCTTTTGGTGATTTCCAGGTTTTTTCATTTGACTTAAACTATCATCTTGAAAACCCCTATGTAGATAAAAAAGGCAAAACTTCAATTGCATTAGTTCCGGACACTGCTTATCAAAAAGTTTACTATTCCAAAATTTTACCTTCTCCCTCCTCAGTCGTACTTGATTCAGATGGAAACTGGATGGCCACATATTACTTAAAACCCGGAGAAAAGAAAGATATTCAGGTTTCCGGTAATGCTCAAATTTTTGCTACTCCGCAAGTGCTTTATACTTCACCAAATCCTGTCACGCTTCCTTATTATCTTTCCGATACAAAATACTGGCCAACCGACGACTTGCAAATTAAATCAATTTCACAAACCTTAGGCAAGAATCCCCAATCGATTTATGACTATGTGGTAAAAACCTTAAACTACGATTATAGCCGTGTCACGAGTAGTGTCGAAAGAATGGGAGCAAAGGGCGCTTTAGCAAGTCCCGACAAAGCGATTTGTATGGAATTCACAGATCTTTTTGTCGCATTGGCTCGCGCCGCTGGTATTCCTGCCAGAGAAGCCAACGGTTTTGCCTACACCGAAAACCCACAGGTTCAACCCCTGTCTTTGGTTGCCGATGTTCTGCACGCCTGGCCTGAATATTGGGATCAGTCTTTGGATGTTTGGAAACCGATTGATCCAACCTGGGGTAAAACTACCGGTGGAATTGATTATTTTAATAAATTCGATATGTCACATCTTACTTTTGCGATACATGGCAAATCTGATGATTCTCCACCTCCTGCAGGTTCATACAAATTAGCCCAAAGTAACCAAAGAGATGTTTCAGTACAGTTCGGACACTTGCCAAATAATCGCGAATCAGTTCCTCAAATTACCATAAGCCAAGACAAATCTCTCTTACCTTTTGTGGCCAACAAACTCCATATTAACATATATAATCCTGGTCCTGTAGCGCTTTACAACCAACCAATAACTATTATTCAAAACAATCTAAACACAAAAGGGGACATAATTAAAAAAATCGGCTTCCTTGCCCCTATGACTGACTCATCATTTGATATTCAGTACACTCTTCCACTACTTTCCACAAATAAAAGTAGTAAAATACAGCTTAGAGTAGGGGAACACAATAAAACCTACGAAATCTCCTCAATAAGTATCCAAATGCTGCAAATAGTGTCTGTGTTTATTATTCTATTATTACTTGTTGGCGGTGGATTTATAACAAACTATGCTTACATCTATCTCAAATCTAGAAAAACAGGCAAATAATCTGCCTCATGGTCCAGGAGTTTACATTTTTAAAAACCCCGCGAATAAAGCGATTTATGTAGGGAAAAGTATAAATGTTCGCGAGAGAGTATATTCCCACCTTCATGCACACGGCACGAAGAGTCAGGAGATTGTGCAAGATGCGTCAGCAGTGTCCTCAATTCCGGTATTATCAGAATTGGAAGCGCTTCTTTTAGAGGCAGAATTAATTAAAAAGTATCTGCCCAGATATAACTCTTCCGCCAAAGACGATAAACACCCGCTTTACATCAAAATCACCAAAGAAGAGTTTCCCAAAGTGACAGTTGCCCGACGGGAGGAGGGTGCAGGGAGGTACTTTGGTCCTTTCCCGTCCTCTTCTACAGTTAAGGCAGTTCTCCGGCAGACCAGAAGGGTTTTCCCATATTGTTCACAGAGAAGACTTGGCAAGCGTGGTTGCTTCTACTCACACTTAGGCTTGTGCAACCCATGTCCAAATTTAGTAAAAAGTGAACCAGAGAAAAGTGAATATAGAGCAAACATCAAACGAATAATTGCATTGCTATCAGGTAAGACAAAACGACTGGAAAAACAATTGTTGGGGGAAATGACGGCTGCATCCTTACGGGAGGATTTTGAGGCTGCTGCGCGAATTCGCGACCAGTTGCGTCAGATTTCTTACATTACCAAGCCGTACGAAAAGCCAAAAGCTTATTTGGAGAACCCAAATTTGGTTTCCGATATCCGTGAAGAAGAACTGCGCACACTCCAAGACATTTTAAGCACTTATCACCCATCACTTGGCACCATCCACCGAATTGAGTGTTACGACGTTGCCCACACGGGCGGCAAAAACACAACCTGCTCAATGGTTACTTTTATTAATGGCGAGCCGGAAAAAAATTACTACCGAAGGTTTCGGATCCAAAAAGTGAAAAGGGCTGACGACTACGGCGCACTTAAGGAAGCGTTAAGCCGGCGTCTTAAGCATCTTGAGGATTGGGGAAAGCCGGATTTAATAGTCGTCGATGGCGGAAAGGGGCAAGTATCAGCATCACTCGAAGCCGTCAACCAAGCCTCATCCTTAGGTGGCGTACCTAGACCACCTGGAAGGTGGGACAGATACGCCACCTTTGGTATTCCCGTAATAGGTTTGGCTAAACGAGAAGAAGAATTAGTTATTCCCACTCGAGAAGGTGGATTTAACGTGATTGCGCTTGGAAAGGGAAGCCCTACAACAAAACTTCTTCAGCGCATGCGCGATGAAGCCCATCGCTTTGCTCGCGCGTACCACTTCAAGCTTCGCCTCAGGGAGCTTCTTCCAAGCAAAACTTGACAGGCCATCTTTCTTAAATGATACTAGGACTTAGGTTGCCGTTATGAAAAGATTTTTAAGGTCATTTTTTATTCATCTTTTTGTTGTTTGGTTTGTCGCTAATAGTTTCGGTGGTATAGACTATCAGCACAACCTACAATTTTTAGCCCTTGGAGCTTTAGCCCTAACTTTCGCCGATTCACTTCTTAAGCCATTAATTAATCTCTTGCTTTTGCCTTTTAACCTGGTAACCTTAGGGCTTTTCAGGTGGATATCGGGAGTTGTTACTTTGTATATCGCAACTACTCTTGTGCGTGGGTTTTCAATAGTTCCATTTACCTATCCAGGTTTCCAGTCAAACTTATTCATCCTTCCGGCAATGACCTTTTCCCCTCTTTTAGCATTTATCGTAGTTTCCTTTGTAATCTCATTTGTCTCCTCTTTCCTCTTTTGGATTAGTAAGTAATCTGCGCTATACTATACCTACATGTCACCCATAATGATCATACAAGTAGTACTGGCCATCTTGCTCGTTATCTTCGTCTTGATTCAAAATCGGGGGGCTGGTTTAGGTTCTTCCTGGGGCGGATCAGGAGAGTTTTACGTTACTCGACGCGGTTTTGAGAAGCTTCTTTTTAGGGCAACAATTACAACCGCAATTCTTTTTGTCACCTTTTCGTTTTTAGGTTTGATCTCCTGACCTATTTGAGATGAAAACACTGCACTACTGGTCTATTTTTATTTCTGCGTTCTTATCGCGATTTAAACTAGTCCTTTTGGGAAGTGTTCTCTTGGGAGTTTTTGTTTTTCTTTTTTCCTCAAAAATGTCCAGATTCCTCGCCTTTTTTCAAACAGGCAATACAATCGGAGTAGTCGATAAATTTAATCTTGATAACCTGCCGCTTTTTATTCAGCAAGAAATCAGTGTTGGGCTAACTAGATTGGACGCCAACAACCAACCTATTCCCGGAATCGCGACAGCTTGGGAAAGCCAGGAAAATGGGCGAGTGTGGATTTTTCACATTGGGAACTATAAATGGCAAGATGGGACAAAAATTCAGGCAAAAGATATCAACTATCAATTTAAGGATGCCAAAAAAGAGGTCACTGACGCAACAACTATTAAATTTACTCTAAATAAAGATCCCTACGTTCCCTTCCCCACGGCTGTAACTCGACCTGTTTTTAAAAGAGGCTTAATTGGTGCCGGAGACTGGAAAGTGACAGGATTAACCACAATTACCGGTCAGTTTAGCAGGTCATTAACTTTGGTAAATAGAAAAACCGACGCGAAAAAAACTTATCGTTTTTACGACACGGAAGATATTGCCCTAACTGCTTACAAGCTTGGGCAAGTTAGACAATTGGTTGGAATTACCGATCCTAAAGATTTGAGCACCTGGAACAATGCAAAAATTGATATTAAAACCAATGAAGATAGGTATGTGGGAATATTTTTAGATATGCAGAACAAGGTCACCTCAGACAAAAATATCCGTCAGGCTCTTGCCTACGCAATTAATAAAGATGAGTTCCCTGAAAAAAGAGCTATTAGCGTTATCTCGCCAAAATCCTGGGTCTTTAATCCCCAGGTTAAGGACTATAAATATAATCCTGATCGGGCGAAAGAACTTTTGAAAAACGTACCAGCTGACGTCAGGAAGAACTTACCCATTAATTTAGTAACTTTGCCAGGTTTATTGCCCGTTGCCGATAAAATTAAGAAGAACTGGGAAGATATGGGCTTGCATGCAAATATACAGGTTATCAATGCTCCTCCTGATGATTTCCAGGCTCTTCTTTGGATTCAAAGTATCCCGCCAGATCCTGATCAATATAGTCTTTGGCATTCAACACAAATGGAGGCAAATATAACCAACTACGGACCTCCCGCAAAGGAAAGTCCAAGAATCGACAAACTTTTAGAGGATGGGAGAAGAACTCTTGATCCGGAGGCAAGAAAGTCAATTTATTACGATTTTCAGCGCTTTTTGTTAGAAGACCTACCCGTTATACCTCTGTTCTACCCTGTGACTTATACAATAACAAGGAAGTAGTTGAGACGCAAATTATTCCGAACTCTTTCTTCCACAGATTCTATCATTTTAGTAAACTGATAGAGATTTATCAGGAAAATCCTAGTAATCTTTAAGAGCTAAAACTTTAATTTCTGGATCTTTACTTTGGTGTTTTACGTTGTCAGTAACTAAAGTAGCATTATACTGTTTGGCCAACGACATAAACGAGGCATCGTAATAACTCACTCCTAAATTATTGGCCAAAGTATAAGTTTCTTTTGCCTGCTGTTCTGATTCTGTGACAAATGTTACAGGTAAGGAGTATGCAGTGCCTAGTGAGACATATGCCTGCTGCGGTGTTAATTGCTTACCTTTTAACAAGACATTCCCTATCTCATACTTAATTAACTCTGGAACTACAAGCTCTGTTTGACCTCTTTTAACATCCTCAAGGATTTTATCTGCATTTTCTAAATACAGTTCGTTAGTTTGATTCAACCATTTGATGAAAACCGAGGTATCAACAACTAAAGTATCCATTAATGAGATCTACGATCTTGTTCTAAGAAATCTGCTGCACTCAGATTACCTCTCCCAGAGATAGCTCTGGATTTTCTTATATTTTCCCAAACTTGATCCCAATTCACCTGTTTCTGATGGGGCTTAATTACAATTTCATCAGGTTTGATAACGGAGATAGACACTGCAGACATAGGAGTAATCCAAGATACAACCCGGCGGATTGAATCAGGAATGGTTAATTGTCCTCGATCTCGAATAATGCTTACTTTCATATTTTCAGAATATCAGATAATCTGAAAGTTGTCAAGGTGCAGTCATTCCGAACTCTTTCTCCTATATATTCTGTCTAATTTTAACAAGTTAATGCAGGTTTACCGAACCGACATTCGCGACTTGTAGGTTTGTTATACTAAACCCATGAAGAAAAATAAACTGATATGTATATGTTTTGTAATAGCAATTTTAGTTATTACTTCGATTGTGATTTATAACAAACAATTTAGATGGGTTTCCCATCAAGATGAGGTTAAGAATTTTAGTATTAATTATCCAGCTACATGGAGTCACGATAAAGATAAAAGTAGAAATCTAGCAGACAGATGGTATTTTGAAAGAAAAAGGGAAGGTGCCGGAAGGTTCAGGGGAGACGAGCTTGTACTTACGGACATTTTGGAATATCCAGGCTTTTCCGGAGTCGGGTATCCGGTCTGGAGCCCCTGACGTGATCTTAGCCAGACTCGCCTCGCTTTCGCTTTGGCGAAGCGGGCTGCCAGGATTTGTCCAAGAATTTAGCTCCTCGCCTAATTTCGAGTTTACGAGAAATCAAGCTATGCTTATTTTGCCAGATTTTTTATACAACACCTGGCAATTACGGGTTTTGTATGTATAATAAAAAGTAATGACAATTTTTAACAAAGATGGATCAAGAAACTGCACAAACAACTAAAATAGCCATTTTCCGAAATAGGAAAATAAGAAAAACTATTCACAGTAATGAGTGGTGGTTTGTGATTGTTGATGTTGTGGCCGCCCTAACTGATTCAGTTCAGCCAGATGGATATGTAAAAGATATGCGCAGACGTGATCCTGAACTTTCTAAAGGGTGGGGGCAAATTGCCACCCTCCTTTCGGTTCAAACATCAGGCGGAGCACAAAAAGTAAATTGTGCTAATACTGAAGGTATTTTTAGGATTATTCAATCAATTCCTTCTCCCAAAGCAGAACCTTTTAAATTATGGTTAGCCAGAGTTGGATATGAAAGGGTGCAGGAGATAGAAGATCCGGAATTAGCCCAGAAACGAGCCAGGGCGTTTTACAAAGCCAAAGGATATCCAGAGGATTGGATTGAAAGACGCATGCGCTCTATTGCTATAAGAGAAGAATTAACAGATGAATGGCAAAAACATGGTGTAGAACTGGCAAAAGAGTATGAAATACTGACAGCCGAGATATCCAAAGCAACTTTTGGTGTTACTCCTTCGGAATATAAAAAAATTAAAGGTCTAAGAAGAGAAAACCTGCGTGATCATATGAGCGACTTGGAATTATTATTTTCCCAGCTTGGTGAGGCTGCAACTACTGAAATTACCAAAACAGAACACCCTAGAGGTTTTGAGAGAAATAAAGCGGTAAAATTGCCGGAGACGCCAGATCTAATCTTGAGAAAGAAACCGGCAGAAAAGTAATAACCTCACGAAATTATTTACTCAAAAAACAAAGTAGAAAACTTATAAAGTAAATCGATCCCTATGGTAAAGATGGAGTATCATTTTAAGACTTTTGCTTTTATTAATTCTTTTTGAGATACTAATCTTACATGGAAATGGAAAACAGAATTTACAAGAAAGGAACATTTTTGGGAAAGACTGCTTGCTTTAATCATTGATGAAATTATCCTCTTTATAGTTACTCTGATTCTGTCTTTCATACTTGCACCTTTTACAAAAGGTCTTCTTAATTTGCTGTTTTGGTTAGTTTATATCTTGTACGGATCATTATTCATCTGGAAATCAGGCCATACTCCAGGGAAAAAGTTGTTAAAGCTGAAAGTTGTAAATAGTTCTTACCAACCAGTTAGTTTTGATGTTGCACTTTTTCGTGAGAGTATAGGAAAATTACTCTCTGGCTTAATCTTCAACTTGGGGAATTTATGGGTAATCATCAATGGCAAGAGGCAAGCATGGTATGATAAGCTCGCTAAAACCTTTGTTGTCAAAACAGATAACACAGGTGCTTTAATTCCTATAACTGAAGAAGAAAAGGTAACAAGGGGACAGAAAGTTACTTTTGGCATACTATATCCATAACCACCAAATTTTTTAGCCACCTTGTCATAAAAGTTTTGAGACATAAATGAAGTATAGCAGATGCAAATTCTAAAAATGATTGAAATTCCATAGCTGGGTAAAATTTACTTCCTAAGGAAAGTTAGGAGGTGATTTATAGTGTTACCGCTGGAAATAATCAAGAAATATTATCCTAATGCTACGGAAGATGAGCTGAAAGAGATACAGGAAGTTGTGTATTTATTGGCATGTGCAGTTATGCAACGTTTTTATGGGTCTAAATGTATGGGAGATTTTGAAGAACAGGATCAAGGAAAGAAATAGCAGGATTAAGGCTAGTTCGATTCCCGTTAGGATGTAAGATTATAAGCCTAGATTTTGACAAATTTTAGTGACATTCCAAAGCTAAAATTTATCAGTTCGATAAAAATCCTATGGAGCGGGTAAGGGGAATCGAACCCCTGTACCCTGATTGGCAACCAGGTGTACTACCATTGTACTATACCCGCGAACTTATGTGAGCGGCGTACAACGTTCTTGCGAAGCAAGGCTGTTATACCCGCATTATTAGCGTGCATGTCGTTTGTTTGTGCCGAGTGCTGGAATCGAACCAGCGTCCCAGGTTCTTCAGACCCGTGCCTTGACCACGTTGGCTAACTCGGCTTGGTTTCTTCTCTTGATATTTCTGGGACTACTAAATGTGCTAGTAAATAAAATAGTAACCCGGGAACAAAACCAGTAAAAATTGCGATTGCAAGAAACACAATTCTTACCACAACCGGATCAATATTCATGTATTCTCCGATTCCACCTAATATACCACTAACAACCTTATTAGTCGATGATCTTCTCAATTTTTTAGCCGCCATCTGGTGGGATATTCTGAATTTAGCGCGAACCCATTTCGAGAAAAATTCCTGACCGCTCCGCTCGGGTGCGGCGGAAGGAGGGGGTTGGGGGGAGGAATTCCGCCGCACCCTCGCTTCGGAAAAGTTTGCGCCGATAATTGCGAAAACAAATACAATTAAAGAATAGCTGAAAAAATTTGTTTTCGCAATCACTTGTTCTTTGAAATTTTACAAAAAGAAAAAGGGTTCGCTACCTTGCGATAGCGAACCCATGAGTTGCAACTTGGTGGTCATCGAACACCGAGCGTTGCGCTGGAGTACTCGAGTCCTTTCGGCCTGATGACGACTTTTTTGTCGCCACTTCGTTCGATGTGTCCGGCATGGAGCGCGCCGATGTTGTGCGAAGCTGCGACTTCGAGAACCGCGTCAGCATCGGCTTCCGAAACATATAGTGCGAAGCCCGCACCCATATTGAAGTTGCCGTACGCTTCCGTGTCGTCCACCGGCCCGTGATTTTGCAGGAAGCCGAAGATTGGGAGTTGCTTCGGTAACTGCTCGACGATGTAGGCGAACGATTGCGTGGCCCGCATGAGTTTGCGCCACCCATGTCCCGTAATATTTACCGCGTAGTGAATGCTCACACCACGATTGAGGCAGTCCTCGACGAGTCCGACGTAGATGTGCGTAGGGTCGAGTAGTGTCTCCCCGTACGTTCGCCTATCGTCGAGCACAGTGAGGTAGCCATCGGGCAACTTGTCGGCAATCTTCCGCGCCATCGTGAGGCCGTTCGCGTGAATACCGGAACTCTCGATGAGGATGATTGCGTCGCCGTGTTGGATGTTGTCCGCAGTGATGAGCCGATCCTTCGGCTTCACGAGACCCATCGCCGAACCGGAAAGAACAATCGCTTCCGGCACAACAACGCCCCTGAGTGTTGGAGTTTCTCCGCCACCCCAAATGCATCGCGCGAGATTGCAGGCGTTCTTCCAGCCCTCGACGAGATCGCGACACCGTTTCTCATCGTCGAACCAGTTCGAGTCGCCGACGGCAAGATGCATCGCCACTGAAAGAGGAAGTGCGCCGAGCGTGATCATGTCATTCACGATCATCGCAACAGTGTCCTGAGCGATGTGGTCGTAATACGACTTACCGGTAAGACGATACATCGCGTCGGCGACGAGATTCTTCGTGCCGAGTCCTTCCTCTACATGGGCGAAGTAGCTCTTAGCCGCTTCGATGAGGTAGGCGCTCTCGCCACGGCTCATCTCAACTTCTTGAAACTCGCCGTCGTTGAGTCGCCTGATGTTGCCTGCAGTCTCGCGGCCTGCGAGTTGCGCCATCCGCTTGAACGGATCCATCGCGTCGTAGTTCACGCCGACGCCAGCGTAGGTCATCTTATCTGTCATTAACCGCTCCTTTCTTGTTGGGAATGTACGATTTAAGCCCGATCGTCGGGCTTAATACCAAAATCACATTACAAGAAATACCAAGAAAAATCAAGTTAAAACGAAAAAAGAAACTCTGCGAGTTTCTTTACAAAACAAAATCCTTATCCGTTTTTCTTTTTGTTATCGGCGCAAACTTTTCCGAAGCGAGGGTGCGGCGGAATTCCTCCCCCCCAACCCCCTCCTTCCGC
>Ga0209542_10004777_pt1 | contig 27594 bp, 33 predicted proteins | sample RifCSPhighO2_01_FD_184028 | JGI IMG/M metagenome (GOLD analysis project Ga0209542, IMG submission 184028) | Soil microbial communities from Rifle, Colorado - Rifle CSP2_plank highO2_0.1 (SPAdes) (version 2) | ecosystem: Environmental > Terrestrial > Deep subsurface > Rock core/Sediment ...
TGAACGCGAGTTTGAGAATCTCCGATGGTTGGAGAGAGAATCCTCCTATAGAGAGCCAGCGGCGCGCGCCGGCGTGCTCTAAACCAATGCTTGGGATCAAAACTAAAATATTTAAAATGATCGCAACGATGAGGAGATAAAAGGCAAACTTCTTCCAAATTTTATAATCCAGACGCGAGGCTATTACCAGGACGACTGTGCCAAGAAGCAGTCCGAGGACAGTTTGCGAAAAAGCGACGCTAGAATAGTTGGAACTCTCTTTGGCAAGTAGAGCGAGAGAGGCGGAACTGAATATGGCAAATCCCGCCGCAGCAAGAATAATAGTGATTGCCAAAAACGTCTTATCAACTCTCGCCCGAGTGGTCATGGTAAGTGGATTATATCAGGAAAATTTGAAGAAGAGATATAAGAGCAGGATGCCGCCGAGGGTCCATGGCCAGTTCTTTATTAAAATTATCCCAAGATCGAGACCGGAGTTATAAGCGGAAGCAAGCAATGCGCCGTTATCAGGATTAGTGGAATCATTAGCGTCACTATTAGCATTGCTTGGAACGAATTTTTTGGCAAGTGATTCGGTTATGGTTGGAGAAGAAGAAACTTTCATAGACTCTAGAGTCTCAACTAATGCTTCAGGAGCTTTGCTCAAAGTTTCTGTAGCTTTATCCAAAATTTTTTTCGGCAACTCCACTACTTTTTCTTTTGCCGCCTCCATCAACACTTTTGGTGACAGGCTGAATTCAGAAGAAAGCACTTGCCTGCACATAGCCTCCAGCGCAGTATCCCCCGTCTCTTCGGCAAACAGCGCAGAAGGAAAAACAGAAATCAGAAACAGAAATACCAGCAAAAATTTCCTAACCATGTATGATAATTATATACCTTTGACACCCGAGTTCCTAGAGTGTATGGTGAGAATAGAAAGGAGCAGGAATGTATATTAAATACGATTACCTGACCAAGGAACAGAGATCGGCTTATGAATCACTAAAAGACTCGCTGAGGAGTAATCCTATCGAGGTTCCAAAAAAACTGCGTGACCGGCTTGAGGAAATAAACCGTTTCTTCTGCCCTAACAACAAACGCATGAGCGAACTGGAAAAAGAAGAGTTTGATAGCCTGTTAAATTTCACTGAAGACACTTTTGCCCGGTACGTCGTCTCGGTTGACACCGACACGACACTCGAATGGCCCCCATTGGAGTAACCATGAGAAGCGTCGGCCTCTTCGCTTGTGCTGTACTAGCACAGATCTTCGCTTTCGGCTGGTTTTCCATGGCTCTCGAGAACTGGCCTGAAGCTTGGCCAATGTCGTTGTTCTGTATTTTTATGGCGACATGGCTAACGATGATCGTGATTGGATTAGCCAGAATATTGGCTAATACCAAATCTGGACGAGCCCCGTGAGATGGCGATATCTTCGCCTATCTCACGGGGCTTTTCTCTTACGATTTAATTGTCCGATAGTAGAATTAAATCGTATACGTTATAAATCCACGACCGTTAGAAAATAACGTATCACTTGGACACGGCGTGTCTAAGTTAGCGTTTTATAACCACATCAACAGGAGGGCGGGTGGTCGATTCGACTATGCGGAAAGTGATGCGGCCGATGATGGCGCCACGAGGAGTGGCGACATTGACCCGCCACAGGCCTTCTCGCAAATTGGACTTGACCGAATAAGTGCGGAAGCCTTCCGCGCGGCCGCCGAATAGCCTGAGCGGTATGCGGCTAGAAGTTACCCACTCACTTCCGCCAGCTGGCGGATCCTCATCTTTATACTGCCACTCGTGAACGATATTAGTATCTAGGTCAGTCGGCGAAAAGACGGCGCTATAGGCATATAGAGTGTCGCCAGGCACCAGGTGGATCGTGTCGTGAAGGCGAATGATATCGCGCCACCCCTTCTTTTCTTCGGCCACCGCATAACCACCCGAAAGAGTTCGCGTAACAGAGTGATAGATGCCACCATCCTTGAGCGCAAGCGGTATCGCCGGAATAATATTGGCAAAATAAAGAATATTAATAATGATAAAAATACTGGCTACGGAAAACAGCGTTTGTCTGGAAAATTCTTTTAAGATTTTTATAAAACCCCATAACACAAGAAGGCTCAAAACTCCGCTTGCGAGAAACACAACCGGACCGATGCGATGTAGAAGCACTGGCACGAGAAATATCGAGAAGACGAAAATAGAAAGATAAAGAAACGAGATCTGGAAAACGAGGCGGTCATAGTGCTTTTTGAGAAGCTCATTGGCAAACATGGCCGCGAGAAGCAGTAGGAGAAATGGCCAGCTTACCGATAAGGCTGCCGACCTGAAGTAGAAGATAAATGAGGCGCCGAGAAGCGCGCCGAAGTTGAACTGCATGACGTTAAAGAGCCAGAAATGTTTCTTGGTATCCGGGCGAGAATCTTCCCCCGGAAGATTCTCGTGCTCTGCTTTGTGAAGCAAGATTATGCAAACAGCAACAGCTACTAGATTTATGCCAAGCCAGGCATTATCGAGCAGCGAATCGATACGCGTAAGCGTCAGCGAGTCAAATACAAAACCGGCTATAAGCGAGAAGGTTGAGACACGCCTCTCGTTATGTTCATACCAGTCCTTAATGCGAGTGAGCCTTTGTACAATCATTAAATATTAGAAACTTACAAGATAAAGTATAACGCCAGTGATAGCCGAGATGACCGAAACGATCCAGTAGCGCATGACCACCTTCTCCCTAGGCCAGCCCAGCGCGAGGAAGTGGAGATGTAGCGGCGCAATTTTAAAAACTCGGCGTTTGTTGAAAAATTTGTAGGAAATTATCTGGATGATCACCGATAAAGTGGTGAGCACTAGTGGCAGTGCAATGATAGGCAAGACGAGTACTGAGTCGGTGAGAAAAGCGATGACCGCAAGCACTACCGTCAGAGCGAGCATCCCCGTCTCGCCCATATAGAAGCGAGCCGGCGGCACATTGAACCAGAGGAAGGCAAGGATCGCTCCGGCAATCGCTCCAGAGAGCGCGGAGATATCGATTTGCTGGTTCATAAAAGCGATGAGTGAGAAAGCGGCAAAGGTGGTGGCAAGTACTCCCCCAGCCAAGCCGTCGATACCGTCTATGACAGAAGTGGAGAAAGTGGCAAGCATGACCATGATGAAAAACGGGATGAAGAAAATGCCGAGATTGAGAGAGCCGTCGAAAGGAATGTGGATGAAACTGTAGTCGAGTTTGTAATAGAACCAGAAGCTAATGAGTAAAGCGATGAGAGTGATGAGAATGATCTTGATCTTCCTATAGATAAGAGAGTCGTTGGCTATGATGCCGCGACCAGCTATGTGCGACAGGTCTTCTACCAAACCAACAATGGCAGCGAGGAAAAAAGCTGCCAAAGGCACGAGTGTCTGCGATCGCGAGAAGAAGTTGAGCTTCTGCGTCAGTTCGTTCGGAAATACCGACGACAGTAGATATATCACACACACAGCAAGCAATACCGAAACCCAGATAATAACGCCACCGACGCGTGGCGTACTCGTCTCTTCGGAAGAGTTGTGGATGCTATTGAATGTCTCGGAAGTATTGGCTTCTGTCCGCGGCGACTTCTTCCACATCTTGTATTTGTAGAAATATCGTGTGAAGAAAGGCGTAATGCCAATACCGATAAAGAAGGTCAACACGGTCGGAAGGATGATCTTTAATATATCCATGGGGATTAATTTTCAATTTTCAATTTAGAATTTTCAATGAATTGGAGGGTGGCATTCACGAGAGTGCGAACGTCGTTGAAGCGACCATTCTCGGTTGAACCTAATACTGTGATAGCAATCGGGTGGCCGAGTTCAGGGTCGAAGATGATAGAGAGACTTCCACCGGCATTGGCAGTGTATCCGGTCTTCGATGCTAGGAGTCCCGGGATGTCATAAATAATGTCGTTAGTATTTTTGGCAATATGCACTTTATTATCAAGAGAGGTGAAGTTTACTACTGGCTCTCTAGTCATAGAAAATATTTCCGGATAATTATTGAGAATGTGTGTCATGAGAGCCGTGATATCGCGGGCACTGCCGTAAGCACCACCCTTAACATTTGATTCGCCTGCCTGCGCAGGCAGGTCAAGCCCGGTCTCATTCCAGAAATAAGTATTCTTGAGCCCCATCTCGCCCGCCTTTTGATTCATCGCACCGACGAAGTCACTGATGATTTCCTCCGATGATACGTCGGCTCTCGAGAGCGCGCCGAGAGTGAGAGCCGCCGCCCTTATGCCGTCATTGGACGAACTGATAAGAGAAAAGTTTAAAAGAGCTTCGAGAGACCACTTCTCATCCCGGAGAAGACCAGTGTCTCCATCACTATCGAGAGCCGCCTCGGTAATAGTCACAGTATTGTGTTTGAATCCAATTTCCTGGGCCACCAGAGCCGACATGAGTTTGGCGAGAGATGCGAGTGGCAGGCGCTTATCTTCATTGTGGGCAAATAGAACTTTTCCAGTTCGAATGTCATAGACATAAGCCGCTTTGGCTTGAAGAGTAATAGATGGGAAAGATTCGGAAGCTTGGCCTGTTGGGATGGAATTATCTCTCTTGTCGTCTCGCAAAGATAAAATAGCGATGATGGCGAGTATGAGCAAAACTCCTCCAGCCAAAAAAGTAAGTGGCCTTAATTCATATTCGTGAGCAAGAGAAATGTTATTATTCGTTTCCATTTGTAGAATTCGAATTATTCCTAGATTCGAACTCGGCGATTTTCTTAAATGCAGTTTCGAACTCCGGCAATTCTTCGCGACGCGTCTTACCTAGATATTGTAACAATTTTATCGTCGGTTTATACACATGGCTTCGACCATCAGATTCGGCACGTTCTATAAGACCGCGGACTAGTAGTGCTCGCAGAGTAAAGCCAGAATTTAGACCCCTGATATTGTCTATATCTCGCCGAGTCACTGGTCCGCGATATAAAACTATGGCAAGAGTCTCGAGCCCAGCACGGCCAAGGTCTCGAGACAGCTCTTCTTTCTGCATATTTTCTATCAATTCACTTACCTCGGGATGAGTGCCTAGAGAGACTTCATCGCCATTTGTCACCAACACAATTCCCCTGTCACCGAATTCTCTTTGTAATTTGTCTATTGTAATTTGCAATTTCTCTCTAGGAACTTTCAAAACTTTTGAAAGTTCCGTTAGTGTCACCGGTTCATTCTTGAAAAATAATATTGCCTCTATTTTTGACTCTAAATTCATTAAGATTATTTTAGAATAATTAGTTTAATTAGACTAATTAGAATAATTTGGCGTAGCCAGTTCCTCGGTCTCAATATCAATATTGCCCCGAGCATCTTGCGCTACTCGTATCGCACCACGCTTCACTAGCTCGAGCATAGCGAGAAACCCGACGATGATAGAGACTTTCTTCTCATATGTAAGTTTGCCATTCACTCCATGAAAATCTTTGAAGCTCAATTTCGAAGCCTGTGATATCCTCGTTGCGAGTTTTTCTATCATCTCTTCGAGACTGATGACCTTCTTGACCAACACTTTCGGCAGAACCGTCTCTTTTGGCAATGATTCGATGACCACTTCAAGTGCGGCGAGGAGATTGGTGGTATCGGTCTTCGAATCAGGCGAAAAAACTACCACAGCGTTCTTCTGTGGTAGTTTTTCAAAGATTATATTCTTGCCGAAGAGTTTGCCAAGTCCTGCCGCAAGTTCTTTGGTACGCGCATAGAGAGCCAAGCGGTCCTCCAAGTCGTGGATACTCTCTTCCTCTTCTTCTGTCAGTTTAAATGATGGTAGAAGCGAGCGCGATTTGATGAGCATCAGAGTCGATGCCACTACGATAAACTCGGCGGATTCGCTTATCGGAAACTCTTCATGAGTTTCTATATAGCGAATGAAGTCATCTGCCACTTCGGAAAGCGAGACATCGTTGACGAAGAGTTTCCTCTCTGTAACAAGCTCCAATAGAAGTTCGAGCGGACCTTCGAATACCGGAGTTTTGACCTTATAAGCAGCTTTCATTATTGTTATGGGTTCAATCTTTTGACATCTCTTGGGAGATATGTGGCTTCGCGGACGTTGGGGAGGTCGAGGATCTTCATGATAAATCGGGCTGGACCGATGCCGGCGCCGCCGTGCGGAGGACAGCCGTAGCGGAAGAAGTTTATATAGTCTTTGAGCGGTTCAAGATTCATCCCTTTCTCTTGCGCCTGCTTCTCCAATATTTCTGGCCGGTGTTCACGCTGGGCAAGAGTCGTAACTTCTATTCCCTTATACAACAAGTCTGCTCGTCGGCTTCTGTCAGAACCTTCTTCGAGTCGCATATGATAAAAAGCGCTTTTTGATTTGTGATATTCGGTAATGAATACAAATTCGTGATTGTGTTCTTTCTGAACATATTCTGAAATTGATCGCTCTTCTTCTGGTGAGAGATCATGTTCTTCCGGAGATGCTACACCAAGACCTGCCAAAATTTTCTTCGTCTCAATCATAGTAATCCTTGGGAAAGGCTGTACAGGAATTGTAATGTTTAAATCTGGGAACTTTTCTAGAAGTTGCTTAAACCCTGCGATAATCATCCCCTCCTCCGCATCCATAATGTCATGATGATCTTTGATATAGGAGATCTCGAAATCCCAACCGGTGAACTCGGTCATATGTCTAGTGGTAAAAGATTCTTCCGCGCGAAACACGGGAGACACCATGAAAACTTTTTCGAAACCTGCGGCCATGGCCATTTGTTTATAAAACTGCGGCGATTGCGCGAGATACGCTTTGCGATCGAAGTATTTGACTTCAAACACTTCCGCCCCGCTCTCTGATGGCGTAGACATTAATGCAGGTGGATAAACCTGGATAAAGTTGTTCTCATCCCAATACTTCCTCCAGCCTTTCTCAAACTCGGTCCAAACTTGGAAGATCTTGGTCTTCTCTGGCTTCCTCAAATCTAGCCAGCGGTAATCAAAACGAGTCGGAGCCTCTGTTTCCTCATCAGAGCCTTTAACCACCACTGGTATAGGAAGCTCTGATGCGGCATGCGACAAGATAATTATCTTGTCGGGATGCATCTCACTTCCTCCTGGCGCCTGCGGCGCCTCCTTCATCTCTCCTATCACTCTGATAACTGATTCCAGGGAAAGATTTTTAGCAATCTCGAATTCTGAATTACTTGCCTCCACCACAACCTGCGTCAGGCCTTTCAGATTCCTAACCACAATAAAAATGATTTTCGATTGAACCCTTAACGCATGTACGAATCCTTGAAGCATATTAGTAAAGTTTTAGACCCACTAACTCACGAACTTGATTCATTTTTTCTTCCGCACGTTCACGAGCAACTTTACCACCTGTTTTAAGAACTTCTAAAACAGCCGACTTATCTTCTTCGAGCGCTTGCCTTCGGTCACGCATCGGCGCAATGAAAGCCTTCAGGTCGGTAACGAGAATCTCCTTGAGTTTCTGGTATTGCCCCTTATTTTCTTTATAAATATTTCCGAGTTCATCCGAACTTCGAAGAAGTTTGTGGATAGCATAAACGTTTTCTGGCATATCGGAACTGGAATCTGTGACAATGCCCATGACAGCTTTCTCAATCTCTTCGTCGGTGCCGAAAAGTGGAATAGTGTTGTTGTAACTCTTACTCATTTTTTTCCCATCAATACCAGGCACAGTTGCCACTTTTTCTAGAATGATCGGTTCGGGAAGTTTAAACGCCTCCCCAAAGACTCTATTAAATTTCTCGGCCGTGTCTCGCGCAATTTCCAAATGTTGTTTCTGGTCGAGTCCTACCGGCACCACATCCGCACCAGGCAAGAGAATGTCTGCAGCCATAAGTAGAGGATAATCAAAAAGACCGACGTTTACTTCTTTGTTCTTCGCTTCAGCATCCTTATACGCGTGAGCGCGCATGAGATACGGCATAGTGGTCAGACAGTTAAAGACCCAGGCGAGCTCCGTCACCTGCGGCACATCGGATTGTTTATACAAAGTGACATTTTTCGGATCAAGGCCGATCGCCATGTAGTCGAGGAGCACTCCGGTGGAATTATTCTCCAACTCTTCCTTATTTTGCACACTCGTTAATGCATGGAGATCGGCGATAAAAATAAAGCATTGGTACTCGTGCTGGAGCTCGACAAATTGTCTCAAAGCGCCGAAATAGTTGCCGACATGCGGCCTCCCCGTCGGCTTGACCCCAGAGACTAGAATTTTCTTATCGGACATACTTTCCATCATATCAGATTATATTCTAAACAGCTGTTTAAGCTTTTTGTGTACCTCAGCCATATTATGAGCTTCTAGTTTCCCCAACTGACCTTGAGTAAATTTCTTATCTAGAAAGGAAATGATATCAGAATTATGTCGCCTTTGACCATTTATACCTTTTCTTCAAATCTTTAACAGAATAGATATCTGGCTCATCCTTAAAAACTCGGGTTTTTCAGGATGTGTAATTTATGTTGTAACTGGTAACTCCATGTAGAAGGTAGATATAAACCTTGTGCAGAAACTTTATAAAATAGAACTTGAAAGCAAAAAAATTTCAAGGTATTAGAGAATTACGGCAATATTGCACGGATTTAAGAATCATGTTATTCTACGCGCCAGAAGAAATCCATAGTGGGTTTCTCAAAAACTAGTACCTTCAACACAAAAAGGAGGTGAAAGCATGAAGAGTCGATTGGATGGCCCCAAGAAATTTTCTTGGAAGGTCACGACCGAGCCAAAGCGGGTCCAGGCTGGCAAGTTTGCAGGCAAGAGCGACCGTTGTGGGTCTGGAAAATGCACCAAGTGCAAGTGACCCCACACATATAGAGGTGTAACGAATATATTCGTTACACCTCTATATTCGTAAAAGGAGACATTGCAAAAATGGTTTCAGGTTTCATTTTCATAACTTCTTTCCACGACTTTTCGGGATAGGTCTCACGAAATGATTTAATTATCTTGTATCCAATTGAATAGCCAGTCCATCGTTTATACTTTTTACTCCCAAAAAAGACATTATGATATAAATCATATTTCCTTGAATACAACGATTGTTTTAATGAGAAAAGCGCTGATACACATTGCTTTTTATTGAGCGCAGTAGACCATGAAGATGGTTTTCCTCCCACAACCTCTTCTCTAAAATTTTCAGCGAGGCCTTCAAATACAAGAGTTTCTAAAAGGGTTAATTTCAGAGCTGATTTATGGTAGTAAAAAAATACTGCGTGACTGAACTCATGGGCGAGAGTTTCTTTCAATAATTGAGAGGAGAACCTCGTTAGGGAAATAAATAGATGAACCGTACTTGCGTATGGAGCAAATCCGTTTACTCCTCCAAATGCTGTATCGTATTTTTCGCCAAGCCAAGGAAAAATAAATACAAAAAGAGAGGATAACGGCAACTGCTCAAGGCATTTTTGTGCAGCTAATTGAATAATTTTCTCAATTTTATTTTTGTTGCCAGTTAGTAATGGCCTGTATGTATTTATATTTTTACTATTGAAATAGTCCGACAGATATTTATGTAAATATACTTTCTTAAGATAGCCAGCATATCCTACTTTTCTGTTTGGATGGACATCACGAATAAGGGCATCGACAAATACACCCTTAGTTTTTATAGTAGAGTTTGGGAAACAAAAAAATATTTTTACATCATTAAGTTTAGACATATTCAAATGATAACAAGAAAGAAAAGAGGGCGGAAGCACATGATTGCACTTCCGCCTTCGTGTTTACGTGAAAGGATGAGGAAATTTTGGCATGTTCCGATACGAGACCGAAACATTGCCCATTTCCTTCGCTACTTCATGTATCCGTTCCATACCGCATGGTTCTTCTTGGTAACCAAAACTAATCGGTACCATTCCAGGCACTATAGAGCGAATAATGTGCAACCCACCATTTCCACCGAGTTCTTCAGCAAGATTCAATGAAACTGTAACGAGTGACCATCCTTTTGTTACAAATCGATCGAGCAGTTCTTGCCATGATTGGGCAACTCGTCTTCCAACACCTTTAAGTGCCGTCGCTCTCTTGCCTGCAATCAAGAAATCAGCTTTCTGAAAGAACCTTCTCTGTTCATAAAGTCTCCCATGGTCGCTTGGAAATTGGACTTTTGACAGTTCAACTGGTTTGAGCGAGCCGTTTGCAAGACAATACAAAACTGACGACTCGATCTCCATGAGAGCATGATCAAGTGCCACTCCGGTGTCGAAGTCGGAACATCCGGCGCATGTCGTGAACGCACGCTCCTTATTTTGAGCAAAGATGAACACAACGGGAGCAAGATCAAGAGAGTAATCCTTGACCCACACTTCAAACCCACTTTTCTTAAGACCACTGATCCGTTTCCGAATTCCCTTGGGCAGAGTTTTTTCGGAAACGGTTGGAAAAGCGAGTTTCGTAAGATAAGCAATCATGAATGCGTCTCGCTCAACGAGCTCGAGAACGCCATTTTTGATTGCTTGTTGCTTCTCTGAGTGTGCCGCAACACCTGATGAATTTGCATGAGCGTATAGTGCCGTCTTCGGGTAGTAGGGAAAATAGACACAATCTGCGAGAACATGCACTTCTGATCCTTGTAACTCATCTTTCCCATTGACCCATTCGTACTTCACCTGCTCACTGAAAGGTTTGAAAGGAAATCCCTTCAAACGATATTGTGCTGGGTGGAACTTAATTATATGTCTTGGGTCAACTGCCGTCTCAAGCTCAACTAGATTTGCGTGAACTAGTGCATCATGAATGCACCCACAAGCAGCCCGTTCTCTCGTCTCAGCAACAGCCTTGATTTGCGCAAGTTGCGGAGAAATATCCCTTCCCGATGACCAATCTTCATCGATCTTAGAAGAGATCCTCGCGAATGCCATGCTAAACGGCAACCGATACTGACCAGCCATCGGGGTAGCCCAATGAACCTCGATTTTCGGCTTTGAGATATTATCTTGAACTTCTTTGTTCTCGTGGCCGAAAACTACGGTCGTGAGAGGGTGGTAGTACCTCGGGAGTTTAATTGCTTCCGCAAGTAACTCCTCTACAAAACCGCCGATCTCAACTGTTGCCACTTTAGACTCCGAAGCCGCGAGGTGAATGTTTTGCGCCACGTGTCCTGCTTCGAGTGGAACAAACAACATGCTACGATTTCCGTACTTCTCACTTGTGGCGTGAAAAGAACCGCTTACAACAATAACTCCATGAGCCCCATCAAGCATCAGGGGGTCAACGAAAGAACGAATGAACCTACCCGTGTCTCTTAGCACAAGATTGAACCCAACTGTTTTCGGAGTTCCCATCCATGCGCTGTAGATACCAGAGTGAGGTTCTCCTGTATCTTTAAACAGGGCAATGGAAATCATGAGCGGATACAATGCACCCGCAGAAGGAACCGTTTTCCGACAATTTGTCGTCGGATCAGTATCTTCCGAGAAGCCAATCTCGCCATATGCGGACCAGAGCATTCGAATAATGCTTTGAAGTTCGACTGATTCATCGGAGAAAGAACGTACCGATCGACGGCGTTCGAGAAGTTGTCCAAGTAAAGACGATGAAACTTGATACGTCTTATCACTCGGCCCATTTCTCTGTCGCTTTCTTGCACGTTCTACGAGCACAGCAACACCGTCTCCAGTAAGTAGAGATGGAAAATGAGAAGGATTCTTAACTGTTTTCCATGCTACATCACTAAGATAACGACTGTCTGCTAAGACATCGCGTTGGCGTAATTTTTCGATGAGGCTCCGAATGGAATGTTCATCCCATTCATTCTTGAGAAGCTGAATGATCTCGTTTAACGCATGCGTGCCATCACAGATCTCGATGAGTTGACGAACCAGCTTGCCGGGGACTTCCACAACAACCTTTTCATTGATTTTGTGGAATGTCGTTTTCCGATTCAGAATAATGGACGGTACTGTGAACAGCGGGAAGAATGTTTTTTTCATCTTTCCATCTCCTTTCTGAGGATGTTAAGGTGCTTTATAGAACGAAACCATTTAGATCGCTCTATCTATTAGCAATAATAAACTTATTTTAAACTGTTGTCAACAGGTTGTTGAGTTAACACCTTAGGGTTGCAAAGCGAGATATTTATTATTTATTCAGCGCTTCAATTCCGGGTAGGGTGCCAGTAGCAAGGAAAGTGAGCATGGCGCCACCGGTGGAAACGAAAGAGAATTTATCGTAGAGATTAAGTTCTTTCATCACCGCTAGAGTATTATCCCCTCCGACTATTATTTCCTTATCACTTCCGGCTAGAATCTGGGCTAATTTGATTGTCCCCTCTTTAAGATGTTCCCTTTGTAATTCCACGATTCTCTCAAAGAATGGGAGACCCGCCAGAAGAGGCTCGCCGCCGTGCCAAATGAAGAACAGGTGGCCTGAGAAAAGTTCCATGTACTCGACAAGAAACTTTTCAAGCAATTCGTCACTCATTACGGTGCGGGTCATTTGGTCTCTGGTATTGTAGAAACAATACCGACACCTAAGATTGCAGAAATCGCTCACTACTTTGATGATTGGAACTGCCACCACAAGTGATGGGGTGAGAGTGACCGGTCTTGTCATTATTTATTCCTCCTTTCTGTTCTGAAGTCCAATTTTAATGTATATCAAATACTTAACTATGTCAAATGTAGCGGCAACTCCAGATAGAAAGTGGAGCCTTTGCCTACGCCCTGCGATTCGGCCTAGACCCACCTCTTGTTTAAGCTTGTAAATTGTGTTATTTTAGCGCCAGAATAGAGGAAATTCACAAGAGTTTCGAAGGTGCACATTCACAAAAGAAAGGAGGGTGATAATGAAATCTGTGTTTGATAGCGTCATACTTCAACCAACATCTCTTTGCAACATCAACTGCAAGTACTGTTATCTTGCCAATAGAAACAAGAACCGGAAGATGGTGCCCGCAGTTGTTGATAAGATTGTTGATGCGATGGAAGTGAGCAAACATCCATTCAGAGTAACGTGGCACGGCGGAGAACCGATGAGTTCTGGACTGAGACACTTCGAATCGTTAGTCCAACCAATGCAAAGTCTCATGTCACAGGGCATCATTCAGCAAGTGATCCAAACAAACGCGACACTTATCGATGAACACTGGTGCAAGTTCTTTTCGAAGAATGCATTTGGGGTGGGAGTGAGCATTGATGGACCGAAGTGGGCCAACAAAAACAGGGTCAACTGGAACGGCGCAGAATCCTATAACAACATTCTCGCGGGAGTTCGACTTCTCCGAGAAACCGGTGTCGAGTTCAGCGCCATTTGCGTGGTGACTGACTCTACAATAAGAAGACCGGAGGAGCTTTACAGATTCTTCTGTGATCTAGGATGCTTTTCCTTAGGAATTAATTTCGAGGAAAAGATCGGGGTCAATCGCTGTGTGGTTGACTCAAACGAGCTTGTGGTCGATTTCTGGCAAAGACTCTTCCGCGTATGGAGGCAAAATCCACAGATCGAGATTCAAGCTTTCAGAAGAACACTGTCTCGCCTAGACGATCTCTCTTGTGGCGAGCCGACAGTAATTCAACGTACTGCTGGCGAGATTGATCTCTTCCCGAGTATTTCGTATTCCGGAGATGTAGTTCTATTGTCTCCTGAATTCTTGGATACAAAGTCAAGTGACCACGCAGACTTTATCGTGGGAAACGTTTTACATGAGCCACTTCTTGACATTCTAAACAAATGGCCTAGCATACATTATGTAACAGACTTCTTGGAAGGCGCAAAGAAATGTCGGGAGGCCTGTCAGTACTTTTCGGTCTGTGGTGGCGGGCAAGCGAGCAACAAGTTTTTTGAGCATGGATCCGTGAATGTTATGGAAACCAAATTCTGTAAGAACGCCTACCAGCATCTCACCGAGGCAGTAATAGGTGAACTCTAATAATTATCGATGGACGAAAGGAGGTGAATACAATGACGATCCAAACCGCAACGCTTCAGGAACGCATCACGAAGAAGAAGGAATCTCTCAAGAACCTGAAGAATTCCATTAAGCAACACCACTTCGACGGTCCTATGGCTGGCCCGAAGGACTTCAACAAAGATTTCAACAAGGGCTGGAACAAGGACGGTCACTAGTCCTTGGCGACACAGGTAACAGGTAGGCACCCTAATGCCTACCTGTTTTTAAAAAATGAAAAAGAAAAAATTATTATCATATAAAAAATATCGAACGCTTAGGCATTCAACGCCATATATTTTCCATTTACAAAAAAATGGTCAGTATATTTTTTACTTTGGTGCCAAACATACTTTTGACCCAAAAGATCCACAGTATAAAAAGATAAACAAATATTGGGAAGACTTTCTAAGAGTCATAAATAAGAATGGTTGTCTTGCCTTGATTGAGGGTGGAAGTAGAAAAGTGTATAAAACAAAAACACAAGCAATTAGAGACGGTGGGGAGATGAGTTATGTGACCTATCTTGGAAATAAAAGCGGCATCAAAACATTTTCTCCAGAACCGCCAACACAATATAGATACAGAGAACTCCTCAAAAAATTCTCAAAAAAAGAAATAGCTTATTATGATTTTGCTCTTGTGTGTTACCAGTGGAATAGATATAAGAAAAAGCCTAATTTCGAAAAATACGTCAATCGTTTTCTAGAGTCTGATAAAAGACATAGTGGATGGAAGAATTTTGATTTTAGTCTCAAAAATATGTTCAGGATTCACAAAAAAATATTCGGTGTGAAATTTAATAAAAATGACAAGCTTTTTTTCCGAGATATTTTAGATCCAATCGGTAATAAAAGTGTCATAAATAAAATTTCCCTCTTCGAGGAGTCTATTAGAGACGAGTATATAGTCCAAAAGATTGAAGAGTTATGGAAAAAAGGAAAGAATTTATTTGTTATATATGGCGCAAGCCATACAGTTAGACAAGAAGGCGTTATAAGGGATTTTGTTTCTCGTTCATATTAAACTTTACATCACCGGCAACTCCATGTAAAAAGTGGAGCCTTTGCCTACGCCCTGCGATTCGGCCCAGACACGGCCTTTGTGGGCTTCTACCACGCCTTTGACAAATGTGAGACCGAAACCAGTCGAGTTTATATTGATCTTGAGCGAATCTCTGTCACGGCCGCCTTTGGTAAAGAGTTTCGGCTTCAATTCTGGAGAAATCCCCACTCCAGTATCCTGGACAGTAAATAATATTTTTGAGTTATTGGTAGATAGTTTGGCTCTTACGCTTCCCTTCGGTGTGTATTTTATAGAATTGTCGATAAGATTTCTTACCGCTTGAGCAAGCTGTGTCTTATCGCCAGTCATATTGTAATCCCCTTCCTCGATCACTAGATTAAACTCTAATCCTTTTTCTTTTGCCGCTTCTTTTTGTTTCTCATCAGTTTCGGCTACAAGTGTTTTGAAATCAAGCGGTTCTTTTTTGTATTGATAAGAACCTTTCTCGATATTCGACGCATTAAGGAAATCAGTGACAAAATCTACACCTTCGGTCAGAGAGTTGAAGCCTTCCTGGAGCATGGGCCTGGCTTCATCCGTGCATGCTTTGTAGCTCGGCTCCGCGATAAGTTCCGAGAAAATATTTCGCGACTTGGACAGATATCCTTTGATCTGGTGGTTAATGATGTGCAGTAAATTCGCCTGCCCTTCGTTCGCAATCTCCAATTGCTCACGCAAAGAAACTTCCCTTTTAACGCTTTTAATTAGTAAATAACCAAGAATGGTAAACAGTATTAATGTTATAGAAACTACCAGGCGTACACTGCTTATTTGCCTCAAGAAAAGAATAGCTAGGGTCAAAATCCACAACGCCGTTATCAGTATTTGAGTGGCGATAAGTTTTACATTAAATACTTGATATTTAACTATGAGATACGCCAGCATCGCTATAAATACTGGGATGCCGAAGAGTCCGTACTGTCCAATTGTCCAATCTAATACAAGACTTCCAACGATATTCCCCATGGCGAAAGAGAGCAGAAAGAAAACCACACCGATGGTAATGAGAATAACTTTCTTTTTTTCCGTGCCATCTTTGAATTTAATGAACCTCTCCATTCCCAAAATAAGAATCCAGAGAGTAAATATGACTTCTATCAAATAGTCATAATGAGCAAGTGGTCCTTCAATTGCTTCGCGTTCACAATTGGTCAAATCGTACGTAGTTAAAGCAAGATGCGTAGGAGTAAGAATTACCGTAGGAAGTAAAATGGCAAATACAATTAATTTTTTATTGAATGAGATATTTTTCCCGTCTACAAGAGCATAAACAAAGAAAAGCATTCCCGCATAGATCATAGGCTCAATAAGGACAAGTAGCGACCAGAAGAACATAATTAACGATGGTTTTTCATTGGCCCATAGGACAAGGTCAGAAAACAACCAAACAGAGAGTAGGATAGTGGTAACCAAAAACCACTTGCTCGCCAATGATTTTCTGTTTTTGAAAAACACAACCAATGCTAGGAGGAGAGAAACGACTAATGGTAGTAGATGGGAATAATAGACTAAGTTAGCAAAAACATTGTCAGAAAAAATCAGAAACTTGGCCTGGTCCCATTCACATATCTGTATATACTCTGCAATAGTACGTTCCATAATTACTCTTCTAACAAAGCTTCTTGGAAAGCCACTTCATCAATTTCGTACGAGATATCTTCAAGCATGATATAGCGATGGAAAGTGGCCACCACCGAAGCAGTTAAAAGCAAAGTAAAAATAATTATCAGAGTTTTGGATTTAGTGTCCATTATGGATTTTATTATACACCCTCATGAAATAACGAGGAACAAAAGGGAGATATTGCCTATAAGCTTTCTTTGGCAAATATTGGATAGATCTAATAATCTTCCTACAATGGCTGGAACCGCAGTGGCATTTCATTTCCCACAGGGGATCTAGTTCGATAATCGAATAATCAATTGTTAATTCTTCGCCTTGCTTAATATTTCTTAAGGCGACGAATGTGACTTTACCCTTAACACCCAAATTAGGGTCACAAGAATGATTAATAAAAGACAGAGGATTATCATTCGCTGGGTCTAGCCACATATCTTGTGAAATACTCATCCAGTTCGGACCGAATAGAGACTCTTTCTTTGAATTCACAAAAAATTTCGTCATCTTGCCCTTGGCGACAAAAGCTGTTTCTTCTTTCTTTAAATTTTTCGCAGTAAAGATTCCCTTACCCCGTATTTTACTTTTTGAAAGGTAAATTTTCTTCGACATGCTTGGAAATTATGCACCGAATTTGAACTTGCCCGGCATTCTACTATCTAGAGCAAGTATCGCAACTATGGCGTGCAGGATAGCAAATATCAACGGATAAACAAGGTCTTCCCATTTCTCCCACCTCAATACAACTACTACAGCAAGTGTACTATACGCAATTGTCCATATATACCAAGGTTTAGCGTCTTCAACCATTGGGTCTCTCCATACATGCAAAAATATTGGTATAAATGAGACTATAGCTGTCGATACCAAAAACAAGTTTGCGTAGACTGCGGAAGAATACCACCACCATATAAATATGGCCGTACAATCTAGTAGTACAAGGAACCATTCAAAACTGGTTAATCTCTTAAAATAACCAAATCGTAAACAGTAGAAAAATAATAGAACCGCGCTTACTCCGCAAGCTATTGGTAAAATATTTTTAACCCAATCTCCAGTAGTAAAAACATATGAGCTCGACTCTAGCACGGCGCCGAAAGCCCAGATACTCCAGGTGGCAGTATTAGGTTTCACCCTTCCGACATTAATTTTCTTCACATAAAAGAGATAACCAACGATCTGTAGAATTCCGGCAAATACACCGAGATAGATGCTAAAATGGAGATAACCCATGCCTATATTATACCTTCTTAACTCTCCTTTATAAACCCGCCAGCTTTATCTTACATACAACAGATGAAAAATATGCCAAGTTTTTATATCGCCTTTCATAGTACTCCCCCGCCCATAATCTTCAGAGAGGAAATACGGAGATTTCTCAAGAATATCCGATGCTTCTTCCTTGCTACAAAAAGTCATATTCGGATACTTGCCATTCCATTCGTCTTGCAACCCAAACACAGTAAAGAAAAGGAAACTACCGTCATTTAATTTTTCAAAAGCGCGTCTGACGATTCTCTGAATATCTGATTTGTCTTTAACAAACGGGAGAACATTTGACATGATGATGCCATCATAACTATCTTCAAAAACAAAATCTTCAATAGAAACCTTAACGGTTTTGAACCCGCTATCCTTTATTTGTTTAAAATTATTTTCCGCTTCCGATAACACTTCATTTTTATCTACCAAAGTAACTTCGTATCCGTATCTAAAAAAAGATTCTGAAAATTGTCCATTACCGCAACCTAAATCCAAGAGAATACCTCTTTCTCTCAATAATCCTTATTTGTTGAGTTTATTAAATATATGAATCATTTGATCTTCTTGAGTGATTTATTTAAAGTTTCTTGGTATAAAGCAAATGGTTGGAGTCCCACAGATTTCCTTAACACATCAATATTATTGGGATTTTTTATAGGTCTAGGTTTTAATTTGCCGCTTTTCTTATCTTTATAAAATTGGGTTCCATAGCTTTGTCAAGTCAGTATGAGCATGCCTTAATTTAAGGCTTATTTTTATTTAAATACTCAATAATTCCCTGTCGGATAAACCAGGTGAAATAGGTGCCAAAATAGAATAGTTCTTTTTTTCTTTCAAGCATCAAATCCACATTCTCCTTATATTTTTTTAAAGCAAAATCAAAGTGAGTCCAGCCTGCTTCAATAAGATTCTCTTTGGATATTCCTTTAGCACGCTCGTGCATTGCATATTTATCCACTATAGCTTCCACAAGAGGCTGTAGATACTCTTTAAAATCATCTTTGCTTTGTTCGTCTTCCAAAGCATCCTCGATCATTTTTAACTCTTTTTCAAATCTTTTACCAAACATTTTACTGAATTAAACCTATTGAAGGGGTAGCAAGTTTCCTCACTACCCCTTCATGTTTACCACATTACTCAAGAGGGTCTTTACCCGTCTCGATGGCTTCGTTGACATAATCCAACTCTGCCTGTTGTTCGCCAGAAGAACCGCGGGACTCCGCTTGTCCACGCTCTACATCGCGGTCCACCTGTCTATCACTCGGAGGCCCAAACATATCCGACCAAAAACCCATATTTCTATCTTCCTTTCCGGACTATTGTCCACTTCAAATCGTACAGTAAATATCTTATAATTACAAGTTGCTATACAAAAATCAGTTACTAAACTTCGTGGATAAACCCGCCGGCTTGGTGGGACCAGATAAGGCTCTTAAAGACAGAAAAATAACTCCTATTTTTGATCTTCAATTTTCTTATTAGATTTGTTCAATATTCTTTGGTATGAATCGAGCGGCTCTAGACCAACTGATTTTCTCACTTTATCAACCTGAGAAGGATTTTTTATAGGTCTGGGCATTAATTGCCCACTTTTCTTGTCTTTATAAAATTGAGTTCCATATATCTGCTTTTTTCCTTCACTTACCAATATCCTATCTACAAGTAGAGGAACTAATTTAGCATCAGCTTCACCAATTTTAGCTGCTTCAGTGATAAGCTTCAAACACTTCTTTTGAAAAGAACTATCATAAACAGAATGTTGCACTAATAAAAATGCTCCTGTGGCAACTTTTTTACCAACCTGGCTTATTTTAGGCCAACCAATTTGAGAAATAATTATTTTAAGTTTTTCTGTATTGGCTCTATCAATTATCTCATCAACTTTTCCGGCATATCTTAATTGCTGGTCTTGTTTAACCATACGGAAAATTTCACGCTTGATTTTTTGTATCGAAATCTTTTTTACTGACATCATCTTTTCTTTTTCAGGAAAATAAACAGATGTTCAAAACTAAAAGAATATTTTGAATTTTTCTTAAATTGCTTTCCTAGAATAGACTTGATTTGTTTCTTATATATTTTACCTTTTTTATTGCCTATAGCATTCAAAATAATATTCAAAATTTCGGTCAGATTATCTGATTTTATAGTGCTATTCTTTCTCACTATCTTAACCTTTCCGAATTTCTCTAATTGTAATAATAATTCTTTAAAAAGTAACTCATCATGAATGATTCTTTTTCCATCCAATTGTTTTGAAAGTTTGAAAGTATCACCCTTACCGCCCTTAAAAGTAATTGCGAGTAAAGTACCGCCTGGTTTTAATAGTCGATAAGCTTTTTCAATGAATGGGACGATAAGATGGATACGCTCTGGAATGGAGTGTGAAGAGAGCACCATATCGTACCTTCCTGTTACCTTGATGGATGGGAAAACTCCTTTAATAGTTTCCAAGCTCTCTGCTTGCAGGCGCCTTACCCTGTCATCATTTTTCTCGACGGCGGTATAAGAATCAACATGCTCGGCAATTGATTTCGCAAACGAGACATCGCCAGCGCCTATATCAAGCAACGATTTGACGCCATTCTCTTTAATAGACTCTATTATATTGCGCAGTAGAATTTTTTTTTGATTCCAGTAAATCATTACATATATTCTAAATAGCGCGCCCCAACTTCTAGGTAATTTTTTGTGCCCCTCCACTCAGCAAGCAGGGACAGGTCACTGTTTTCTACTGGCCGGAGTATCAGCTTTTCCGTCTCAAGAATTCCTTCCATAGGTCCTCCTTGCTCAATTGTGTTTCAAGTGCTATTCTATGTTAAATATAATACTTAATCTTTATATTGTCAAATTACCAATATCGAAGAATTAAAAAATATGCAAAAGAAACTTGAAAAGTTTGGGGTTACTGTTCATAAAAAAGAGCTCAAAAACGGAGCAGATTTATTTTTATTCGAAAGAAAGGGAATGCCTATTTACATACGCGCCGTTTTTTTTGCTGGTTCTCGTTTTGATTCAATCCCAAGTACTGCCCACTTTCTTGAACATATGCTTTTGGCTGGAACAAAAAAATTTCCTACAAAAAATTTGGTTGCTGATTACATACAGAGAGTAGGCGGAGATTTCGGCGCTAGTACGGACAATAATCTTTTGCGGTTCAATATTGAGATTCCAGAAGCTGATGATATCGATGTAGGTATTGAAGTTATGTCTGAATGTTTAATAAAATCTCTTTTTGATAATCAGTCAATAGAGACAGAAAAAGGCACAATCCTTTCAGAGCTTAGGAGTAAAATAAGTAACCCCAAAGAATATATAGCAGATGTGCAAAGAAGATTGGTCTTACAAGGTACACCAGCTGCTCGAAGCACGCTTGGTGATGAGACAAGTATCAACAGTATTACCAAAAATGAGTTGACTAATTTCTATAAAACATTTATCAACTCTGGTAGAGTTAGTTTTGTTGTTAGTGGAGACATAACAATCGAAAGTCTGGAGGAAAAATTAAATTCCATAGATCTCTGGGCTGGAGAAAAGTTTGTTGAAGGTGAGAAATTACCGATTATCAGGGAAAAGATTGTTGAAGTTGAATTTTATAAACAGATTGACCATCTACAAGTGGGGTTGGTTTGTCGTACAGATGTGGAAGACTACAGAGAATATTGTGCCTTGAGAGTCCTGAACAGTATTCTTGCTGGAGGAAGAGGCTCTCGATTGATGACAAAACTTCGCTATGAAAACGGTCTTATATACGCCATATCCAGTAGTATATTCAATACGATTGATTGGGGAATTTTAAAAATAAATTTATCGTGTGATAGTGGTAAATTAGAAAAAGTAAAGAAAATAATTTTTGAAGAATTTAGTAAATTAAAACAAAATAACATATCGTATACAGAATTAGAGAGTGCTAAATCAAGGATATCTAAAGGCTCTATTCGTTATTTTCAAACATCGGAATCGTGGGTAACCTTTCACGAAAATGATGCGCTCTTTTCCCCATCTAACTTTAATACGATAGAAGATTATACAGGGATGATTAACAAACTAATTTTGGAAGATATTAAAAAAGTTATTGATAAATATCTTTTTGAAGATAATTTTTATATTGCTATCTGTGGTAATTATCAAAAATAAAGACCCATACAACTACCGTAGATGATAGTTGTATGGATCAGTCGACTGAACCAAGTAGCTCAATTTAAACTGCAAACACCAATCAATGATCTGGGACTCCTGGTTTCCACTCCTCGTCCTCTGGGAATGGCTCATCGTATGGCTTGTCATCCGTACAATACATGCTTCTCACCTCATCTCCCCAAGAAATTAAGGGCTCGATTCAGAACCGTAGTCATCGGAGTCCGGAGGTTCGTTATCGCCTGAGTTATCCGGATCGGAACCTGGACTATCGCCATCGCCACCACAAAACATTGGAATGACCCGATAGCCTTCTTGTCTAGACATATGTTCCAACAATGAATTTCACCTCCTTTCCGGACTTTTGTCTAATTCAAATCATACAGTAAAAATATTATATTTGCAAGCTTTGTTATAACAAAGCCGCCGCAATCGTTAGATTGCGGCGGTACGAGCACTTTTTACGCTCGAGATATACCAGATGACCCCGTGGAGTACCACGTAGAGAACCGGGTAGATTAGCTCCCAGCTATTTTCCCACTGAAGAATTACCACCAGAGTTAGAAGGCTGTAAGCAATCGTCCAAGTGGCCCAAGGATGAGGATGTTCGCTTGCTGGATTACGGTATGTGCTACCGATAATCGGTATGAATGATAGAAACATATCAATACCGAGAAGTGCATTGGCAGCAAATGGATTCTTGGTAACGAACCAGAACACCACCACCAAAGCATCGAAACCGACCACTATCCAGTCGTGGCAATCCATGTTAAGGGTTCTGTCACGCCACCATATACGCACGAAAGTAATGATTACCACCACCGCACATACGGCTGGCAGAATTTCCTTAGAACGGTCTTTTACTAGCGAAGAGTAGACGACGAGTTCTGTAACTCCGCCTATTCCCCACATGAACCAGCTCGCCGCATTTGGCTTGTGGCCAGCATGCGACATTGCTTTGTTGTATTGCCAGTATCCCGCGAGTTGGACTAACCCCGCGAGTACGCCAAGCGTAAGCGCTAGATTATCCAATTTACCCTCCGGGAATGTGTAGGGTTAATGCCCTACGTCTTTTTTAACTATAGCACAATTACTAGCCATTTGTCAAGTAAGCTTAATTTTGGCTCAAGGTAGCGCTTTTTTCGTATATATTGGCCTGCGGGTAGCGGGTGCCTCTTTTTATAAAATTGGTTTCCAGATCCTTTAAATCAAAAAGGTTTTTAAAATAATTTGAGACAAATTCCGTATCTAGGCCATTCTGACAAGTATAAACATCGATGCTTACGAATCCCCTATTTGGAAAAGTATGAATCGATATGTGACTCTCCTGAATCACTACTACTCCAGTCCATCCGCCCGGATCTTTGATATCATTTCCAGCCGCAAAATAAACCTGAGGCTTACCCAAAATTCTCATGCCCATCTTTTGCGGCAACTCTGAAAGAGTCTGCATTACTAGCGACTCATCATTGAGAAGATTTTTGTCTCCACCATATCCATCAATCATAAAATGTTCTCCAAAATGCATAGTAATAATATATCAGACTTTTTTACCTTTTTAACCCTCTTTTATAAACCCGCCAGCTTGGTGGGACCAGAAGGATGCATAGACACCATCCTTATTTCTAAGTTTGTGAAATAAATTAATCATTATAAAGAGATTTTGAAGATTTAACGATTCCCGTCCTTTTGCTTAAAATAATCCAAGAAACCTTGTCGAATAAACCATTCAAAATAAGTGCTGAATTTAAAGCCAATATTTCCTTCTTTAACTCGCTTGTAATATTGTTTGAGCCCAAGTTCGAGATACATTAAGCTGGCTTCTAAAAATTCTTCTTCGGTTAATTTAATTTGCGGTTGATTTATTTTAAAATCCTCAATCCAATATTTAATAAGAGTCGTTAAATACTTTCTCATTGCGTTGTCCTCATGATTCTCAACCGCGATTCTTACCATCTCCTTTTCTTCTTTAAAAGTTTTTCTCTGGGGCCAGTTAGTATATTCTCCGAGCTGTTTAATGTCGTCCTCCATAACTAAAAGTATGCTATCTTTGTAAAATAAAAACGAATGAGCAGGCAAGCTAGCTTGCCTGCTCAAGACGGTTACTTGTCATTTACGGAATCAACCATCCAGTCGGCCTTCGCAGATTCCTCTGCATCATTGCGAACTTCAGCATCTCCCGCTTTGACATCCTTTTCAGCCTGATTTTCACTCATATCAAAGAAATCACTAAGAAACCCCACGATTTACCACCTCCTTTCTGGACTATTGTCCGTTTCAAACTATACAGTAATTATTAAAATTTGCAAACTACTGAATAAAAATATATCACTAACCCTCTTTTATAAACCCGCCAGCTTGGTGGGACCAGAAGGATGCATAGACACCGTCTTTATTTTTGAGAAGTGTGCGATGAGTGCCGTCTTCTACTATCTGCCCGTCTTTAAATACCAATATCCTGTCCATATCTCGCAGAGTTGAGAGTCTATGAGCGATAGCGAAAACAGTTTTTCCCTCCATAAGTGCATGTAGAGCTTTCTGTACCGCCACTTCGCTCTCACTATCGAGAGCACTGGTTGCTTCGTCGAGGATAAGTATCGGAGCATTCTTCAAGAAAGCGCGAGCGATAGCGATGCGCTGGCGCTGGCCCACAGAGAGCTTTACTCCCCTCTCGCCTACTAACGAATCGTACTTTTGCGGCAACTGTTCGATGAAGTCGTGTGCTTGCGCTTTTTTGGCTACTTCGATCATTTCTGATTCAGTAGCATTGAGCTTGCCGTACAAAATATTTTCTCGGATCGTCCGGTGGAAGAGCATCGGCTCCTGCGGCACGATAGAGATATTTTCCCGCAAGCTTTCTTGTGTGACGTCCTGAATGCTTTGCCCATCGATCGTGATAATACCGCTCAAAATATCGTGCTGGCGCAAAAGAAGTTTCATCAAAGTAGTCTTCCCCGCCCCGCTAGTGCCGACCACACCAACTTTCTCCCCGCCTTTCACCTCAAAAGAAAGATTGGCAAAAACTTTCCTCTTATCATGGTCATAAGCAAAGCTAACATTATCAAATTGAACCTCTCCCTTTTCTACATTTAATCTTCTCGCACCAGATTTATCTGTAATATCATGTGGGCGTACTATTTCGTTTAAACTATTTCTTACTTCTCCATATGACTCCATAAAAGCATTTACACGCTGACCTATCCAGGTCAGCGACTTAGCAAAACCAAGAGTCAGAGTTGTAATCATAATAAGTTCGCCAACACTGATTTCACCCCGAGACCATATGGTATAGGCCCAAATAACTATGGTCGAAATAAAACCCCAAACCAAAAGACTATTAACCAGTAAAACTTTTTCTCGAAAGTTATCGCTCGCTACATCAGCATACCTATGCTCTTCTGCAGCCTTACCAATTAGTTTCATTTCAAAAAAACGACGGGCATATTGTTGGACTGCTGAAATATTGGAAATAGCATCTACAATTTGACCCTGTAATTTAGCTCCTGTTTCAACCATTTTTGACGCCAAGGCAACTTGCTTGCGAGTAATCAGCAAGTTAAACGGGATAAGCACAATAAATCCTGTAATTAATGCAGGAGCAATGGTTGGAGACACAGAATAAATAAGCACCGTAGTTACAGCCAAAGAAGCAAGAGTGCCACATATCTGATTAATAAATTCACCTAAAAGCCGGGATACATTATTAGAAGCCACATTAACTCTACTGGTCAATACTCCAGCGAACCTATCGTTAAAATAAGAGAGGCTATGCATAGACAGGTGGGCAAATAATCTTTCTAGAGCATATGTACGAGCATGCACTGTAAGGTAATTCATCATAAAACCGTTAGCTCTAATAGTAATAAAACCAAAAAATAAGAAGGCGGGAATAGCGATTATCCAATACAAAACCTGATTATTGAGACCATTAACTGCCGCATCGACAAACCCCCTAAATGCATATGACTGAAGATCCCCAAATAACTGATTTAGAAAAATAAAAACCACCGCCCACCAGAACCATTTTTTATACGGCTTAATAGCAAACCAAATAAATTTAAACGGAGTGCTCGGGATATTTTCCATAATCAGAATTTAAATATTACCATAATCAACAAAAATCATATTCCGAATATATAAAACTCCACTCCGAAATAAAAATGCTATAGCGTTTTTATTTCGGGTATTAAATAGATATCAACATTAAAGATAAAGATTTAATCGTAACCCGTAAGACCGAAGTCCATTCGTAAATACTTATCGCCTTCAATCTGGTCAGCAATGATATAGAGAAGATATTTCCCAATTCCATAATCAACCTTGAGAAGCCCTATCAAATCTTCGCAATCATAAGGATAAACCCAGACACTGTCTTGTATTCTCTGGAATCCAGCTTGGTTTAAGATTTCTCTTATCTTTTCTCTAGTGCTCTTCCTTTTCTCCGGAATATCAGAGATAATAATTCTCCATTTTTTGTCCCACTTCTTCGGCCTCTTTATTTTAAAATCCTCTCTTTGCCATTGTTGCCAGATTTTAAGGCCTCTATCACTCATTACGTAATGCCCATCTTCTACTTTAAGAAATCCTCTTTTGTACAGCCTGTTGGCAGTACTCTTAACATATTCTCCCAGACGCGGCGGAGGTGTTAAATCAATACCAGTAAAATATTCCAATACGCTTGATAGTAAATCAGGGCTCTTTCTCCCTCCAGATGCTAAATATGTAAAAATTGCTTCTTGCAACTTTGTCCGTCTGATATTTTTCTTATTTTGTGATTCTAATTTACCCATACGATATAATTATGCTATAGCTTTATTATATCGTGTAAAAAAGTTTATGTCAGTAGGTGGATAACTATGCACATAGCCTAAAAATGAGGAGTAAAGTTAATGTAGGCGAAGGAGATGATATGAACTGCAGCAAATGCCTTGACGAATTTGTTCTAGTTAGAGTCATTGGCGGGAGACTGGTCCCTGGCGACATCCGTATCCTCTTTCGAGGAATGGAGTTGCATGAATGGTGTTTCCAAAGCATGAACGTCCGATGGTCAGATGACGGCATGGAGAAATTAGATGAAATGCTCGTTCACCAAGATACCTAGAAAGCGTTGCGCTTCGCGCAACGCTTTCATTGTTTTAGAGACCTTCTTTCTTCAATTCTTCAATAAGTTTTTTTGCTTCTTTTGAAAGTTTTTCGGGAATCTGGACAGAAATGCGGATGTAGATGTCGCCCCGGCGATTACCACCGAGCGGTACACCTTTATTTTTTACTCTTAAAATCATGCCGTGTTTGGTGCCAGATGGAACCTTGAGAGTAATCTCGCCGTCTAGAGTTGCGACTACCTTATCCGCACCGAGAAGCGCTTCGGAGAGCTTGACCTCCATCTCCGTCACCAAGTTGAATCCTTCTTTACGGAAATACGGGTGTTTACGGACGTGAATTTTGACATAAAGATCACCCGGAACTCCACCTTCGAGCGCCTCGCCCATGCCGGAGAGACGAACCATCTGCCCATCATCGATACCTGGCGGCACAGAGATAGAAACTTCTTTCTGTTTAACAAATTTAGAATTAATCACCACTTTGCGCTGGGCGCCGAAAATTGCCTCGTGGAAAGACAGTTCGATATCCACGGCAATATCTCGGCCGCGGCGC
>Ga0209542_10004778_pt1 | contig 27590 bp, 43 predicted proteins | sample RifCSPhighO2_01_FD_184028 | JGI IMG/M metagenome (GOLD analysis project Ga0209542, IMG submission 184028) | Soil microbial communities from Rifle, Colorado - Rifle CSP2_plank highO2_0.1 (SPAdes) (version 2) | ecosystem: Environmental > Terrestrial > Deep subsurface > Rock core/Sediment ...
TCTTAATAATAATTTGGTTTATTTGGAGAGCGGTTAGAAAAAGGCAAAGAATGAAAAGAAGTATGGAGCGTTAGCTTGCCATGAATTTAATCGCTTTTTATTCAGATGAAAGGGGGCGTGCTTTAGAAAGGCTTAAAAAGCCTGTGTCTGTTAGATTTTTATGAACAGAAGGAAATTTAACGCGTTGGGGGGAGCTACAATACTTGGGGTAGTTGCTTTGGCGTACTTTAATTGGCCTCGTGCTGAGAACCATAGAGGCGACGACCCTATAGGAGAATTTGTTTCTTATGACCAATTTTCTAACTCTAAAAATTTTATGAAATCTAACGATGGGGGAATGCAGTCCATGGTTTCTGGTAGACCTGCAGGAATCTATTATACCCTTAATCCCGTAACGCAGACTTATGACCTTGGTCTTGTTCTTACAAATGACAAAGGAAAACCTATCTTCTTGGGTAGGGCAAGCGATGTTAGGATGAAGCAAAAAGCACTCGATACATTAGCAAAAGAAATTAATCAAGAGATAAATGATGAAAATACAGGGGACCCTAAAGATGATTATATACGAATATATGGTAAACTGGGATCTAGGTCTGGACCCAATGGGTGCGTTGGGTTTGATATAGAAAGTATAGAGACACAATGGCGCGCTAGAAATATAAAATTAAAGTGATTTTAGATTTATACCAAGATTCTAGGGCGCAATCTGATTAAATGTTCACAGATTATTTTCTTCTTGCATTAAACAACTTAAGAAAGCGAGGTCTGCGTTCATGGCTGACGATGCTCGGCATATTTATCGGCATTGCGGCGGTTGTTTCACTCATATCTTTGGGGCAGGGTTTGGAACAGGCGGTTATTGGGCAGTTCGCTTCTCTTGACCCTGATAAGCTCGTTGTTGAAAACACTCAAGCAGGCTTTGGTCCGCCGGGAAGTCTGGCAGTTAAGAAGCTAACAGATAAAGATGCTAAATTAATAGAATCTGTCAGTGGCGTGGATAATGTTATTCCAAGGCTCATAAGAGCAGTTTCAGTAGAATATAATAAAGCAAGGCTCTTCAAGTCAATCGCCTCGCTTCCTGAAGATGCGGAACAAGTAGCTATTGTTTATGATGCTCTAAATTCTGGAGCAGAGCAAGGTCGGCTACTAACTGAAAAAGACAGGGGCAAAATTGTTTTAGGCAGCAGTTATTTAGAAACAGAGGATTTTGGCAAAAAAATCCGCGTGGGCACAACGCTCAAAATTCAGGGAAAAGATTTTGAGGTTATTGGTTTTCTGGAAAAAACCAGCACATTCTTTGTTAATGATGCAATTTTAATGCCTGAAAAAGACCTCAAATATATTTTAGACATTGGGAATGAGATTGACTTAATAGTTGTGCAAATAAAAGACCAAGATGAGATAGAGCAAGTAGCCACGAACATAGAACATGCGCTAAGAAAAGACAGAAACCAAAAACTTGGCGAGGAAGATTTTTCTGTCCAAACTCCTTTGCAAAGCTTGTCGGCAATAAGCACAATTCTGAATGTGATTAACATTACAATAACCGGCATTGCGGCAATTTCCCTGCTCATCGGAGGCATAGGCATAGCAAACACAATGTTTGCCTCTGTTCTTGAAAGAAAAAAAGAAATTGGAATAATGAAATCAATCGGGGCGCGCAATCGTGATATTCTTAGCATCTTCGTTATAGAATCTGCACTTCTGGGGTTGGCTGGCGGGATTATTGGGGCAGTTATTGGTCTCGGTCTTGCGTTTTTAGTCTCAGGTATAGCTTCATCGTCTCTTGGAATTTCTCTCATGATAACTATTTCCTGGTCTCTCGTTGGCGGCGCAATACTCTTTTCTTTAACTCTCGGATTATTATTCGGACTTCTTCCGGCATTCCAAGCCTCGAAATTAAGTCCTGTGGAGGCGTTGAGGAAATGATTTCAGACTATCTCGAGCTCGCGCTAAGAAACTTAAGAAAAAGAAGATTGAGGTCGTGGCTGACGATGCTCGGAATTATTATTTCAATAGCCGCGATTTTCTTTCTCATTTCTTTGTCTTTGGGTTTGCAAAGCGCAGTAGAAGAACAATTCCGCCTTCTTGGCACAGATAAATTCTTTGTCCAGCCACGAGGACAATTGGCAGGACCTGGAACTGGAGGAGCTACACAATTTACCTCGCAAGATTTTGATGTAGTAAAAAAAGTTGCTGGAGTAAAAGATGCGTCTCCTTGGGCAGCTTCTCCATCTAAAGTAGAATTAAAAGACCAAATTAGATATGTAACAACAGTCGGCATAGACCTTGAAACTTCTGAACTATTCATGGAGACTGGCGCGTACAAAGCAGAAGGAGGTCGTGTTCTAAAAAAGGGCGATGAGGGGGGTGTCATGATAGGCTCCCAATATAAACATAATAATCTATTCAAAAAGCCAGTAACTGCTGGCGACACTCTAATTATTAATGATAAAGAATTTAGAGTTAGAGGACTTCTCAAACCAATCGGAAATCCGGGGGATGATAGATTAATTTATATGCCGATGGAAGATTTTCGTACGCTATTCAACATTACAGAGCGCATAGACACTATTGTCGTTCAAGTCAACAACGAAGAAGACTTATTGGAAATTGCAGAAAGAGTTGAAAAGAAACTTCGGACATCAAGAGGATTGACAGAAAAAACCCAAGACTTTTATATTTTAACTCCGGACCAGCTTTTGGAAAGCTTCGGAGTAATTCTTAACATAATCACTGCGTTTCTAATTGGGGTTGCTGCAATTTCTCTTCTTGTCGGAGGAATAGGCATAGCGAATACAATGTACACTTCTGTCTTGGAAAGAACAAAAGAAATCGGAGTGATGAAGTCAGTAGGTGCAAAGAACTCTGACATAACTCTTATCTTCTTGATTGAATCGGGTCTTTTGGGGCTTGTGGGAGGAATTATAGGAATAGCTTTGGGAATAGCTATTGGGCAGTTTGTTGAATACATTGCAATCAATCAATTAGCTACGACTCTTCTTCGGGTTTCGACGCCCGCGTGGCTTGTTGTGTCTTGTTTATTGTTCGCTTTTCTTGCGGGCGCGGCTTCAGGTACGCTGCCTGCGCTAAGAGCTGCGAAGATAAAACCAACCGATGCGCTCAGGTATGAATAAGAGATAGAGACAAAAATTTCATAAAGATTTATAAAGCGTTTTGATTACAGTCAGCTGATTTAAAAAAATGGTGAAGAAATGTGTGTATTGTTCCCAGGAAATTCCTGTAGAAAGTGCAGTTGATGTATGCAGAGTGTGCGGCGTGGGAATCTGGGGGGAAAAGATGTTTCAGACCATTCAGCATAATATGAAAAGCGCCGAACAACGCGGAGATTTATTTCAAGGGTCAGTAACTTCTTCTGGGTAGGAAAGCTTTTTAAACTATCTTGGTGACGTTTTACGATGCCAAGGAGCAAGCCCATACATGAAAGGGGAAAAATCCCGTTTACTGCTTACTTGCAAGTTTTTGAAGAGGGAGATTGCGTTGCACTTGTGAGGAACACCAGTTTCAAGACCGGGTTCCCGCCCCGTATGCAGGGCCGCTCTGGAGTTGTTGCGGGAAGCAGGGGCACTGCGTATATCGTTAACGTCGCTGATTTAGGAATGCTAAAACAGTACGTAATAAAACCGATTCACCTTAAAAAAATAAAGGGTGCCTAACTATGATCCTTTCCCTGAAACCCCTTTCGCTGAGTGAAGTACCTCCCTATGTTCCTAATCTTGAAGAAAAGAAAGAGCTTGCCAACTATTTCAAGCAATTTTCTAAACTTAGCGCAGAGAGGGCAGCTGAACTGAAAGCAGCGCTTCACAATCTTAACAATATTAAAATTAAAGAAGAATATGCTGTCAAGATTGTTGATTTATTGCCGCGCACGAACGAGGACATATCAAAAATATTTCATGATGTGTCCTTGAACGAAGAAGAAATTAGTGCCATCCTCGGGGTTGTCAAAGAGTACTGACCATGAGAAAAAAAGACGATTATGCACTTGTACTAGACTACTTGCCTTACGGCGATCCAATGGAAGGAAGGATGGTCCCGGTAGTGCAGGCGATTGGCGAACAACATCTTGCGCTCCTAGAGCTCGCACCGATACGCGGCGCCACATTTGTTCCGCATGAAAGGGTTTATATAGGTCCGGAAAAGAGAGATAAAATATCATTCATCATTGGTAGGCTTCCACAAGAGAAGCTTACTGGACAAGCGAAGCAAAGACTTGCGGAAGTTATCTCAAAAGTCGTCAAGGAACGCCAAGCAGAATTCGTAGCGTTCTTCAACAACGCGCACGCGATAAATACGCGGCTTCATCAACTCGAGCTTTTACCGGGATTTGGCAAGAAGCATATGAAGGAAGTGCTGACTGCGCGGGAAGAAAAACCGTTTGAATCGTTTGAAGACATCAAGCAACGAGCGAACAATATTCCAGACCCTTGGAAGGCTGTAGAGAAGAGACTTTTAGAAGAAATAACTGAGCATCAAAGACATTTGCTTTTTGTAACCTAAAATGAAACCAGAAATAGAAACCAAGAAAAAAGCAGCGCCCCAGGAAGAGCGGTACGAGACACTTGTGCGCATCTTGGGACAGGACATTTCAGGAAACAAGAGCATCTACGCAGGGTTGACTTACATCAAGGGCATTTCCTGGAGCATCTCTAACGCGGTATGCCTCAAGTTGGGCATTGACAGGCACATACGCGTCAGTGAGCTAAACAAAGAGCAAATTGCCACGATAGAAAAAGCAGTTTCTAAAATTGACGTCCCAGATTATATGAAAAACCGACGATATGATCCTGAAACCGGCGAGTCGAAGCATCTTCTCGCCAATGACCTTGATATCGCAAAAGAATTTGATATTAAAAGACTGAAGAAGATGAAGAGCTATCGGGGGCTGCGCCATGCGTTTGGCTTGCCTGTACGTGGACAGCGGACAAGAAGTCATTTTAAGCGAAAGAAAGGTATAAAGGCAGGTATCAAGAAGAATGATAAGAAAGCATAAGGCGTTTTCATGGCCGCGCAAGTTGTACGACAAGACGCGCATTATTGAGGAGAATAAATTGGTTGAGAAATATGGCTTGCGAAATAAGCGGGAAATATGGCGAAGTGAAGCCCAAGTCCGATATTATAGAACCCGCGCCAAGACACTTATTAATGCTTCACAGGAAGAGCAGATAGTATTCTTCTCCAAACTGAATGCAATTGGTCTGCAGGTTAGTTCCATCGCAGATGTACTCGCCCTGACAAAAGAAAATATCCTGAAGCGCAGGTTATCTACGATACTTGTTGCACGCGGTTTTGCCGCCACTGCACGGCAGGCGCGGCAAATGATTACGCATCGGCGTGTGCGCATCGGAGCGCGCGTTGTGGGATCACCGAGCTATATTCCTGCAGTAGATGAGGAGAGCATAATCTCAGTTAAAGCTTCGCGCGTGCCCACGATAACTAAAACCGGGGGGGTTGCGACCTGATGGAAGAGAAAAAAGAAACCGGGGATGTAATCGCGACTGCCCTTGTTCAAGAAGCAACAAGTGAGCCGAAGACAGTTAAGGATGAACGCGCGGCTATTGTCTACATTTCAAGTACATTCAACAACACCATCGTGCATTTTACTGACCTCGCGGGAAATACGATTGCGCGCGTTAGTGGCGGAATGGTGACCAAGCAAAGCAGACTTAAAGCAAATCCAACGACAGCAATGTTCGTTGCAAAGCGTGCTGCAGAACGTGCTCGTGACACGGGAATTACAGGCATTTATATTCGCATGCGCGGAGCCACGGGAGCAATAGGCATGGGTCCAGGAGCACATGCCGCCATTAAAACATTGACTAAAGAAGGCTTTAAGATTATAAGCATTATTGACACGACACGCGTGGCTCGCGGCGGACCGAAAAAGAAAGGAGGCAAAAGAGGAAGAAGAGTTTAAAAGCGCTCTTTTTCACTGAGAACCATGGAAATTATTGAACAAACGCCACTCAAACTCGTAATGCGTATGCCTGCAAATGACAGCCTTGCGAATGCAATCCGAAGAAGCATAAATGAAATTCCCATACTCGCGGTTGACGAAGTTGAAATCTACAAAAACGACTCTGCGCTATATGATGAATTTTTAGCACATCGCGTTGGTCTTGTTCCGCTCAAAACAGAGGCGAGCATGAATGAAAAAACAGAAATCGAAATGAAGTTAAGCAAGGCCGGACCTTGCATGGTGCTTGCTGAAGATCTTAAGGGCGGTGCTGAAATCGTGCATAATTCTATTCCTATCACTTTACTTGAAGAAGACCAAGAACTTGAACTGGTTGCAACTGCGCGCTTGGGGACAGCAATCGAACATGAGAAATATCTATCGGGTTTGTGCTATTATCGCAGATTGAGCGAAATTAGTTCTAAAAATCCTGCTGTAACACGTTTAATCGAGGATTCTAGAGGCGTTATCAAACCTGAAAAGCATAAAGAGGGGTGGCTCTGCGATCTTAGCGAGCATATTGCACAAGAAGTTGAAAAAATCGATGTCTCCTGCATCAAAGACAGTGGTGAAATGGTGTTCGTTATTGAATCATACGGGCAGATGGCTGCCAAAGACATGCTCCTCAAGGCGTTGCGCGCGTTAGGTCAAAACCTCGACCATTTTGAGAAAGTAGTTGCATAATTACGCGGGGATGCCGGAGCGGTCAAACGGGCTTGGCTAAGGACCAAGTGGCTTAGTGCCTGCGTAGGTTCGACCCCTACTCCCCGCATATATCATGAAAAGTAAAACAACAATCAAGAAGCAGACAAAGCGCAAGTCTTACGCTACATTAGTCGAAACTATCAATCTTGCCAGAAAAACTCCTGCCTGGACAAAAGTCGCTGCATTTTTATCTGGTCCGCGCAGCCGTTATGCTGTGGTAAATCTGAAAGAGCTTGACAATAAAGTGTCTGAAGGAGACACCATTGTGGTTTTAGGCAAGGTTCTCGGCGTGGGCGATTTTTCTAAGCGTGTTCGGGTTTGTGCTATTGGGTTTTCCGGCTCGGCAAAAGATAAATTGAAAAAATCAAAGTCGGAGTGCGTAAGCATCTCTGAAGAAATAAAAAATAATCCTAAATTACAAGGAGTGAAAATATACCATGGGTGAGGTTGTTATTGACGCGCATAATGCTTTACTTGGACGATTGGCGAGTTACGCGGCCAAGCAGGCGCTTCGCGGGCACATTGTTGTTATTGTGAACTGCGCTGAAGCAGTTATATCGGGCAATGCGCGCTCCATTATTGGAGAGTATCAGGTTGCGCGTGCGCGCGGCGGATACGCGCAGAAAGGACCTTACTTCCCAAAGCAACCGCAGCGAATTGTCAAGAGAACGATTAGAGGCATGCTACCACACAGACAGCATCGGGGATTAGACGCCCTAAAGCGCGTACGGTGTTATGACCGTGTGCCAACAACCTATGCAGAAGTGAAAAAGATTAAGGCGGGAAAAGATAAAAGAATAAGAACTATTTCAATACGGGAGTTAGTTAGAGCACTATGAAAACTGAAACTCTTCTTGTTGTTGCGGGTAAACGCAAGAGTGCTGTTGCGAAGGTGCGCCTAATAGAGGGTAATGGTAGTGTAACTTACAATCGGCTCGGACAGGGCGCGCTGCCTTTCTTTCATCGTGTTGCGCTCGAAGAACCGCTAGCTATTGCGCGGGAAGTTCTTGGAAACATTAAATTTGACTTTGTGATAACGACAGCTGGGGGCGGCAGAGAGAGTCAAATTGAGGCCGCGCGTCTTGCAATTGCTAAAGCGCTCGTGACAGTCACGAAGTCGGCAGAGCTAAAGAAGGCTTTCCTGAGTTACGACAGAGGCCTGCTTGTTGCAGATACCCGTCGTAAAGAAACTTACAAGCCAGGCGACTCGAAAGCGCGAGCCAAAAGGCAGAAGAGTTACCGTTAATTGAATAGAGAGTATTTTAAATCCCCCTTCCTTTTTGCAGAGATGGATTTTTACACATTGGCGGATATCTTTCTGCATCTTGATGTTTATCTGGGACAGATTATTCAAAACTACCACGTTGGAGTCTATGCGCTTCTGTTTCTGATTGTCTTTATTGAGACTGGTCTAGTTATTATGCCCTTTCTTCCTGGAGATTCGCTTTTATTCGCCGCAGGAAGTTTTGCAGCACTTGGGTCGTTGCGCGTCGCTATTTTGCTTATCCTGCTCACAATCGCGGCAATCCTTGGAGACAGTTTAAACTATGCAATTGGCAAGCGTCTGGGAAGAAAAATCTTTAGAGAGAACCGCCGTTTTCTTAATCGTAATCATCTGCGCATGACTGAAGAGTTCTATCAGAAGCATGGAAACAACGCAATCATTCTTGCGCGGTTTATTCCAATCATTCGCACGTTTGCGCCATTCATCGCAGGCATAGGGAACATGAACTATGCGCGATTTCTGCTTTATAACATTGCGGGCGGAATATTATGGGTTGTGCTCTTTGTGGTGGGAGGGTATTTATTTGGGAACATTCCAGCAGTCAAGGATAATTTTAGTCTCGTTATTATCGCGATAATTATTGTTTCACTGCTGCCAATCGTAATCGGCGTGATTAAGACGGTGGTTGAGAAACGCCGACATTTTGTGGGGAAGTAATTAGTTGTGTATTGGTCGGGCGTAATCCCTTAAAGCCCGTCAAACGGATTCTGAATTTTCTTTAATTCTGCTGTGGATACATGAGAATATAGCTGAGTCGTATTGAGCGACGCGTGACCCAAGAGCACTTGAATCTTTCTTATATCTGTTCCGGCTTCGAGGAGATGTGTGGCAAAAGAATGCCTGAGTGTGTGGGGCGTGACTTTTTTGTTAATGCTTGCTTTCTGACTGGTGCGCTTGACAATTTTTTGCACATTGCGCGTGGTGAGCGGTTTTCCCTGAGAAAAGATAAAATCTGTATTGCGCTTTTTGGTGTAGTCCTGCAATTCTTTTCCGAGCTGTTCGGATAGAATAAACATTCTGTCCTTGCCGCCCTTGCCTGAGCGCACCCACCCTATTTTTTCCTCAAAGCGCATGTCCTGCGGCTTGAGTTTCACGAGCTCTGAAACGCGCAGGCCGGAAGAATAAAGAAAAGAAAGCATTAGTCTTGACTTGGTTGTATCTGCCGCGTCGATAAGAAGTTTGACTTCTTCTTTAGTAAGAACTTCTGGAAGTTTTCTGTCTTTTTTAGGAACATGAATCGCATCAATTGGTTTTTTGAGAATCTGGGTAAAGAAAAATTTTATAGCGGCGGCTGCAAGCATAGTCGTACTTTTTGATTTGGTCTCTATAAGCGATGACAGATATGAACGCGCATCTTCGCCAGATAAATCGCTTGTGGGCTTGTTTGCGTGTGTGATTAATTTCTGAACGAAAAAAGAGTAGTTGCGTACTGTCATGGGCGAGAAGCCGCGGAGGCGAAGTTCGGTTTGGAAGCGTTCAAATTCAGACATGTCGTTATTCTCAATTGTGGTGTTTATTTAAGGTTTTAGCCGGTGAAATTCAGGGCGGGCAGGGAGACAGTTCTCTTGAAGCAATGGGGCAATCGCCGACTGCGAGGGCGATTCTTTCACTTGCATATTGGGTGTCGAAATAATACGTCCTCGTCTCTCCTTCATTTAGTATGGAGCATGTGCTGCATGAGTCCGCACATCGCCAGATTTTCGCCGAAGTGGCTGTGCCGTCTAAAGTGAAACTAATTTCTTTGATATTGGGGGTGTTAAATGCGCGCGCAAGAGATATTTCAACTTCTTGGTCATCTGCGTCGTAGCATGCTGAGTTAATTGTGAATGGGGATTGCAACTGTATTTGCGCACAACTTAGTTCTGGGGCGAACTTGAGTTTAATCGGAGATGTAATAAGTGATGCAACGATAACGCCGAGAACAATAGCGCAGGCTATAACTGCAACAGTTGCTACGATTCCCGAGAGGGCTTTTTTGTTCATGATAACATCTCACATGCGCGATTGTTTATATTAAGATCTGCTTGCGCGCGTTCGTTGCCTGCGCTGTCTGTGATAACGACGGAGGCTGCGCCTGTATCGGAAGGAACTGTTAAATAGAAAAGATTTTTGCTCTCGAATGTTTGACCTTCAAGCGTATTATCCGCGTCTTCATTGCCGTCTGTAAAAAGTCGCGGGGCTGTAAAAGTATCTGAGAAGACGGTATTCATTTCATCGTCCTTGAGCGCGTAACTCGCTGAACCCTGCGTTTGCGCAGTACAGCCCCTCTCTTTTGCGATAGCCCTTGCTTGCCATTCTGACTGGCGGGGATCAACTTCAATCAGTAAGTAAGAGGCATCTAAACACGAGGTCTCTTCCTGTGATGCGAATCCTGCAATCTTGCTGCGGGGTATTGTCATCCTATCTAAGATGCGCTCCGTGTTGTATGAACCGTAGGGATTTGCGTCATCCGCAGGAGAGAGCGTGCGCATCACTCCTTCGTCGACTGAACGCAGATGCGTTCCGTCTGAACATTCTTGGAAGCATCCCGTGCCTGTGAATTGGCCGCATCGGGTTTTACAATTCGGCGAGTTGATTCCTGGGTTGTAACCTGCTTCGTATTCTTCGTCTAAGCCGAATAAATGACCGAGTTCGTGCAAGAGAACAGTCTTGGGCAAATTAGTGTTAATCGATGCGACTTCCATGTATGCGGATGCGCGCAGGGAAACTGGCGCATCTTCCAGGGCAACAATAAAATCGTGGGGGCATACGGCGGCTTGGCTCTGCAACTCCTGCGAATAACAATATAGTGCAATTTTCTTGTAACGCGCGCAATCAGATTTTTTATCTATGCGATAGAAATTAAACATTTCTCGGTTAGATGAAAATGGTTCGTATGCAAGCAAATAATCGCGGTAGACCTCTGCCTCGTCTGCAGTCCCCACAAAGAGAATGTTTGTTTGTTTTTCTGGCGGACCTTGTATAAGCACATCATTACATGTCTCGGGCGACTTGGCAGGAGAAGAATAATTTTGTGCCTGTGTGAATATAAACAAAGCGACAGCTAAGAAGAAAGTAATTCCGCCTATAAAAACAAGCATTAGGGGGCGGGGCATTGTTATCTTAAGGCATTAGGCTTAAATATATTCTCCCCTTGCTTTTGTGATGGCAGTTAGACTATCAAGGCGCATAAAATATAAGTTAAGGCACTATCCTGAACGCGCTTCGCCAACTTTTTGGCCATTTATTATAGCTGTTCTGCTCGTCTCGATAGGGAGTGGAATATCATCTCTGCGCATCCTTGCATGGGTCGGACTCTTCATTATGGGAATTTATGTCTTGGTCTGGATTGTCTGGCTCATCTCGCAGATTGAATCTTAACGCAGATTATACCCTAAAATGACCACCGCAAGCTTCTTAAACCTTCAATTTTAGACAGAATCATGCCACGAAAAATAGTTACATACACGCCAAAGGAAGAACGGCTGGAGCACGAGGAAAGTCTTGAATCCGACGTTGAAGATATCTTAGATGCCCCTTCAGATGAGGAATAGATTTAACTGAATTTACAGATTAGATAAATGTAAATAATGGGGCGGATATTTTTCTAGGTTATGGAAATTTAATTAAGGGAAAAACTGCGGCAAGAAAAGATGGCTTGGTGAAAAGGGATTGGCATTGGAATGCACGATTGTGTTTGAAATTTTATCGTTTGTAACGGGGTCTCTGCTGGGTATCTGGGCAGGCACCGCATTCCATAAGAATTAGAACCGCGTGTCCGACTATACCCCTATATTTTGGAAGATTCATCCTTTGGCTCAAGTAACCTATGATCGCATCGTTTGCTCTCTTTACAAAATCTGCGCCCGGTGTAAGGTTGCAAGTATGCTCTTCGTATAACTTCTCCACCAACCCGCGCATCGTGCGTTCGTGAACGGGTGGAACATTCATTTCGGGAAGGGCAAATATACTTCCCGAACGTTCTTTCTGCCTGGCGCTCATGATTATTAAATTTGCGCAGAGTATTTAATCGTTGCTACGGCGCGACCAGCGCTTCGCGCCCAATCTTGATTAAGGCAATTAAGAATAAAAATAAAAAATCCCTGCTCTTTAACGGCGCTTGCCGCTGTAGTTTCTTACTAGCTTAGTGATTCCCACAATCAGGAACAATATTGCTACCAACCACCACCACATTGTCGGTCCAAGTGTATCAACCCAAGACTTTATTGGCGGAATAGCAAGTATACCAAGGATAGTGAACACCCATGCTGTTGTTTTTGCCATATGATAACCTCCTTTTTGTAATTACTTTATGTGGGGGAGGTTTTTATATATTCCTAAAGCGCAAATAAAAATGGCCCGAGTAATTAGCAGATTAACGCGTAGATTTTCTATTATTATTCGACGAAAAAAGCCAAAAATATGCCTTGCAACAATAAATACGAATTTTTAATAATTCAGATTAATTATGAATAATTAATTTTGCCGACGGCGAAAGGGGATTATTTATCAAAAAAACTCTGATGAGTTTTTTGGATGCTCAAGTTCCTTGACATAAATTAATTTCCAGATTATTCCAATTTAAGCTTTTTAGCGCTTGATTGTCTCGACCACCAATATTTAAATAGAAAGAAGATTAGAGATGTTAATGAAAAAGAGCGTCTTTGTTTTCGTATTGATTAGTATTGTTTTCCTGATTGGCTTCGCCTTGTCTTTCGCGGTCGCTGAAGAACTTAGGGGTGCTGTGGCTGAAGATGGTGCGAACATACAAGATGCAGACGATTTAGAATCTGCGTCGTCGGAAGAGGCGCGGGAAGAATCTTCTACCTTGGAAGCAGATGAGACATTTGCCGACGCTGAACTTTCTGAAAGTGCGGGAATAACTCCAGACAGCGCTTTTTATGTTATCGAAGATAAAATACTAATCAGGTTCCGTGATGATATTCACAACCGCGAGAAGAAAATGGCAGAGATGAGTGCAATGGTCAATGAGGGCAAGACCGAAGAAGCTAGGGTGGCTCTTGGTCATTATCGTCGATTTGCAGAACAAGTTGAAGAAGAGATTAACCCTTCAGATAAGGAAGAAGCGCGACGAAGTGCGGCGGCTATTCGCAACACCTTGAAAGAGATAGATGACAAAATTCCCGATGAACAACGAAAAGAATTTGTAGAGGATGTTCTTAAAAAAGAAAATTCCATCGTAACTGCTGCAGAAATCGCTTTCAAGATACGCGATTTGTGCGACGAGCTTTCAAAGATTGATTTAGATGAATATTCCAGAGTATGCAAGGTTAAAGACGATGAAAATGCGCCAGAATGGAGAAAGAAGCATGATAGAGAACTGACAAACGAGCAGCGAGAGCAGGCGAAAAAATTTGCAGAGATTATGAAAGGGTGCTTTAAAACAGCAGGGCAGGAATGCGATTGTGAAGAAATACCTCATAAAGAATTTGCAGATGCCTGCAAAGTTGCCGCACCTCTCGCGACAAAATGTGAACTGGAAGGCGATGAAGCTGCATGTGAAGAGATGGATAAATTAGAAATGCCTGAGTTGCCAGATTATTTGCAGGACGTGTTTGACGAACTTGAAGGCGTGACTGAGTCTCGCTACGACTCACATATGCCTGAAGAATGCCAAGAAGCCGGGGCGAAAACACCAAGGGATTGCATGAAAGTTATGATAAACGCTAATGCGCCTGAAGAATGCCAGAGCGCGCTCATAGAAGCAAATGTAGACAGTGAAAAAGAAGCACGCAACTTGTGCGAGAAAATTATGTTCGAGCAATATGCGCCTGAAGAGTGTGTTAAAGCGGGGATACGCAATCAGAAAGAGTGTGGGAAACTTATGTTCACTCAGAGTGCACCTCAAGAGTGCATCGACGCTGGTTTAACCGGAGAATCTCCGTCTGACGGGCGCAAGTGTGAAAAAATTATGGGGGAACAGCAGGGCAGAGATCGTGAAGGATTGAATCGGGGACCGAGAGGAGGATTTGGGGGACCTGATTGCAAGCGTATTCAAGATTCAGGAGAAAGACTAAAATGCTATGATGGGGCACTCGAGAATGTTGAACAATTCAGAGATGAACGACGAGAGGATTTCAAAGAGGGAGAATTTGGAAATCAGAGAGACGAACGGCGCGGACCTGGAGGGGGCGTGCCTCCTGAATGTGCGGGAAGAAGCCCCGAAGAATGCAGAGGCATTATGCAGGAAAGATTTGGAAACAGACCTCCTGAAGAGTTCAGAGAGGGAAGTCCTGAATTTCGCCCAGGTGATGAATTCGAGCAAGAGAGACGTGAAGAATTTAGAGAGGGGGAATTTGAAAACAGAGAACCTCCAGCTAATTCAGGTGAACAGGGCGGATTTTCAGGAGAAGGCGGAAGCGGTGGCGGCGAGGGAAGCTTGAGCGGAGGGGAAGGAAGTTCAGGCAGTTCAGCACCGCCAGAGGGCGGTGTTACCGGCGGAGTTATTACTGGTCGCGTTGTTGGAAATAATAATTTCCTTAGATATTTCTTCAGAGTGAGATAAATGTGTTGATTTCGCTTAGCCAGCATTAAACGATTTTTAGTTTAGCCAAAGATGGCTGCAAATTTTTGCTCAGGGGTTTGTTTTGCACGCTCTTCATCAGAAATTCTATGCAGAAAGGCACGTGTGGGAATATCTGGGAGACCAAGACGCGCTGCAACAAGTTCAATTCCTGTTTCGGATTCTCCAGTTAAAGATATAGCATCCATTCCAGATCCAGAGTTATGTAAAGGAGGATTAGCAATCCTAAATGGGCTTACCAGTACTCCTCCAATGAGATATTCTTTGCTGTACTCGTGGAAAGCTACTTCATGAGCAGAATATTCACCCTTACCCTTAAGCCGAGAAACCACTGAATCAATCGCTCCAGCTTGAACTGTGATCGGCCCTGGATGTGCTTGAGTAAGAAAGGGATCATGGTAAACAACTCTTAACACTCTGTGTTCTTCAGCATCCATGGAAATTATTTGGAAATCTAATATTTAAGGATTATTGTGTTAGAATGTGTATGTAGAAACCAGAATTAACCGCCGATTATTTTAACCTTTTAAGAAGTTCTTCTCTAACCTGCTGTTTTTTTATTTCTTGCAATGAAAAAAGATTCCGTTTGACCATCATCTCGGAGATAGTAAATATGTAATTCAGTTTTATTACGCTGTCTTTTACTGCGCCCTCTTTTTTGGTTAAAGAGATTCCTTTCATTTCTAAATTTGAAGTAATTCCTGCGACAACGACGTTTCCATATTCCTGAAAAAGCACGAGAGAGGGTCTTACCTTTACTTCGGCGGTATCTGTGAATTGAACTTGAGCTAGGACGACATCGCCGAATTTATACATTTTCCCAAGATTCGTCCTCTTTATGGTCCCATAGCTCTTTCATCTTCGGCTGCTGTATCTTATGAAGAAATTCGTCATATTGATTGCGTTTCCTTAGTGTCAAATAGAGAGCCACGAGCTTCTCTATCAATTCGTTATAGGTTTCGCGGGGGTTTTCTTTAGCCTTTTTGAGCATTTCGATTATATGCTTGTTGAGCGAGATTGTTGATGTATCTGCCATGTATAATCGATATATAAGAGGTATATAATCCTTTCTGGTTATTGATTTTATTTCACAAATTCAACATTTTCCAAATTCTCGAACTCTTTATCGCCTGTAAGAAATTTCATATTGTGGCGCTTTGCGTATGTATATCCAATTGAATCAGTATACGAAACATCTCTTTTTTTCACAAATTCAACATTTTCCAAATTCTCGAACTCTTTATCGCCTGTAAGAAATTTCATATTGTGGCGCTTTGCGTATGTATATCCAATTGAATCAGTATACGAAACATCTCTTTTTTTCAGTTCTTTTCTGAATTTCATGGCTTCCTTAAACGTTTCATCGTCGATTTCTACTACGGATTCTTTATACTTGTCATAAATTTCTTGCAACTCTTGTTCGTTGAAATTGCCCAAACAAGAATAATAGATTTCGGCTAAATTAAAGACAGTAAGAGTTACATCTTTTTCCCTATATTCTTTATAATCGGGGCTTTCTTCTAAGATTTCTATAATTGCATAGGTATCAAAGAAATAATTTTCTTCTTCGCGTTTTATTTCTTGATCGGTCTCTTTTTTCATTCTTCCTCTCTTTTCCTATCCGAACCGCTCATCCATCCTGCTCTCAATTCGTCTTTAATTTCTTGCGTTGATTTTTTGAACCGCCCTTTTCCAAATCCCCATAGGACTCCTGCTTTCGGGCGAGTTTTTTCTATAGAAATAGTTACCTCTGTGTTTTCCTTGATGTTTTTCTTGCTAACTATTTCGTTAGGTATAACTACGGCTATCGAGTTTCCCCATTTTCTTGTTATTGCTTTTATTTCTTCTTGCATGTTTATAATGAGACATAATGATATATAAATCTTTCTAGCGTGGTTTGGCGGGTATATTTTATCGTTAGATGTTTATGCCGAAAGGTTTAAGCGAGGGCTAAAAGATTGGGCGTGATGGAAAAGCTTAAAAATGGACTAAAAGTAAGAAAGACATGTCAATATTGGAAGAGATTGTACTGCCCATGGTGAAAGGCATAGCAATAACCTCGGGTATTGTTTTTGGAGCAACCTATGGGGTGTCTCAATTACAAAGAATGCCTGCTATTAATGAGGGGGTGTACTGGATGGCTCTCGCTCAAGGAAATGGCTACAACGATTCTGGGAAATCCGTTTCTGAGATTACAGGTCACGCTATCGATGCAAAAGAAGCGTTAAACATTACAAAGGCGGGTCTTTCAATAGGGTTGCTTGTTGGAATGTCGATGGCAGGTGCAAGATCTGCTAGACGAGAAAGAAAAGAGTATAGAATGTTAGATTAAGACGTACTTTTTTCTGTAAAACCCCTCTAAAACCTTTATTTCCACTCGAAAAGGGCTCTTAATGGTTCAGGTTGAACGAGGTTTTAGCACGATTGTAAATAAAATAAGCTAAAACTTAGGTCAAATTACGTGTTTTCACGAGGAAAACTGCTTTGGAAAAGCGAGTAATTTGCCGTTTAGTGGGTATTAAGAGACTTACGTAGTAAGCACGAGCTGATTCACAAAGAATCCTCGTGTCCTTTCCTCTGCCAAAAAATCAAATCCTGAAGCGCAATTATTAAAGATAATTTCGTTTAAACTTATTAAACGTTAGTAATTTGCAGAAATCGGGGAGGGGAAAGATAAGTTTATTCTCCGTTAAAATCCCTTTCGATTTGGTTTGCTTCTGCTTGGCGTCTCAATAATTCATATCCAATAATTGCTCCGGCCAGAACTCCCAAACCATGGTCTTTTGGATTAGGACTATAATTTTTACTATCCTCTCTATATTGATTTATTTCCCGCCAAAAAACAGGGTTTTCACGCGGTATTTTCTGGGCTAAGCCCGAAAGCAAGAGTGTTTGCCCGCCTTCCGATCCTTGTCTTTGGATATCTCTTAAAAAAACCTCCAGAGTAGCGTCGCTTACCCTGGGCAATCCTTCTGGTGTGTATTCTTCTGCCATAACATTTCGATTAATTGGCAATTTTTAAACCTTTGGGTGGGCTGATTTCTTATTATTTTTAGGATTTCCCTAGTGGTTTAAGCGAGGGCTAAAGGATTGGGCGTGATGGAAAGGGTTAAAAGACAGTTGTTCTTGCTCAAATGATGAAAAAACCTTGGCAAAATCTAAATAAAGGAAGTATAGAAGAGATAGTTAAGGGGCTAAAAGAAGCTGGATTTAAATTACAAACTGAACGACATATTCAATGTTCGTTTGTAGATTTCAGTCGTCTTACTCGAGGCCATTACACGGCACAATACGAGGCAGAATATAATGAAAGGCTCGGCATGGAAAGTATGCTTGTTCCATCAGAGCTTGTTGGAGGAGAAAGTGGAGAATATAGCCTCTATGTTAGACCAAAACAGCAAACCTCTCAATAAATTCACCCAATCATCTAAAAATCTCTTATTTTGACTTAAAACTTCGCTTAATAAGCCTTGTGCGAACCTTCTATTTCCTTGATTTAGAATGTTCCAAGTTAACTTCCTGCGCAGTTCTATAACCGTCATAGGCAAATAAGAGATAGATTGCCAGAAAAATTAAGAAATAAAAATTATCATACTGGCCCGTAGGGGCATCCATTACGGAAGGGTCAAGAAGAGAGATACTTAAAAACAGAGTGGTGCAAACAAAGAGACCTACTCCGAAACCTACTCGCTTACCCGCATAGACATAGCCTATTCCGGGAAAGAAGAGATTCAGGAAGGCAGCTAACCATTGACTTTTTTGCTTCATTGAAGGTTAATGGGGGCTCTTCTTTTTAAACTCTTCGTTGCCGGGCGCGTTCGGCGCTTCGCGCCTCACGTTAATTGCTGCTATTTTTCTTATGGTTTTGGGGCGGTTTTTTGGTAATTTTTTAGGGATTTTTAAGGGTTTTATGTATGCGGGAAGGTTTAAGCGAAAGCGAGAATTTCTATTGCTCATCTTTATGATACAAGTCCAAGAAAATTAACGTATCGGTCATCTGATCGTAGGCATAAGAAACTCTGAAGGGTGGAAGATAGAGTTCCCGCGTGTTTTTTCGATTATATTGCATCGGTTTGCCTATTAAGGGGCTTTCAATGATTTTCCTTATTAATTTTTCAAGCCGCAACAGATAACTCCGATCTAATTTATTCTTGACTCTTTTGAAATTATTTGCCTCTTGTATCTTTGGCATTTTTCTCCTTGAGGGTTTCTAAGAATTCTTCTGGAGAATTGTATGACGTATATTCTCCCTTATCGATTTCCTGCCATGCTTCTTCAGTTCTTCTTGCGAACTCTAAATCGTCGATATATTGATCCATTTTTTGCATTTTGACCTTTAATTCGACGAGAATTTTATAAATTTCGTTTAACGATGCTTGTTTTTGTTCCATGTTCTTATAAAGGAATTGTGATTAATAAACGTTGCGTTCGGCGCTTTGAGCATTTGCTTCACAAATCTCAAGCCTTCGCTTCTTACGAAGCTTCAGACTTCGCGCCTCACCTTAATTATAGCCATTGTTCTTATGAAATTTGGGCGGGGTTTTGGTGATTTTTACTGGTTTTGGGGGGGTCTCATTCGTGCTGGAAGGTTTAAGCGACGCTTGAAAGTTTGCTTAATCTGTTTTGTACTTTTTGTATATGTTTTTGCGGTGACCTAAGGTTCTTATTGCGATAATTTTCTCGGGCTCAATAATATCAAGGATAATTCTATGGTCTCCTACGCGTAGTTTCGAACCTGAAAGACTTACCAAGCGCTCAATAAAACGGCGAGGATTTTCTTTAATTTAATCGAGTTTTTTTATAATTCTATCTGCAATGTCGTCGGGTAATTTGCTTAATTCACTTAGGGCAATATTAGACCAAGTGATTAAATAAGTCATTTTCTTTTTGAAAAGAGACGCTTTTTTACTTCTTCGTGTGAGATATATCCGGAAAGGGGAGTCCTGCGCGCTTGCTCTATTTGTGCTTTGAATTCGTCGGTTAACTCGCCTTCGTCTTCAAAATCTTCTTGTTTTTGGTCTATAATTCCTTTTACTCGAAGAGCATTCTCAAGCAAGACTAAGCGCTTATAAATCCCTTCAAGAGTTATACTTCTTTGTTCCATCTTTTTATTAATTTGGAGTGCTTAATATAGTTTTCGTTGTCGGGCGCGTTCGCGCCTTCGGCGCTCACCAAATTGTAGCCATTATTCTTATGGTTTTGGGGCGGGTTTTTGGTAATTTTTAGGGCTTTTTACTGGTTTTTACTGGTTTTGTGTGTGCGGGAAGGTTTAAGCGACGCTAAGAAGTTAAGAATGAAAGAAAATAGAAAAAAATAAAAATAAAGAGACTTGCAAGATTACTTGCCAGTCATAAGGCTAACGCCTGCGATTACTGCGAGCACTCCGCCAATTGTTGAAAGGTAGAACGTATTCGCCCAGAACTCTCCTACGACTGCAAGTACGCCTCCAATCAATGCAAGCCAACTATGCCATGCCATTGTATGTTTACCTCCTTTCATGAATATGAGTCCGCGATTAAAAGATGGGTGAGAGATTTATGTAATTGCCTGCTAGTTGCAGGATGCCAAAAACGAGGAGATATAAACCGACGGCCCAACGTAATAGCTTGGGGAATACCAAGACGAGGATGCCCAAGACAATGGCCAGAATAGCTGAAATAGTCAATGCGATCGTTGCCATGAGGGGGGGAGGTTGGTGGCCTATTTATAGTTTACTGAAATTTTGACGGGGCAAACAGGTGTTTGTTTTTTGGGCTGGGATGTTTAAACAGGGACAAACAGGTGTTTTATCGACGTGGACGTTGCTAGTAGGAGATGTGTGGGCTGATGGAAACCTGCGAGGGGGTGGATTGATGGGATTGACCCTTGAAATAATGCCTAAGGGGGGTTGGTGTTGAGAATTTTCGGAATTGGTGCGGTTTTTGTGAAGTTAGATGTGTTTGGCTACACCTTTGTGCATATTTTTCATTCTTTTTTTCCTTGTGGGCGGTGTATTTTTGCATATTATTTCGATAAATTTGCATAATTCGTGCAGATTTTGCTATTTTTGGTGTGTTTTGCGCTTCCGCGCCCCGCCCCCATTTTAACTGTTTTCTTTCGGTTTCGCTCGAAATCTTTAGCTTTTTTGCGTCAAGAGGTGGCTGTTTGGGGGTGTTCAAACAGGTGTTTGTTTTTGTTTTGGGGTGTTTGTTGGGTGTTTGGGGGTGTTTGTTTGTCTAACTTTTTATTGTGTGTGTTTGGCTTATTAGGCCGTAATGTTTATAAATACAGGGGTTTTAGAGGTTTTATGTTTGATTGGTTCTTTGGTGGGCGAGCGAAAAAGTTGGAGGATAAGACTAAGGAGGGATTTGAGTCGGTTAAGAAAGATTTTGAACGTGTGGGGGCGTGGGTTAAACATCTTGATCGGCAAGATAAACAGCTGTTTGATCTTTTAAACAGCTTAAAAATTGAATTAGCGTCGACACAGGAAGATATCGACGGACTGCGTGAAGGAATTTCGCTGGTTGATTTTGAAACAAAAAACAAACAGCTGTTGAAAAAATCGGCTGTTTTACGAAAACAAACAGCTGTTTGTGGTGTTCAAGAGCCTGTTCAAACAGCTGTTCAAACGGGCAATTTTTACGATATTTTGAATAATTTTTCGTCTAACGAAAGACTGCTGATATTTACGCTTGCGAACGTTTCAGAGGGTATGAAGTTAAGCTATGAGGATTTGGCGAGGCTTCTTGGAAAAGAGAGATCTACAATTCGGGGACAAATAAACGTTATAAAACAGAAAAGTGAGGGTTTGCTGTTGGAGTTAACCGAGCCAAATGGGAAGAAAAGGGTCTTTGTGAGTGAAGAAGTTCGTAACAAACTGCTTAAATATGCAAAAGTGAGGGTTGCGGAGCCTGAAAAAAAGCACAAAAAGCAAGAGAAGAAACGAAAAGTGAGAGAATTTGAAGAAGAGATGTCTGTTGGGGTCGGAGGAGATGATGAAAAGTGAGGGTTTGTAGACGTTCTGATTTCATCGACCGACTCCTGCGACTGAAGTGAGAGTTAACGCCTTACTTCTTCAACGCGGAAAATGAGGGATTGCTCAAAACATCGAAAATGGAGGGCGATTCTGAGGCACTAGAGTTCGGGTTAATTGGTATTTAAGAGGAGATTTGGAAGGAAGGTGAACTAGCGAGAGCTCGAGACAGATGTTCGGTGTGGCGACTATTCATAGTTCTCGAAGAGATTCTATGGTGCTAAGCGATGCCATGCGTTTAAGATCTGAAGGAATTGCGAGGGAGATACGCTTACGATCAAGTTTTATTTTGCTGAGAGGGATGCCCTTTTGAATAATTTTTCTGGTGTAATCTCTTATGGAAATTTCGCTTAGAGAAAGATGCTCTGAAAGAAGAGGGTAATCGACGATAAACCCTTGCTCTTCAAGTTTGTAAATGGCGGTAAAGACGGCCATTTCCTGCTCGGTGAGTTGCTTAAATTTAATGCGAACTTCTTTCTTTACCTCGTCGAGGGTTGAAAGGATTTCGGTCAGCTGACCGAGGTGAGCTATCCTGCGTTCATGTGTTGGAATCGGGGCGATAACCCCCTCGTTTCCTGTGCGTTGGTTTGTTGGTTGGTTTGTTGGTTGGTTTGTTGGTTGGTTTGTTGGAACCCCCCCATTTCCTGTGGAAAAATCGTAATTTGGGCTTTTTAGACTGTACGGGGGCAAATCTTCTGTTGGATGTGTTGGAGTCGTTTGTTGGCTTGTTGGCTTGTTGGCTTGGATATGTTGGAGAGTTCGTGTTAATTCTTCTATCTTTTGCTTGATGGCATTAAGTTCGGTTTTGATTTCGCTCACGTCTGTTTTAACTTTATTAAAAGATTCTTTGATGGGGTCCATAGTATTCTGAATTTTGTAGCTCGTGTAGATTATAAGGATTGTTATGCCGGTGGCGATATTGTTTTAAGGGTGTGAATCTGAAGAGATTAATGTGCGACGACGACCTTTGGGGGAGAATTCAGCGCCTTGGGGGCGGAAGTTTGATTATTGTTAATACGCGTAATTCATTAGAGGGGGCGCATATTGGAGTTTTCAAGCAGAGGGGAAATCGGTGCGATAGCCTTGTGTTGCACGCACCACTTCATGTGTTGCAACGCTTGCGACTGTTGGATGATGCAAAGAGAGTTGAAGTGCCTAACTTGGTTTTGGTATATACAAATCTTGAAGATGCTACCGGGGCAGAATACGCAGACTGGACAATGGCTGTGGAACATGTACAATTCTTGAGGGCGGGCATCGACGAGATTCGCGACGCCCTTCGGAAAGATAATTTTTATGCTCCGATGGCAAGATATTTTTCTAGAGATTAGATGGAGGCTCTTTGCATTTGGTTATAGGCTTCGAAGGCGGTGTTGGAAAGGCGCCATCGTGTTCTGCGGGCGAGAGGAACGCCTTGATTGTTTTTGGTAATTTTAACGACGAGTTTCTTTTGTTCGAGTTCGCCGAGAACGGACCTGATGAATTCTTCGTCGCGGGCGAGCTCTCTTGCTATTGCGTTGGTGTATGCCGGCTCCGGGGTGCATGAAAATAAGTGCGCGAGAACGTGCTCTGCAATGCGGTCTTTTGTTTTGGGAGAGATGCGCGGCATGTATTATGAAAGATGTAAAGATTTATAATTCAATCGTTTTCCTTGTAATTCTAAATCCGGGGGCTAGTCATGGAATCTGCCGAAAGCGTTAAATAGCACGTGGTATGAAGAGGGGAGCCCGTTAGATTGATTTTCTTTTGGGGCAATTTTCATGAAAACAGGAACTGTTAGTTGTGCTACACCAGCCACGCGTGCTGAGTTAACTGGGGTTCTGCATCCCTTGGTGAGGGAATGGTTTTTCTCGAGATTTGCGGATTTTTCTCCTACGCAGCTGGCGGCGGTTACGCATATTCACGGAAGAAAGAATATTCTGGTTTCGGCGCCCACTGGCGGTACGAAAACGCTCACGGCGTTTCTGGCTATTTTAAATTATTTGGTTGATTTAGCTGTGCGCAAAGAACTTGAAGATAAAATATACGCGGTTTACATTTCGCCGTTAAGGGCGTTGAGCAATGATATTTTTGTTAATCTTGAACAACCGCTGAAAGAGATTTTTGGGTTGGCAAAAAAACAGGGCGTGGAAATGCAAGAAATACGCGTGGGGTTGAGAACTGGAGATACTACTGCCGCGCAGCGGGCGAAGATGGCCCGAAGGGCGCCGCATATCCTCGTTACTACGCCCGAAAGTCTTGCGATTATTATTACAACGCCAAAGTTTGTTGGCTGTGCGCGAGCAATTGAATTTGTTATTGTGGACGAAATTCATGCCATGGCAAATAAGAGGGGGGTTCATTTGACATTGACGCTTGAACGACTGCACGAACTGGGGGTTATTGAACCTGTGCGTGTGGGGTTGAGCGCCACTATTTCGCCTCTTGAAGAAGTGGCGCGGTTTTTGGTCGGGACGGGGCGAGATTGTGTGATTGCAGATGTTAAACTTGACAAGAAACTGGACATTGGCCTGCTTGCTTCGGGAAGCAATTTAATTGAGGGGGACGCGCCTGCGCAACAACGAAAGATGTATGACTTGCTTGACGAGCTGATACAATCGCACAAAACAACGCTAATTTTCACGAATACCAGAAATGCGACTGAAAAAATCGTTCATTATCTTGATTTACATTTTCCTGGAAGGTATACTGGGCTTATTGGGGCGCACCATAGTTCGATGTCGAGGCAGAAAAGATTTGAGATTGAAGATAAACTGCGAGGGGGGGAACTGAGGGTTGCAGTGACTTCGACTTCGTTGGAACTTGGAATTGATATTGGAAGTATTGATCTGGTGATTCTGCTTAGGTCGCCCAAGGGTGTTGCAAGGGCGTTACAACGCATTGGGAGGGCGGGGCATCAGTTACACGCAAATCCGAAGGGCAGATTTATAGTGACGGACAGAGACGATCTTGTGGAATGTGCGGTTTTGATGAAACTAATGACTGAGGGAAAGATTGATTCGATTAGGGTGCCAACAAACTGCCTTGATGTGCTGTCGCAGCACGTGTTTGGAATGGCAATTGGGAGGGTGTGGCAAGCTGACGAAATGCTTGCGCTTATCAGAAAGAGTTGGGCGTATAGAAACCTGAGCAATGAGGATTTCTATTCGGTGATAAGTTATTTGGCGGGAGATTACGCCCTTGAGCATCGCAATGTGTATGCCAAAATATGGCACGACCCGCGAACCAAAGAAATTGGGAAGCGTGGAAAGCTTGCGCGGATAATTTACATGACCAATATAGGAACGATTCCGGAGGAGGGATCTATTGGGGTTGTTATTAACTCCCCTGCCGCGCGGCGGGGCGAGATTGTTGGAAGCGTTGACGAGGCTTTTTTAGAACGCTTGAAAAGAGGAGATGTGTTTGTTTTGGGCGGAACAAAATATCAGTTTCTTTTTACAAGGGGGATGAAGGCATATGTGCAAGCAGATGTTTCAAAACAACCGACTGTGCCCTCGTGGTTTTCCGAGATGCTTCCGCTTGCATTTGAAGTTGCTGTTGAAATAGCCAGATTTAGGGGGTTGGTTAGTGAAAGAATCAAAGATGCGGACTCCTGCGTTGAGTTTATTGAGGAGCACTTCGGGATTGGCGCGGATCTTGCGGAAAAAATTTATGAATATATTAAAGAACAGGCTGATTTTTCTGTTGTGCCTGATGATAAAACTTTGGTTGTTGAAGAGTTCAAAGCGGAGAGGCATTATTTGTTTTTTCATGCAATGTACGGACGGAGGGTAAACGATGCGCTTTCCCGAGCGTATGGTTACGCGGCAGCTGCCCTTCGTTATAGAGATATTGAAGTGGGAATCAATGACAATGGGTTTTTTATTGCGGGGGACAAGCTTGAAGCACGTCGGGTGCTGGCTTATGTAACTTCGAAAAACTTTATTGAGATTTTAAGGGAGGCAATTGAAAAGACTGACGTACTGAAGCGAAGGTTTAGACACTGCGCTTCGCGAAGCTTGATGATTTTAAGAAATTATAAGGGAAGAAGCAAAAGTGTGGGAAAGCAGCAGGTGCATTCCGGATTCTTGTTAAGTGAGGTTAGAAAATTGAGCGGTGAGTTCCCGATTTTGCGCGAGGCGCGGCGTGAGGTGTTTGAAGATTTGATGGATGTCCCCCGGGCACTGGAAATATTAAAACTGATTGAACGAGGAAATATAAAAATTAAGAATGTGAATGTGCCTTTGGTTTCGCCGTTCGGGCTTAATTTAATGGCGCAGAGCCATTCTGATTTGATAAGCTTGGAAGATCGAGCTCATTTTTTGAAAAGAATGCATGATTTGCAGAGGGGGGTTGTGGAACATGGCGCATGAATTTATTGGTAGGGGTTTGTTAATAACTGAAGGAAAAACTAAGATTTTAGCGGTTGCAGACCTGCACATGGGTTATGACGGGGCGCTTCGGAAAGCCGGGGTGTTTGTACCTGGGGGCGGGGTGTTTGGACAGACGATGACGGATTTAAAAGAAATTTTTGAAATGGTTGGAAAGGTAGATATTGTTGTTTTGCTTGGGGATGTAAAACATGCGTTTGGTACGGTTCTGCCGGATGAACGATGGGAGATTTTGAGCTTGCTTGATTACTTGCTTGAAAAAAGTGGAGAAATCGTTGTGGTCAAGGGAAATCACGACGTTCTTTTGGGGCCGATTGTGCACGAACGGGGTGTTAAAATCAGAGATTATTGGGTTTGGGGAAGTTATTGCTTTTTGCACGGCGACAGAGATTTTAGTGCGATTTATCAGAGAAGAATAAAAAAGTGGGTTGTTGGGCACGCGCACCCCGCAATTGAGCTTATGGACGGAACTAAACACGAAAGATATAAGTGTTTTCTTTGCGGATTTCTTTGGGGCAGGGAAATTATTGTTGTGCCAAGCTTGTTTTCTAAAAGTGAAGGAGTTGATGTTTTAACGCGGGAGTTGGGTTTGGCGTGGCCACTTGATGTAATGCGGTGCTGTGTTTATATTACGAACAAAAACGGTGACCTTTTGAACTTTGGGTTGGTAAAAAATATAAAGCAGGGTATAAAATGAACTCAGAATTATTGTGATTGAGCTGAAAGTCGGGGCATTGGAATATGAAAGGGCAGACCGAGTTCATCCTGAAACGGCAAGGATTTGGCGGTGCACTTTTTGAGAATAAAATTGAAGACGGGCAAGCGCAGGGGTGTTGAAACTTCCTTTTTTTTCCACGATTTCCAAAGCTCTTTGGATTCTTCCTGTGAAAGAGAAAGAAGGACGCGACCTTCAAATTTTATTTCTCCTAATTTTTCTTCTTTTTTTTCTTGGGTGTTGTAATTTAGTTCGTAAACAAAGGTTAGGACTGCGACTTCGGTGTTCTTAAAGAATTCGGATTCTTCTTTTTTGGCTTCGGTAATTTGAATGTTTGTGCTTATATTTGATTTTATAACGGGTTTAAGCCTTTCGGCTGCGATTTTTGTGTAATTAAATCCAATAATTTTCATATAGTTCTTCCTTATACTAAATCTTCTTCGGAAACGACCACGAAGTCGCCGATTGCAATGATGGAATTGTAGGGAACAACGACTTCCTTTGCGGATGTTAGCTCGAGATTGAGGTTGCGAGTGTACGCGGTGGCCTCTTTAAGCAATAACTGTAAAAGTTCGCCTGTTTTTGATTCGAATGTGATATCTTTAACCAACCCAAGACGTTTTCCTTCTTTTGTAACAACAAGCTTACTAACAATTTGGCGTAGTGGTCTTTTTTCTAAAGCCATATCGAAGTTGGGCAAAACTAGTTTATAAAGTTATGTGTGCTTTTTGATAATAATTTGATAATAATGAACCCACTCACCCCTTCAGTTCGTATAGAAATTATAAATAGGTTTAAAAACGAAATCGGTTTTGATTTTTTTGTAAATTCCTTTTTAAATATTTATATAATATAATATATATAATATATAGATATTATATAAATATTTATAATAGAGTATATATAATGATATAGGTATTATACAAAAAGATATAATAGAAAATATATAATATACTGTATAATGATAAAATTCTCTTTGTTATAATTAATGTTGAACTTTGGT
>Ga0209542_10004779_pt1 | contig 27578 bp, 34 predicted proteins | sample RifCSPhighO2_01_FD_184028 | JGI IMG/M metagenome (GOLD analysis project Ga0209542, IMG submission 184028) | Soil microbial communities from Rifle, Colorado - Rifle CSP2_plank highO2_0.1 (SPAdes) (version 2) | ecosystem: Environmental > Terrestrial > Deep subsurface > Rock core/Sediment ...
TTACAATTTGTTTTTGCAACACTTATTCCTAAAGGTATTTTAAATTTGAGATTTTCAAGTGATTTTATAACTTTTTTTGAACCTTCACTTTTCAGACCTTTATTTACTAATAAAGATTTAGATTTAGGAAGTCTTCCAAGTCTTGGTTTTGTATTTCCTTCATAATATTTTAACGTAACAGAACCTATTGTATTAAATCCAAATCCTATTTCTGGTAGTATTTGTGTTAATTTTGCTTCATAATCAAATCCCGCAGCTAAACCTATGGGATTTTCAAATTTTAGCCCCAATATATTTTGTTCTAATTTATAATTTTTATAATAATATAATACTCTAAAAATCTGTCTTGTCACAAAATTAGATCCGGATATTTTTCCTATAAAAGTAAAGATTTCATGAACTTTTTCAGGATCAATCTTAAAGGCTATGGGTTTAATTAAATATTTATAGATTAATTCTAGTTTTTTATTTCTTAATAATATTAAACTTTCTACCATATCATTGTCGATAAATAAAATGTTTATATATCTTCTGATTCTATTGCCCTGCCGCAACTAATTCGCTTCTTCTTATAGTATTGCCCGAAGTATCAACTGCTTCTAATATGTACCTAACGGTTCCCCTATTATGCCTTATTTCAAACACTCCATTTGGTTTTGTTGATATTCTCGCAGGAATAGATTTATCCAAAAAGTAAAAATTTACAAAAGAAATACCCGCATTATCTATTACGCTATATTCTATACTAACTTTTGTAGGATCATCAGAATTTTTTCTAATGTCAAATTTAATAATTTTAGGATTTATTTTATCTTCTAATGATTTAGTTTCATGATTAACATATTCAGATTCGGGAGTTACAATACCCTCTTCAGATATTTTAACTCTTAATTCATATGGGACAGATTTTTTCCCATCCATATCCTCTGCTATTAAAAAATATTTATGACTTCCAGAACCAGATACTCTAAATTGTTCATATTTAGGAAATGAATTGCCTGTCGCTTTTATTGTAGTTATAGTCTTCTCTCCTTCTTTAAAATAAATATATGCCAAGCCTCTTGTTGGTTCTTCATCTTTAGCTTCAATAAATACTGGTAACATCCAGTTATTTCCAGTGGAATACTTTGCACTTATCTGGGGTATAAATCCATCACTTAAGTTTCTGCTATTTATTTCTTGATCTATGTTACAATAAGCTATTGAACCAACTGTTACTAACGCACCCATTAATATTTTTATTATTCCCATATATTCAATAAAACCAAACATTTTATAACGCTAACGATTAGGTATTTTTTATGATTAAAGCAGTAGTTTCATGTATAGAAGGTTTAGAAGAAGTAACACAATTAGAATTAAATGAAATATTAAAAGTAGAATCTAAAATAATTATACCGTCAAGGATATCATTTAATATTAAAAAAGAAGAAGATTTGGCTAAATTTATTTTATTTTCTAGAAGTATTATTAAAGGGTATATTTTATTAGAAGATTTTAAATTCAATGATTTTGATTCAATAATAAAAAAAGCAAAATCAATAGATTTTATACATATGAAAGGAACTTTTGCTGTTCGTTGTGAAAGATCGGGAACACATGATTTTGGTTCTCAGGATATTGAAAGGGGTGCTGGAGAGATAATTTTTAAAAAATATAAAATAAAAGCAAACCTTGATGATCCCGATACTACAGTAATTGTAGATATTATTGAAGATTATTGTTTAATAGGAATAGATTTTTCTGGAGAAAAACTAAGTAAAAGAGAGTATCGCATTAGAACAATACCTAATCCAATAAATCCATGTCTTGCTTATTCATTAATTAGAATTGCGGATTTTAATCCTAAGAAATCATTACTTGATCCTTTTTGTAAATCTGGAGAGATTACAATAGAATCAGCTTTATTCTCTCTTGGTATGCCCAATTGTGAAAAAAATAAGGATAAATTATTATTTAATAAATTTTTAAAAGTTGACATTAAATTTAAAATAAAAGATAAAGATCTAAAAATAATTGCTGTAGATTCTTTTCAAAATAACGTGCGTTCTACTGAATTAAATTCTAAAATAGCTGGAATAAATAAAAATATAAGATTTTCACGTATGGATGTAGATTGGTTAGATACTAAATTTAAAGAAAAATCAATTGATATGATTATCACAGTACCCCCAATTCCAACTGCTTCAAACCCCATTAAAGATATAGAAAAGTTGTATAAAGAATTCTTTTATAATTCTGAATTTATTCTAAAAAAAGGCGGTACAATGACATTAGCTACGCCTATACCCGAATTAATTGAAAAATATTCTTCTGAATTTAAATTTAAAAAATTAAAAGAAATGAAGATTAAATACCAAACTGCTGAATGGACTATTCTTGTTTTTTCTTTGTAGTAATACAACGTATGTTACAAGGCAACACATTATTTGGAAACAAGGAAGAGCTTAAATATTAATAAATCTATTAATTAATAGGTGAAAAAGGTGGAAAAGGTATTCAGAACTTTAGATTTATTTGCGGGTGTTGGAGGAGTTAGATTAGGTTTTGAAAAGGCAGGTTTTAAAACTGTTTTTGCCAATGATTTTGATAAAAGTTGTAAACTTACTTATGATTTAAATTTCTCTAGAGCTAAATTAGTAACTGAAGATATAAATAAATTAAAGATAGAAGAATTTCCAGAATTTGATATATTGCTTGCGGGGTTTCCTTGTCAGGCTTTTAGTATTGCAGGATATCAAAAAGGCTTCAAAGATAATAAAGGAGGGGGTAATCTTTTTTTTAAGATAGCCGAAATTTTAGAATCCAGAAAACCTAAAGCAATATTTTTAGAAAATGTAAAAAACTTAAAAAGTCATGATAATGGAAAAACTTTCAAAGTTATAAAAGAAACTTTAGAAAAATTAGGGTATTATATTAAGTCAAAAGTTTTAAACAGCATGGTTCATGGGAATATCCCGCAGAATAGGGAAAGAATATTTATAGTAGGATTCTTGGATGAATCATTAGCTGATGCTTTTGAATTTCCAGAACCCATAATTTTAACTAGAAGTTTTAAAGAATTTGTTAAAAATGAAGCAGATGATAAATATTATTACAATGATAAACCGCTGTATGAAAGAATAAAAAATGATGTTAATTCTGAAGAAACAGTTTACCAATGGAGGCGAAAATATACAAGAGCAAATAAAAAAGGAGTTGTACCAACATTAACCGCAAACATGGGTTTAGGGGGACATAACGTTCCAATTATTTTAAACCATAAAGGAATAAGAAAGCTAACACCTAAAGAGTGCTTTACGCTTCAAGGATTCCCAAAGGAATTCAAATTGCCAGATATTGCAGACAGTAAATTATACCACCAAGCTGGAAACAGCGTAACAGTTCCAGTAATAGAAAGAATAGCACAAAATATAAAATTAGTATTAGACGGGGGAAGTTTGAATAAACAAGAGAAACTTACTATTTTAACTCATGCTCCCAGATTATGACAACGTTCCATTTTACCGTTTTGTAGGCAATATTGACTTCTTTATCTCTTAAGAAATTTATTTTAATTTTATTATGCTAATAATTAGTATTAGACTTTGATAATTTGAAATACTTTAGACATTTATGCCAAAACACCCATCGAGAAAAATAACTTTTTTATGTGATATCTGCAAAATAAGTTTATCAAATAAGTCAGGTTAGTAAACAAATTTCTTTAATATTTTTTTCAAAAATAATTCTACAGGAGTATTAATACATATAATTTTAAACATACAATAATTTCTTTGTTCTTTTGTTAGGTTGTCTTGCATTTATAATTTTTTTAATAACTTTTGCCAGTCTTCATTTGAATTATGCATTTCACTAACGCTAACAACATATCTATAATTAGGGTTACCATCAAATTTTTGTCCTGGAACCTCCGTAACTTTCTTAAATTCATTGTGATAAGAGAATCCAGTTATCCAAATAGGGATGTCTTTTAATTCTTTTATTTTTCTAAATGAGCTGTTTTTTTCTAAGAATTCTTTTACATTTTTAAAGAATGAATGTTCTCTAAGTATTCTAAATAAATGATCAGAAGGCAATCCTACTCTAACAAAGATATAAATATCTGATTTTCTATTTTCATTTTCATATTCTATTGGGGGTATAATATTAAAGCAACTTTTCCATTTACTTGATTTTACTGCAACACCAATTCTCACAGGCCTATATTTATTGTTTTCATAAATCCCCTGAATATCTTGTTCAGTTATATGTTCTTGATGAACTTCCATATCTAAACTCACGTCTATATTAAACTTTATTTTCAATAACTTTTCTACACCATTCTCCGCTAGAATCCCAAGAATAAAGTCATCTGCCATTTGAACTTCACTTCTAACACCGCGAATTCCTGTTCCATGCCTTGCTTTATTTGAATATGTCATCTTTATAGCAAATTCAAAACACTTTTCATACTCTAAAAGAGAAAGTGTGACTGTTCTTTCGTCTTTTGACTTTTTCCAAGAATCTAAATCATTTTTATGAAACTTAAAACGACCGCCATCTTTAAAAGATTTTATCTCTTGGCTATTCTTAAAGTAATTAGTAAACGCCTTTTCTTCAATGCCTAAATATTCTAAGGCTTGCTTCTTATTATATATATCGGGCATAATAACCTAAAATATATCTTATTTTTAATGATTTGCATTTGTTTTTTCTTTGTAGTAATCTTTTTAAACAAGTATCAGACTTTAACTTTAATGGAATCGGATAATAAACTTAAAATTCAAAGGATTGAAAATTTAAATAATCTAAAATCTTTAAAGGTAAACCCTTATCCTTATACTTTCAATCAGACACATCACGCTTCTGAAATTTTAAAAAAATATGAAAAATTAGCTAATGAAGAAAAAACTAAAGATAAGGTTTCTGTTGCTGGAAGAATAATGACCTTGAGAATGATGGGTAAAGCCGCTTTTGGTCATTTACAGGATGATTCTGGAAAAATTCAGTTTTATATCAGAGAAGATAATGTGGGCGGTAAGATATATTCAATTTTTAAAAATTTTGATCTTGGAGATATAGCCGGGGTTTCAGGTATTGTTTTCAGAACTAAAACTGGTGAAGTCTCTGTTTGGGTAGAAAATATTGAATTGCTATCCAAATCCCTGCTTCCATTACCTGAAAAATTCCATGGCCTTAAAGATACTGAAATTCGTTATAGGCAACGTTATCTTGATATGGTTATGAATCCTGAAGTAAAAAGAGTTTTTGAGAAACGTGCAACTATTGTTCGTGAAATGAGATCATTCTTAGATTCAAGAGGTTTTATTGAAGTTGAGATTCCTGTTCTTCAACCTGTTTATGGTGGCGCCGCTGCAAGACCGTTTATAACACACGTTAATTCTTTGAATAGGGATTTTTACTTACAAATTTCTCCTGAATTATATCTAAAAAGATTAATCATTGGAGGCATGGAAAAAGTTTATTTCTTGGGGAAAAATTTTAGAAATGAAGACATTGATCGTACACATAATCCTGAATTTAGTATGATGGAATGTTATGAAGCTTATGTGGATTATAACACTGTTATGAAACTTACTGAAGATATGATTGAACATATTTGTAAAAAAGTTAATGGCACTACTAAAATTAAATACAATAATAATATCATAGATTTTAAAGCTCCTTGGACTAGGATAACTATGTTTGAAGCTATTAAGAAATTTGCGAAATTAGATGTTGAAAAAATGTCAGACACAGAATTGAAATCTGAAATACACAAGGCCAAGTTAGAAGCTGGTTCTCGTGATGAAATGATTAATGAGTTATTTGAGCATTATGCAGAATCAAAACTAATACAACCAACTTTTATTACTGACTACCCTTTAACTATTTGCCCTTTGACTAAAGTTCATAGAAAAAATCCTAAGCTTGTTGAAAGATTTGAAGCTTTTGTTAATGGTACTGAACTTGCTAATGCTTATTCTGAACTAAATGACCCTATTGAACAAGATGTTAGATTTAGTATGCAAGAAAAAAATAGAGAAGAAGGCGATGAAGAAGCCCATCCTATTGACAAAGATTTTGTTACAGCTATGGAATATGGTATGCCACCTTGCGGAGGTTTGGGTATTGGTGTTGATAGATTAGTTATTTTCTTAACAGAACAGGAATCTATTAGAGACGTTATTCCTTTCCCTTTAATGAAAACTTTTGAAGATAAATAATTTAACTATTATTTAATAATAAACAAAGTTTTATAAAGCAATAATTTGGTTCTCAATTAACGAGTATTAATTATTCGTTTAATAAAATTCAAGGAGGGTATGAAAAATGTCTGAGCTATTGGTTGTTAGAAGCAAAATAAAGGATGTGGCTAAGGGGATGAATGTTTCTGGTGATTTCGCTGATGCTTTAAGTACAGAAGTTGAAAATTTAATTAAGAAAGCATGTGAAAGAGCTAAAGAAAATAAAAGATCTACAATCCAACCTAGGGATATTTAAATTTTTTATATAAAGCCTAAGAAATTTTTTATATTTTTTATTATTTATATATAAAATCGTGTCCCAGACTATTGTTTGAAAACTAGAGACGTTCAGAACACAAACAATAAATAGATTATATAATTAACAGCACAACTTACTTTTAAACATTTATTAATTTGTTATTCATCACTAAAAATACTAGATATCAAACTAACAATTCTTAATAAGAATTCTATCAATATCATAAGTACTAAATAATAAATAACTTTATCCCATACAAAAGGTATTGAAGCTATTTTTTGAAGTGAATTTGATAATGAAAAATAAGATATATCTAAAATAAATATTCCTAATAGAGCAAACGGTACCATTTTAGCCAAATCTCTAGAAAGATCTTCATTATAATATGAGACTATTCTAGTTGCCCCGACTATTCCCATTGAAATTAATAGTATTATTGAGACTTCAGATTTGGACAATAAAACTAATAGTATTGTAAGTATTAAAAACCAAAAGAAAATAAATAATGGAAATAAAAATAGATATTCTAATACATAAAGGAATATTGTAGCTAATTTATTTAATAATGCATGTTTTACATAATTATACTGTGTTAGATTTAATTCAAATATATCTCTTTTTGCTAAAAACTTATAAAATCTAAAAATAAATATAGAATAGATTGTTATTCCTAAGATATAAAATATTAATGGCAATAAGGAGTTATAAGCTTCAATTAATGAAAAATTATAAATACTTGGATTTGTAGTAATCATTAATTATTTTTAATTTAATTCATATTTAAGGTTTTTCATGCAAACAAATTTAAAGGGATTGTTCAATAAAATATTATGAAATCTAAAGGTTCTAGGGCCGAAAGGGAATTAGTTCATATGTTTAACGATACTAAAATTTGGGCTGCTATTCGTATTGCTGGTTCTGGTTTAACTTCTGATCCAAACCCTGATGTTCTTACAGGTAATGGTAAAAGATATCTTTCTATTGAATGTAAATCTACGAAAGATACAAAATACTTGGTTGAAAATGATATTAAGCAGCTTTTAGAATTTTCTTCAAGATTTGGTGCTGAACCTTGGTTTGGTATTAAATTCAATAATCGTGGCTGGTTTTTCCTTAAACCTTCTGATTTGAATAAAACAAAGGGCGATAGTTATTCTGTTTCACTACTATTGGCTAAAGAGAAAGGTTTAAGTTTCGATCAATTAATAAATTTATAATGATAGAATATTCAAATTTAAAATCCTTAAAAGCAGATGAGCAGGTTATTTTAAAAAGTATTATTGAATCTGGTTTTGAAAAAGTTTCTAGATTTGTTTCTGATCCAAAACTAAATGTTCGTATTAAAATATCCAATAAAGGCAAATCTAATCGCTATCTTATAAGTCTTGTTTTAAAATCTAAAGAAGGTATTTTTGAAACTAAAGGCAAGGATAGCATTTATGCAGATTATGATATCACAAAAGCATCACATAAAGTTATAACACATTTATATAATGAGGTTAAATTAAGAGCTAGAACTGACGTTCCAAGATGGCAAAGGGGAAATATCAAAGAGCTTGTTTCTAGGATTTTTAGATAAAGTATTTAATATAGTTCAGATATAAATAATTATGTTAATAGTTAAGAATTTAATAAAAAAATATAAAGATTTTGTAGCTCTAAAGGGTATTTCTTATCAAGTGAATGATGGGGAAATATTTGGGATTCTTGGACCTAATGGTGCTGGAAAATCAACTATGATAAAAATACTTACATGTTTCCATAAGCCCACTTCTGGTGAAGTAATAATTTCAGGTATACCAATTGATAAAAAAGAGGATATAAAAAAATTAATTGGATGGGTGCCACAGGAAGATACATTTTATCCATCACTAACTATTGAAGAAAATCTAGAATATTTTGCTTCGTTATATGACCTAAAGAAAAAAGATTATAAGAAAAAAATCAGTGATTTATTAGATATACTCCAAATAGCTAATAAAAAGAATTCCTTGGCAGGTTCATTATCTGGTGGAATGAAAAGAAGATTAAGTATGGCTATTGCTCTTGTACATAACCCCCAAGTAATTTATTTAGATGAACCAACTGCAGGCGTTGATCCAGTTTCTAGAAGAAGTATCTGGGATGCTATAAGAAAAATAAAGTCAATGGGACTAACTGTTATTTTTTGTACTCACTATCTTGATGAGGCAGATATTTTATGTGATAGAATTGCAATTTTAAGGTCGGGAGAAATAATTGCTAGCGGAACACCTAAGGAATTAAAGAAAAAATCTAAAAATCTTGAAGAGGCTTTTATTAGGATTGTAAAAAATGAAAATAATTAGTTTAATTAAAAAAGATCTAAAATTATTAAAGAGAGATCCTAGAACACTATTTCTAATAATTGTAGTTCCCTTAATTTTATTATTTATTTTAGGCAATATCTTTACAACTAATAACATAGGAGATTCTAGCGGTGTTAAGATAGGTTTATGTGATCTGGATCAAGAAAATACAAAAAATTTAAATTTAAAACTTTTTGACATTACAAATTTAGATAAACAAAGGTGTAATGATGCAAGACATTTAGTCAGTTCAGGTAAATTTAGGGCAGTGGCAATAATACCTAAAGATTTTACATATGATATAAATAACGGACGGGGGAGTGAAATCACAATATACGTTGATAATTCAAAATCGCAGATATCTATACTTGTTATAGATTCATTTAAAGCTTTTGTCCAAGATCTAAATGGAGATATTGGTACTGAATTCATTGATAATGCTTGGATAAGTCTAAATGATCTTAATTCGAATTTAAAAATAATTATTTCTAATCTTGAAAAAGCAAAATTGGTTGCTGAAGAAACAAAAAAAGAATTAGATTATTTAAATGATAGAATATCCGGTTTAAATGAAACAGAATTAGATTTAACAATTATAAAACTTAATTATACGATAGGAAATTCAAATTCAATAAACTCGAAACTAGCAAATGAATTAATTAATATTTCAAAAGAGTTAAGATCGGACTATAACTCCTGCATAACTGAATTTAATAAAAAAATATGTTCATACTTTAATTCCAGCGCAGATAGCCTAGACAATATATCAAAATATTTAGTAAAAAATGATATTAAATTTAATGCTTCAGAAATATTGAATTTTAAAAATGATTTAAAAACAAAAATAATTGAATTAAATAATTCTGCTTATACATATTCTGATTCTATAATAACTTTGACTAATGACTTAAAAGAAACATCTAAGTTATTGGATGAGTATACATCAAAAGATCCAAAAAATATTGTAAGTGCTGTATCTTTAAATGAGAATATGGTTTTTGGCAATAAAAGTTATTTTGAATTTTTGTCACCTGGATTAGTCATGATTATCTTATTATTTACAATTATACTTATAGCCTCATCAAATGTTGTTTCAGAAAGAAATGGTGGAACCATGGCCCGTACTTTATTAAGCCCTACAACAATACCCTCGTTACTCGTATCTAAAACATTATATTTCTTTTTATTATCAATTATTGAAATATCATTGATGGGCTTATTGTTATTATTTATGGGAATAAGCTTACAATTGAATACGCAGATATTATTAATAATATCATTAGGGAGCATATGTTTTATTCTTTTAGGACTATTTGTGGGTTCAATATCTGTATCTGAAAATAATTCATTACTAACATCACTTGTTATTATTCTACCAATGTTCTTCTTAAGTAATCTATTTTTCCCATTTGAAGTAATGCCAGAATTTATGCAGTTTGTAGGGAAAAATCTCCCATTAACTTTATCAATTGAAGGTTTAGGAAAAGCAATATTTTATGCTGTACAAGTTGATTATGTAATTTATATAAAGCTAATTATTACAGCGATTATTCTATTTATCCTTGCATATATTGGAATAAAAAGAAAGCCCACGCCTTAAGTATTTATATTTACTAAATGGAAATTTATGAAAGATTTTCAGAATAATTATCATTTTTTTCAAAAAAACTTCAGATAGAGTTTTTAATTCTAAAGTTTTATTAGGTTTTATGAAAACAAAAATAATAATAAATGCAGTCTTATTTTTTATTTTCCTTTTATTAGGAAATAGTGTTCATGGTTATGAGATTTATGAATGTTCACTAAAAACAATAGATATATGTGACATAAATCTTTCAGTCATTACTCAGTTAGATAATTATTCTAATGGAGAAAAAATTGAATTTTATAATAATTTAAGTATAAAGATTGATAATTTTATGGTAGAATATTGGATTGAAGATAAGAATGGCTCAATAATAAAAGACAAAAGAAATACTACGAATTTGAATAAAAAATCATACACCACTAATCTTGATGGATCTAATTATATAACTATAAAAAACAAATTAGTGAATATAAGCTGTGCTAATAATCCAATTGGAGAAAAAAGAGTATACGTCAAAGACAACAGAGACATAAATCCAAATATTGAATTAATTAATTTATCAAATAATTTAACAATATACTCTGAAGGTAATATCCATTTTGACTTAAAGTATTATTCTGGAAATATTGAAAATTCTTTAATAATTATAAACCTAAGTAAAATTAATTCACAAACATTTAATGTTAATAAAAAATATTATGAGAATGTTAAGACAATAAATATGCCTTATAACTGTGATATAGATTCGGGAACATACTCCATAAATATAAATGGATTTAATTTAAGTTTAGAGAATAACATCCAAATAACAAATAACTGTCAAAATCAAGAATTAAATGAAACAACTGATACAAAAGTATATTATAACACCTCCGAAAATAATATAAATAGCGAAGAAAGTCAGATAACAGGGTATGCAATCGTAAACCCAAAGGGGCCACCTATACCGCCATATTTAATTTATATTTTGTTTGGGTTAATAATCTTGGGTATGGTCTTTTTGTGGAGAAACAAATTTGCATTAAAAAACAAAAATGGTATTTCATGTAAGAGCAATAATTGAAGTGTTGGGCATGCCAGAGAAACATATAGTTGAAGTAATAAATAAGGTTTTAGAAAAATTAAAGACAGAACAGGGAATTACATTTGAAAAACAAGATGTATCTAAACCTGAATTAGTTAAAGAAAAATATTATGCAATATTTGCTGAAGTTGAAATTAAAATAATAAATTTTACAAAACTTTTACAATTCTGCTACGATTACATGCCAACATCAATAGAAATATTAGATACTGAAAAAGTGGTTATGCCAATAAGAGAATTCGCCAATGGTATAAATGATTCATTAATAAGACTTCATCAGTATAATATTACTGTAGCAAACTTAACTCAAAGAAATAAAGAGCTTGAAGGAAAGAAATAATTATCTTTTTCTCATTGAATCTATAAATTGATTAAATTCTTCTTGTTCTGGCTTGATTTTTTTATAAGCATAAATTAATAAGATAATTACAATTAGGATTATTATACTAAATGCTAAAATAAAAGCCACACTACTATCCTTATTTGGCGATTCAGTTATAGGCGGTTGAATAACATTTGTATCGTTTTTTACAGTTGTAATGTTCTCTTTTACAATAAAATTAGTAATTATTTTTATAGGTATCAACACCATATTTTCACCATAATTTATTTCCAATGAAGAAGTTACATTATTCCTTATATTTTTCTGTGAATTTATTTCTAATGATATGGGATAATTTGATCCTGCAATAATATTTTCTATATTGCTTGGGATTGCAGATATATAATCTGAGTCTACTACTAAACTTATATTTGATGCATCAGAATTACCAATATTTAAAATGTTAAAATCTATTATCTTTTGCTTATTTGAATCTAGTTCTAGTTCAATGTAATTAATTGGGACGCCAAGAGTATTTGTAAGAGTAAGATTAGCAATTTTCTTTTCTGGAACAGTTATATTTTCAACATTATCAATTTGTTCTTTTAATTGTTTATATAATATAACCTTAACATTCTCTGTCTTTCCAGCATAATCTATTTTTATATTGCCATTAAAATAGTTCTCATTTTTATTAAATGTTGTAGTTTGTATACTAATTATTTTTGAACTTCCCGGATTCAAAGATACAACAGATGGACTTATTTTAAGAAAATTAGATAAAGTAGATAACAGAACATTTATCTCATTTTGTCCATTGTTCTTTAATGTGATTGTAAATGGTGATTCTTCTATATCTTTTAATATTCCAGTATATGTAACAGGCTTAAAAGATAAAATAGTTTCTTTATTATCATTTATCTGTATCTGTTTTTTTATAGTTATCTTTTTCGAAACTCCATCAGCATTATAAAAAACGTCATATGCACCAAACTCATATTCTCCGGGAAGAGTATTAGGCATATCAAACGAAACATAATATAATGTTGAATTAATTTTTATTCTCATGAGAGATATCTGAATATTTTGTGATTGTGAAAATAATTTAAAATCTGAAATTTGTAAATCCCTAGAAAGTGGGCTATTTACATTTATTTCTGCAGTAACTGTTTCTCCAGGAGAGTATTGTTCTTTTGATAATTTTATATCTAAAATTTCAGCTTGTACTATATGTGGCATTAATAATATTACAATTAATATAAATAATATTTTTTGCATTTCATTTGCCTTTGATTAATCTTTGAGCTTCATTTATTGATCTTTCAAGTTCTGCTTCTTCTTTTGATTTTTGTACTGGTTTTATTGGGGCTCTAAACTGAGGCCTTGAAGTTATTGGTTGTGGTTTTCTTTGTATTTGTTGTGTCTGTTTGAACTCTGTTCGTTTCCTATAATCCTCAAAAGATGGCCCTTTAGATTTTTTCTTAAATAAAGATTTTAAATCGACTTTACCTGTTCTTATATATTTAATATAAAAGAATACCAATCCCACTATTATTATGACTATTATAAACGTTAATAACCAAGGGAATCCGCCTTCATCTTCTGTTGTTAGTGGTGGGGGTGTTATGTTGCTTTGTGTGAATTGACAATTTCCTCTAATACATGTTTCATCTATTGAACAATCTGAATCTGTTTGGCATTCTGGTTCTGCAGGGGGCAAATCACTTTCTTCACATGATCCACATACTGATCCGCCACAATCTCTGTCTTCTTCACATCTATCTCTAACGTTATTATTACAAAATGCAGTTAAATAAGTTATACAATCTGAATCTGCACAATCTGAAAATCCATCTCCATCTCCATCTAAATCATCTGAACAATCTTCTGTACTACCACCACTTCTAGGTCTTGATATCGATCCAACATTGCCTACACGGAAATCTGGCCCGTTTAAAGCAATTAATGCCATGGAAGTTTCTTTTACTTTTTGATTCCAACTTCCGTCTTCTGCTTGTTTCTTTTGTAAGTATGCTAATGAATGTGTTACTTTATCTGAATGTTCTGAATTTCCATTTAATGCTAAACTTGCTATTGATGTTATAAAGATATTTGTTCCCCAACTTCCATCTGGTCTTTGTAAACTTGCTAATTGTTGTACAAATGACTGTCCAATACTCCCGGACTTATACAATAATCTGTTTAATAATGCCAGTTGAGTAATATCATTTTCTTTTACTTTGCTTTGTAAATATATTGATGTCCCTATTTCTTCTAATGACATTTGCGATCCTGTTTCTAGTAAAGCCCATGTTGCATATGCTGTTGATTCGAAATCACATCTTGAGTTTTTTGTTTCTCCAAAACAAGCATTGGATAATATTAAATCTGTATGACTTATTGATTCGCTTTTTTGTATAAAATATCTATCCACTGCAGGTTTATAGATTAATGCAATTATAGAATCAGTATTACAATCAACTGTTATTGTTTTCATTAATTGTCTTAGTAATGAAGGATTTAGATTTGCTACATTTATGTAATATTTTCCAGGAGATTCTAATATCACATCGCCTTCTAGTGTATATACTTTAGGTTGTCTTGCTCCATCCCATGTTATACTACACTCTCCCTGCCCAGATGTTGCTTTAATTACTATCCACCATTCTCCTACTGCTGGATTTACTGATCTTGAAAGTTTTAACCATTCTATTCCCATTTCTGCTTCTGTTGTTTGTCCAGAATAGTACATTGCCATTGTTGCTAATGCTGTATCTTTTACTTTACATCCGCCCGAAGGCCAACATCCTTGTTCTATATCTTGTGCATTTTTTATATTTTCTACGTATTTTGAAACATCTGTTTCTCCAGCACTTAATATCGCTAATATTGCTAATGATTGATCAAATATTCCTGTTGGCTCCTCTGAGGTCTGTTCTGATAGCCATTGTGCGGCTTTTTGTGATGTAGTATCTGAAGTTGCTTCCAAGACATTTGAGAAGGAGTTATCTAAATTTTCTTGTGAATCTAAACCATCTTCAGTAGCGCCAGAATCTGTTGTTTCTAAGTTATCTTCTTCCACTGCAAATGCATAACTTAATAATGATAAAGTTAAGATTATACATAAAATTATAGCCCTTAAACTATCACCTCTTTCCATATCTTTATTCAGCACAATTTATTTATAAACGTTTCTACTTCTATTTTAGTATGATTCCATTGAAGTTTCAAAAATATAACCCAGTAATCTTCTCTAAGGGTAAGAGGGGCCTGATTTATCTATTTGATAAAAGAAATAAAAAATATGCTTTGAAAATAAAAAACCCAAAATCTAAAGCAAATAATAGAATACTTAATGAAGGAAAATTTTTAGAATTATTAAATAAAAAAGGAATGGGTCCTGAACTTTTTGAGTTTTCTGATGAATTCGTTTGTTATGAATTTGTTGATGGATTATTGCTTAAGGATTTTCTTAAACTTAAAGTAAACCATTCTAAAGTTTTATTAGATATCTTAAAACAATGCGAAATTTTGGATTCTTTGAATATTAATAAAGAAGAGATGCATAAACCTTTAAAGAATATTATTATTTCTAAAAATAAAGCTGTTCTTATTGATTTTGAACGTTGCCACTTTTCTTCTAGACCTAAGAATGTTAATCAATTTAAAGAATTTTTGAGAAGGATAAAACGGAAAGAGTTATAACTTTAATAAATTGTAGAATAATTATATGAATGAGAGTATAATTAAAAAAGGTTATGAGCGGAAAATAAAATCGCCAATTTCTGACAAAACAAGCAGTGATAATCCGATTTTAGAAAGTATTCAAAACAAAATTGTGATACTGGAAGCCAATAAGTTCGATCCAAGACTAGACATACACGAAAAAAACAAAGATAGAATAAAGAAATTAATATTTACGATAGAAGTTCTTAGTGATATTATTAGTGAAGAATTTGATAATCCAAATCTTAAAGGAATTATTAAACATTGTGAGAATCTTAAGAACGATCTTATAAGAATTCATAATGCATATCAAGGAATAAAACGCGCTATTGAATGGTTAAGCGGTCAGACTCATATTGGAACTATAACAAAAATAAGTTTTAGACAAGAGATAATAATCAAAGCCTTGAAGGAGTGGTATAATCTAGCAAAGAAAAGGATAGAAAGGGCAGGGGATAATAATAAACATTTAAGGGATATTCCACAACATAGTAATCAAAAAAAATTTTATGCTAAAATTATGGAATTTGATCCTAAAAGAACTATTGGTTTGCATCCTCTAACACACCAACAGATGGAAGCACAAAGTTCTAGAACTAATAAAGATATTATATTATTTGATGAAAAAGATCCAATATCAGGTTATAGAGTATTTAGTAAAAATGATGATATTCGCTATCCTGGTTCTATAATCTTCATAGTAAATGGACATCATCGTTTATACGAATTATTCATGCGTTATCTACAAGGTAGAATTGATGGTAACACACTAGTTGAGATTAAAAAAAGTTATAAAAAATAATTATTAGAATTTTGGATGTATTTCTAAAAAATCTGGATCATTAAAGCCGTATTGAGGAAATTCTTCGGTAAACTTCTCTTGAGGAACATCGATTCCTGCTTGTGTTAGCGCAATTTTAACATGCCTAAATGATACTGGATCTGGATAGTAACCATTTGATCTGTTATTTACATATGAAACAACCCATCTTCCTAATTTTTTTCCAAATTCTATTTCGCCAGCTGTAAGCACATCTTTTCCTTTTGCAACTTCAACATGCTCTTGTATTAAACCACCTATCATTAAATTTCCTTCTAGTGTAACAACATAAGTTTGTGGTCTAGGTGGATTAAATGAATCTGAATACTTTTGAATAGTTCCAATTGCAGTATCTAAATCATCAGATTTAGTTATACATATTTGTCCTTCGATTGTTTTCGCTCTTTCAATATCTTCATCTAAACCGTAATATGTATAAACAAATAAACCTGAAGCTCCACTTGCTACAGAACTTATTGCCTTTTGTACTTGTATTTTTAGTGAAGCGTCTAGTTCCTTTTGTAGTATATCCCTTAAAAAGGCTATTGATCTAGGATCTCTTAAACCCTCTAAAGCTAATAAAACTCTTACTCTCTCTTGATAATCTCTAGCGTTATAAAAATTAACCAAAGCAAATAATGCCCTGCTGTCTTTAGTTTCAGCTAACGCAACTGCAGCATCACTTCTTACATGTGTCTCTGTATCTCTCATAATTTTGATAAGATGAGAATATGGCCTTCTATCTTTTGTTTTACCTAGAGCCAATGCTGCGGCACTGCGAAGATATGAATCCTTATTATTCAAGTAACCTAATGCTATTGTTAATGCTTTTTCAGAATCTATTTCTGCCAACGAAACAAGAGAATCACCCCTAATATTAACTGTAAGATCCTTATTAAATATTATACTCTCAAGAGTTTTTAAGTCTGCCATATTCTTTACTATAAAGTGATTGTAGAAGTCTTTTTAAATCTTCCCGTGTCTTTTCCTTTTTTGATTTTCATTAATTTTCAATCTTCTTAATGTATAATTTACTGGATTTCTACAAGAATTGCATATTCCTTCTTCACATTTTACTCCCATGCTCTTATAGTAATTAGGATTCTCACAATTAGGAGGTAATACCTTTTTTCCTTGCTTTTTTGCCCACATTACTTGTGATTTTATATATCCATCTCTTAATGGTTCATAATTTTTCTTATTCCAATTTAGTAAGAATTCTTCTATAGTTTCATAGTCCCATCCCATATTTGATAAGAAATTTACTAGTATGAATATTGCTCTTTTTCTTCCATCTTGTGGCACTCCATTCATTATTTTTAGTATGCAAGGAGGGAAGAAGTCTGCTTTTACTGCTATTTTTGGCATTTCTATTATTGGCCTTTTTAGTTTTTTTGCTTCTGTTGTATCTGTTTTTTTCACCCAATCAAATGCTTGTAATAATAATTGCCTTCCTTCATTTGGATTTACATCTTCAAAATCTAAAAACTTTAATTTTACTTCAACATTTTCTGGTTTTGCTTTTTCTAAATCTAAATCTGATACTTCTTTTAGCGGAATGCTTACTAATCCAGATTTCTCATTTAATGAATATGGCGCTCTGAATAAATGTCTTGAAGAGATCAATATTGAATCTATATCTACAACTTTGAATGGATCCAATTTTTTATTTATTATTATGTCTTCTACTTTCTTCCCAGCGCTTGCTGCAATATCATCCATCTTTCCATAATTTAAGATTTTTTCTATTAGGAATGGTTGTATCATTTCTTTTAAGTACCCAGATATTACTCTAACACCATCTGGAAAATAATCCTTTATATTTATCCCATTTACTTCTTTTGGAAATGCTTCGAATGGTATGGCAATATGGAATCCATGATTTCCTGAATTATGTAAAAGTATAGGGTAATAACCGCCGAAGAATCTTTCTGAATCTTTAACTGAAACATCATAAACCATTTCTTCATTCAAAGAAACAACAATTTTACGAACAGGTAATAAAGCAACATCGCTGTTAATTAATAAAGAATAGTATACAATTATTTTTTTATCTTCAGAAGAAATTGGCAAAGTAGAATAATCATTAAACCAATCTAGAACTTTTTTAATTCTGACAGCAGAAGCCATTTTTTTCTTGAGTGTCATTTGTTCAGCTCTGTGTTTATTAAAAAATCCGGGTTTTATCCTTTGATAAACTTCAAATAAAAGTTTAGTTGGATAAACTTTATCAGATGAAAGTCTATCAAATTTTTTCCTTTTAAGATTAAACTCTTTAATAAACAAATCGCGTTTTGGTATTTTTAACATAAACACAAAAGATCCTTTAAACAAAGAACCATTTAACATACGGGGTTTATTCTTCTCAGAGTACAAATTAGCAGATATTCCATGCAATTTACAAAGCCATAAAAACTCTGTAATTAATTGTACAGAAACGGATTTTACCGTGAGATACTTTAAAGAGGTCTTATGTGCATCTCCTCTTAAATACCCCCTAAGTAACTCTAAAAATAAATCTTTAGGCAAATCCCAAACAAGTTCAGGTAAATGTTTATTTTTAGAACCTTTACCACAATTATTTTTAAAAAAACTGTACCACTCTTTGCTATAAAAAATAACTTGAGTGGAAGTAGGGTGAGGCTTATATTCTGCTGGTTCGGGTTTACCAATTTTACGTATGAGTTTTTTACAATCTTCTATATATTCTCTTTCAACAACATCAAAAGAAAATCCAATCATATAATTAACATCAGCTAAATGTCCTTCAGATAAGTAATATCCAATTAAACGAGATAAATCTTTAGTTATTTTTATAGGTTTATTAATTAAATTTTTTTTGAATAAATAAGAATGATTTGTATTAGAATTATTAAACTCTAAAGATTGAGAACTATTATAAGAAACAACATAATCCCCAAGCTTAATGTCTCTAACATATTTTTGTATTATTTTACAATTATCCCACACAAAAACAGAATGATTTCCTGTTACTGTTAATGGAACACCAGATTGCCTGTAATATAATTTATACACTTTATCTTTATGTTCAAGTGAATCATAAATATCTGAAAATATTAGTTTCATATCATCAGAAAGAGACAAAACTTTTATTTTTTGACCTAATTTAAATAAAGAAATTGCTTCTTTTATTGACAATAATTTCTTTTTATCTTTTAATTGTATCAAGATAGGTGTATCGCCAGTAACACTAAACTTCAAAGAATACGTCTTGACATCATGAAACTTTAATGCTTCTATTAATAATTCTCCTGCATATTTACTGAACTCTAAATTCTTAGAATCTAAGTCCAAAACCAAATCCCACCCTATTCTTAGTTTATCTAAATCTCTTTTTAACATCCCCGATTCTAAATCTAATGGATTTTCCCATCGCTCTTCACTTATATGAAAAGAAGTCATTCCTTGTCTAATTAAATCTTTTATATCACCTTCATAATTTACTACTTCAGGTCTTTTTCCGGCAATATCTTTTCCAAACCATGCTTGTACTTCACGATTTTTGCTTATTCTTGTTAATTCTTTTTGTACATCTTTTCTTAAATAGTATTCTTTTGGATTCATTAATTTAAGTTTAGATTTGATGTTTTATATAGATTGTTGTTGAACAAACCTTGTTTTAGTAAGAATATAAAAAAATCGCAATTAAAAATAAAACAATATTACCACTGCAATTCCATAAATGTTGTAATTTTTAGTAAAATTTAAGAGTAAAAATCATTCCGTATCTTCTGGGCTTATTTTCTGGAATTCTTCTTGTATTTCTTCTATTCTGTACGTAGTTTTTTCTATTTCTTGTTCCATTTGTAAAACAACATTTGTGACTTCATTCATTTGTTTATCAACTGTTTCTTTTGCTTCACTAAATGTTTTATCAACAAATACATCAGATCCCACATTCATAACAATATTTTTATTATCTTTTAATTCTGCATGTAAAAATATTCCATTGCCTAGAGGAACTAATGTTTCAGTATTCAATTCTACAAAAGATATTTCATCTAAATTTTTCTTAAGATTATTCAAATCACTTACATGTCTTTGTAGTTCTTGTAAATTTTGTTGTAACTGTTGCATTTGTTGCATTAACATCTGATATTCTGTATACATCTCTTGTAGTTTTTGCTTATTTACTTTCATTTCTGTTTTTTAGAAGCTCCGGTTTTTTTCACCGTTTTTTCTTTAATCTTCCTTTTTTTTACAGGTTTAGAAGTTTTTTCTTTCTTCTCTTTTCTTTTTTCTTTAAGCTCTATTTTAAATCCTACTTCATTTAATGCTTTTACTACATCAGAGGAACTTGCTCCTTTCTTCAGTTTAACTTGTTTGTCTAAAAATTCTAGATGTCTTATATTACATTTTCTTCTTCTTGCTTGTCCATCTATTATAACATAATTTGAGTCTACAATTTCAACTATTGCACATAATGCTCCTGCATCTCTTCCTGCAATTTTTATTGCTGTTTGTCCTACATTAACCATCTTTCATCACCATTTCCTGTGCTTTCTTTACCATTAATTTTCTTAAACATTGTGTGCATAATACTCCACCATATGGTCTTTGTGGCCTTCTTTGTGTTTTTGATTTTTTCAATTTACTTGATGTTCTTGGAGCCATTCCACTTAATACTGCTCTACAATCTCTACATTTTGATTTTGATGTTTTTCTTGGTCTGTAATATAATTTTGATTCACCTTTTGGCGTTCTTACTTTGACCCTTCTCATTGTCCTTGATCTAAACATTGGTCTTGTCATTTTTTCCTCCTAATATACTTTCATCACCTTTCTTAAGATCATACTGAAGATTATGGAAAATATTATATATGTTCCGAACCATCCAAGCCCAATAAATATGTCTCCTACAGCTTGGTAGGTCTCTCTTAACCACCCAAATATCAAAATGAAAGGTATAAAGGTGATTAATAAAGGTTTCAGTTGATGTTTCATTGGTTCTAGTAATCCTTTCTGCAACATTTCTTTTTGTAGTTCTGCCATTCTTTTAGGATTATCTTTATTATTTTTCATTTCTTCTTGTAATAATTTATGATCTTCTTTTATTTTTTTTAGTGCTTCTTGATCTGTAAAATATTTGTATACTAATGTTGTTAGTAAGGTTATTATAAATGCGACTATTATCACGCCTGATAACGGTCCGAAATATGATGTCCAATTAAATAAAAAACCTATAGTTCTATTTAGTATCATTTAATTTCCACCACCCATCATTTTTCTCATAGCAGGATGCATATCCATCATGTGTTGTTTTGCTATATCTTCATACATTCTATAGATTATCATTACTGCTAATAATATTCCTGTTCCTCTTGATAATGACCCTAATAAATCTGCTGTTGCTGCAAGTATTCCTACTGATAATCCGCCCATAATTGTTAATGGGAATATATATCTTTGTAATACTCTTTCTAATATTCTTTCATCTGTTCTAAATCCTGCAATATGTAATCCTGCTCCTTTTATTTGTTTTGCTACGCTTGCCGCATCTTGTCCTGCTGTTTGTACCCAAAATAATGAGAATAATACAGAACCTCCTGCAAGTATTAATATATAAACTAATGCTCTTGGTATGTCCATAAAACTAAATGATCCTGCAATTATGTTTGTTAGTATTGGTGTTCCTCCAATCCATTTTGTGATACTCCCCATGTTTGCATTAATCCGGCTCCTACTTGCAGATTAGCTAATAATGCCGCGATCAAAATTACTGGAATGTTACTTGTATATAAAAAATTTAATGGCCATCTTATTCCATATCCTGATACTCTTCCAAAACTTAATGGTATTTCTACTTTCATTGCTTGTGCATAAACTGAAACTACAAATATTAATACAGTTGAAAGTATTGCTACTGCTGCAAGCATTGCTTCTTTTGGTGCTCCTGAAACTAATGATATAATAAATACTAATGCCGCTCCGACTGGTGATTGTCCTGATCCAAATGCCCAGTCTCCTATACTATTTAATGGACTAAATGCTCTGATAAAGATTTCTGATGCTACTCCTGCTGCAATAAATAAACTTATTCCTGAACCAAATCCCCATTTTGTAACTAGTTCATCCATTAACATTACAAGTAGTCCGCCTGCAATCAATTGTAATATTAATATTATTTCAAAAGTAAAATATGCAGGAGTTCCTGCAAGTGCTGGATCTGGTGCTAATCCCCCCATAAATACATAGATACATGCTTCAAATACTATAAAAAATATTGATGCAATTTTTTGTATTCCGTGGAACATTGCTCTTCCTTCTTTTGTTGAAGTATTTATTTTTATAATTCCTGAACCAACTAATAATTGCAAAACTATAGAAGCTGTTACCATTGGACCAATACCTAAACTTAATATTGAACCAAAACTAGCTCCCAATATTATTGATAATTGTTCAAATCTTGCTAATCCATTTTGTCCAAGCCCATATAATGGTATTACAGATAATGCAAAAAATGCTACAAGAACTATTAAAGTCCATTTAAGTTTTGATTTAAAATCTAATTTTTTCTGTTCTGGACCTTTTATTTCAGGTATAAATGAAAGCAAATTATTTATCAGAGACATCTTCTTTTATTATACTTCCCCCGCTTCCCTCTATTTTTTCTACTGCTGATTGGGTAATATATAAAACTTTTATTTTTATTTTCTTGTCTAAGTTTCCACCACCAAGAATTTTATTATATCCTAATTTTTCTGCATCAATAACAAAAACATCACCTTCTTTTGTTATTAATTTTTTTTCTAAATAATAAGGTATCTTTAATGCTAATTTCCCAATATTTGTTGCTTTTATTTTTTTAACTAATTTCTGTGGTCTATTAAATCCATGTCTTCCATAATATTCATTTCCATACTCTTTTAAGATTGATGGTTTCTTTTGGTCTGCTCTTTTTCCTGAACCTGCCATTCCTCTTCCACCTCTATGACCCGCTCCACGATGTTTCTTTTTAGCACCCCATCCATGAGTCTGTGATCCTCTTAATCTTGAATTTTTTCTTCTTTTGTTTACTGTCATTTTGTTAAGTAAGTTTATAGCATTTTTTTTATTAAATCATTTATTCCATTTTTTCTATAACCTAATGCTCCCCCTATACTATATTGTTTTTTTATTCCCTGTTTTTCATATCCGCCTTTTGGCGGTGTTAATCTAAAGTACCTTTTTAACCCCGGGACATCTTTTAATTTTAGTTTTCGATTAAATATTGATTTTGTTAAATCTGCTAATGTAGTTTTTAGATTTTTCTTCACATATTCTTCCGTTAATATTTTATTTCCAGCAATTCTTCCTCGTTTTTCAAGTAATAACTTAAATGTTTCTTCAGTTATTTCTCCCCATGTTATATAATCTTTTAATTTTACGGCCATACCCAGATATAATGGAGTATTATCAACTACTACGCAACTATTTTTTCTCCTCAAATTAAGTAAATCAAATGTTTTTTTAACATCTGGACTTAAGTGTGTCCCTCCTCTAACTTGTATTATTGCGAGTTTCATTTATTTGCACTCCCATCTATACATCCTGATTCTTCTATAAATTTATGTGGCATTTTAATTTTTGTCAATGCGGCAAGAGCATTAAAGCATGCTTTAAATAAATTTAGTTTTGTTGCAGTATGTCCTTGAGTTCTTGTATATACATCATTTATTCCTGATAAATTAATTATTTTTTTACATTTCTTTTCTGATTTTATTCCAGTACCTCTTGGTGCGGGCATTAATACAACTTCACAACTTCCAGATTTTCCTGATACTTGAAATGGTATTGAATGTGCTTTTTTACAATCGCAATCCCATGAACCACATGCTCTTCTTATTTTTATAATATTTAATTTTGCTTGTCTTATTGCTTTTGATCTTGCAGGCACTGTTTCTTTTGATCCAGCAAATCCTATTCCCACAAAACCATCTTTATTTCCGACTACTGCAAATGTTGAAAACTTAATTGTATTGCCCTCTGATGTTTTTTTCTGTGTTTGTTTCCATATACTTCCTTTTCCACCACCGAATTTTCCCTTACTTTGTCCTACTTCTAATAATTCAGTTTGCAAATTAGGAAGTAAGGTATCTACAATTTCTGGTTCTAATATTGTTAATCCTTTATCTAATATTTCGCTTAAATCGGTTATCTCTCTATTTTTAACTTTTCTTCCAAGTTCTGTTTTAGGTTTCCAGGATTCTAAATTTGTGGTTTGTGATTTTATCATAAGTATTTCTCCTTAATTTTTTTCTTTATGTCTTGGAAGTGTTTTGATAACTCTTCTGGTTTTTGTCCTGCTTTTAAATATTTTCCGAATTGTCTGGAATATTTATCTTTATCTGAAGCTAACATTTTAGCATAGTTTTCAATATTTTTCCCTGTAATTTTTTCTTCATCTGGGATTACATCTTCGCTACAGTTTAATTTGAATCCTGCATCAATTACACCCTTAGCAGCTGCATAATAACTTGAACCTTTTACAGATCTAGAGGGTCCGATATCCAATATTCCTTCTTTTATACCCTTCTTTAATGCTTTAAGTCCTGCCATATAACCAGTAAGATAAGCAGAAGGTATATTTCCTCCATGAGATTTCCAGCCTAATTTAGATAACTCTTTTGTATTAGAAGATAATAATGATAAATCTCCTTTAACATCAAACTTTATAAACTGTATATAATGGTTATTTAATGTTTTTCTGACTGTCACTCTAATTTTATTTGAGGCAAGTAAATTAATTCTAGATTTATAATCTGTCTTAGATTCTCTCTTTCTTCTTAATTTTACATTATATGCTTTCATCATTTTTTAGTCAACCATAGGGAGTGTTCTGTTAAATATAACTTTATGTGTCTTAAGCTCCTAAAGTATCCTCCTTTAGATTTTTGTCTTAAATCTCTATAAATTTCTTTTGTTATCAAATTTTTTTCAAGCAATTCTAATAATAATGCTCTTTGTGATCTTATTTTTATTATCCACAATTCTTTTTTTCCAGCTCTTGCTGTATGTTTTCCTTTCTTAGAACCTGGTCCATTTCTTCTTCCTTTTCTTTTTTGTTTTAATACTTTTCTAAATCTTCCTTTAGATACCCCTTTTTCTTGTTTTATTAAAATTGCGCCAGTGCTCATTAATTTTTTAAGATCTTCTCTGGTTATTGCTTCTTTTATCTCTGATAATCTTGCAGGATCAAACCATACTCTATCAAAACCAACTCCAACAATTCTAGATGAGAGCTGTCTTTTACTTTTTAGGTTCATTTGATTTATTATCCTCCTTCTTGGATTCTTTTTCTTCTTTTTTCTTTGATGCTTCTTCTTTAACTTTTTCTCTGGACTGTTTTTTTGTTTTGTTTTCTTTTTTCTTAGATTCTATTTTCTCTTGTATATTTTGAACATATTTTTTTGGATCTTTTAAATTGGAGATATTGAAATTTAGTTCTATTGCTTTCTGTATAATAATTATTTTTTTCTTAGTCCCAAGTTTTGAACTGATTATTAGCGAATTATCCTTAGGCACATCATTCAATTGTTTGAGATTTGTTACTAATACTTCTCTGAAACCTTGCGTATTTAATCCTTTTACACTTTTAGGACTTGAATACCCAATATTAGGCATTGCTTTATGCCCCCTAAATGCATTTCTCATTTTGCTATGAAGTCCTTTTGGTCTTCTCCATCTGCCTATGAATTGAGGATAAATATTTACATCTTGCATTTCAAACTTAGGTTTGACTTTTTTCATTCTGTTTCTTACTTGAACTAATTTTTTAGTGTCCACTTTGTGTTACCTCTGCTTTCTGTATTATGAAACATCCATCTTGGAATATTCTTCTATCTCTATTTGTAATTCTTGTTGATTGTTCTATTCTGGCTGCTGTTTGGGATACAGCTTCTTTATCCAAACCTGTAACCTCTATAATATCCCCACTTATTTTTACTTTTACCTCGGGAAGTATATCTGCTTTTCTCGGAACTTTTTCTCCTAAAAAGTTTTTTACACTTACCGAATTAGCATCTGAAGAAACTTGCATTGGAAAATGTCCTGAACATATTTTAACTTTAGCAGTATATCCATAAATAACACCTTGTATCATATTTTTTAAATGAGCTCTACATGTATTAATAAAATTCTTATCGGTTTGTATTGGTTTGATTCCATCTTTTGTTTTGATAACTAATTTATCTTCCTGTTTTAATATTTCTATTCTTGGATTTGAGAACCTTTTCTTGACACTGCCTTTTGCTCCTTTAATTAAAAAAGTATTGCCCTCTAGATTTACTTCTATTCCTGAAGGCAATGTCACTTGTACACTTTGTGCTTTTTGTTCTACCATTTTAATAGCAATAAGCGATTAGCTTTCCTCCAATTCCTTTTTCAACAGCTTGTTTACTTGTCATTATTCCATTTGATGTTGAAACTATTAATAATCCAAATCCTTTTGCGGGTAAATATCTTTTCTCAAATTTTTCTAGATTCATTTGTGTAAATGAAAATCTTGGTTTTATCACACCACATTTATTTACATTACCTAATAAATTCACTTTTATTATCCCCCCTTTTGATTCACTTATTAATTCAAATTCTCCAACGTAAAGATTGTCTTTCATAATTGTAAGTACCTTGGTGATCATATTTGATTTTGGTGTTATTTTACATTCTGGTTTACCGATTTTGTCAGCGTTCATAATTGCTGATAACACGTTTGCCAGTGGGTCATTTAAAGCCATTCTTTTCCTCCTTAACTATACTTTTTGAATCCTATCAATTTTGCATCATCTCTAAAACAGGTTCTACATAAATGAATATCATAACTTCTAACATGTGCACCATATCTCCCGCATTTTCTACATTTTCTTTTTCCTATACCTATGGTCCTTTTTTTAGGACTATTATGTTTCATATACTTACTAAGTTTTGCCGGTTTTGTTTCAAGTTGTACTATTGCTTTTCTATAATCGCTTGTAGTCATTATTCTTCCTCCAATTTAAGGTCATATTTTTCTTTCATAAATTGTATTGATTCTTCTTTTGTAACTCTGTGTGAACTTGGAATTTTACGTGATTTTAATGATCTTTTTTTTATTCTATAACCTGCTCTTTCTACTGTAACAGAAACTTCTAAACCTACAACACCTATTGTTGAGTCGTAAGGAACGCCAGGTATATCAATATATTCAGGTACGCCGAATGCAAAATTTCCAAAACTATCAAATT
>Ga0209542_10004780_pt1 | contig 27567 bp, 22 predicted proteins | sample RifCSPhighO2_01_FD_184028 | JGI IMG/M metagenome (GOLD analysis project Ga0209542, IMG submission 184028) | Soil microbial communities from Rifle, Colorado - Rifle CSP2_plank highO2_0.1 (SPAdes) (version 2) | ecosystem: Environmental > Terrestrial > Deep subsurface > Rock core/Sediment ...
TTAAGTAATTATCCAAATTAATTCTAACGGTGCCCGGGGGCTGGGCCGTAATTTCCAGCGGCTCAAATCCAGCCAGTTGCTCGGTGCCGTAGTTGCTCTTAGCCATATTAACAATTTCTTCAGCAGTCAGAGTATAGCCATGGCCTGCCAGCCAGCGCTCATCTTCAGGACTCAAGCCGCTAATTTTTATTCTGTCCAAATCATTCCAGGTATAGCCGCCGGCTACCAGTTTAGCAACGTCTTGCCGACTGTACCCATAAGCCGCAAACCAGCCGGCATCATAAGGAGTATATTGGCTCTTAACAATAATATGCAAGCCATAAGCATATCGGCCGGGAGCGGGCGGCTCGTCCGTTATCTGGCGCTCGGCGGCGGCGATTGCTTTGTATTGAGGCACTATCTGCCAAGCGCCGCCTTCGGCTTTGCGCCAAAGTTCAAAATGGCTGGTGCGGCTTTGCGCCCAAGAATCAATGTCCCAAGAGATAGTGACTTGGCTGCCGTCTGTTGTCGGCTGGGCAGAAAACTCCGAAATCAACGGCAACAGCGGATTATAGATGCAAATTCCCCGCCCGTTATTAACATAGGCGCAACGAGCTATGCCGGCAGCGCAATCATTATCGCTGCGGCAAGCAGCCGCGCATTGTTCGCAAGCGCCGTCGGGCAAGCAACTGCCGGCCGAAGGATAAGGGCCGCAATCTGACGCGCAGCCGTTCTGGCAGGAGACAGGCGCCGCGGCGGGGCAGGCCTGCAGGTTGCAATTAACCAGCAGGCGCTCCGGACCGAGGCAATATCTGCCGCTGCCGGCTGGCAGAGGATTATTACACTGGCGCGTTTTAACAGTAATACCGCCGCCGCATGTTTGCGAACAACTGCCGTTAACCTGCCAGCCGCTCCAGCCGCCGTCAACTGCCGTTCGCCAGCCAAATAGCGAAAGCGGGTGCAGCACCGCTGCCGCAACCGCTTTCCAACCGCTCACCACTCTAGCAATAATTGATGATGATTGTTCAATTTTATTATTATCTTCTTCTAAGGCCGGCGCCGTTGTTTCGCTTACCGCCACGATATCTGATTTAGTCAGATTAACAAACAAAGATTTAACCACATAACGCGCTCCCGCAAAAACAGCGATAATGATAACCGCGCCTACCAATCCGGTAAAGAAAAAATTTCTCACTAACGACAGCTGAAACAGCTTCATCAGGATAAAACCAAAAACCAGCAAGATAACCACGACTAAAACAGTCGCCAAAATGTTGGTCAGCCAGCCCAGCGCCGTTTGCCAAGTCCCGGCGGCAATGTTGCCGGTGCCGATTAAAACATCCGCCGCGCCGCCGGCAATTTTTTTTATTCCCGCTGCCGCGATCTTAGTTTGGTCGCGCCAATTAAAACCGACGGCCTTGCCGCCAATCGCCCTGATGCCATCCCATAATTTAGCCGACGCTTGGCTGAAGTAATCACCCGCCTGCTGAAAGAACGCTAAAATAACATTAATTGCTTGGGTGGCTTGAATGTCTTTTTTCGTAAAATCCAAACCGTATCGTTGTTGCTCCGCAGTAGGCGCTGGCTGCTCTTCCGCCTCTCCCACCGCCGTTTCTTCTACCGGAGTCAAGCTAACCTCTTGGGCTAATAGCGGCGTGCCTAGCGCCAAACTAACGATTGTTACTGACAATATAATAAGATTACGCATACAGCCAGTATAACATTTGCCTATTAAAAAATAAATCCAAACATCTTCACCGCGGGGTATTCCCCCACACCAAAATTTGGTGTGGGGGTATTCCGGAAGGTGTATGGATAAATCCGAACCTGGCGGCTATCTAATCGGTTTTTGCGCTGGCAATTTCGCCGCTGATCGCCGCGCGCGGTAATAGCGGATTAATTGAACTAAAAATTCTTTCGCGATATGCGCGCTTCTTAATAAAGGGTTAACATAACCGCCGCGATAGCGGCGGAAAGAAGTCGATACCAATAATTCGCGATCAAACACTAATTGCCCCTGTTTAGCCAGCCGCCGGCATATTTCTATGTCCTCTCCCCAAAGCGCTTTCGGGTTAAAGCCGTTGACTTTCTGAAAAGCTTTTTTAGTAACCGCCAAATTTACGCTCGGCAGCGCCGGCTGGCGGCTAAATAAAAATTTAGCGTAAAAAGAAATGATAACGCGCTTAACCAAAAAATTAACCGGCTTGTTTCCGTCGTAAAAAAGATAGCCGCCGCCGACGGCGGCCGCTTCGGGATGAATGTTAAAATTATTATTTATTTTAGTCAGCCAATCAGCCGGCAGAATTGCGTCCGCGTCGGTAAAAACTAAAATTTCTCCTTGCGCCGCCGCCGCGCCTAAATTTGACGCCTGCGCCGCGCCCGGCCTTGGCTCAAAAAGCGCCCGGACGGGATACTGGCTGGCGATAGCGCTAGTGTTATCGGTGCTCGCGTTATCTACCACCACAATTTCAAACCGGCCTTGATAATTTTGTTTTAGCAAAGATTCTAAGCACTGCCCGAGCCATTTCTCCTCGTTATAAGCGGCAATGATTATTGAGAAACTGCGCCGCTTGTGGTTGTCTCCGTTAGCCATAGTGAATTTAATGTCTAGCCTTAATATTAACGCAAAAATAAAAAAGCCGCTAATGGTTACGGCACAGGCTCCTCTTTAATTTTATCTGATAAAATTATACAATAAAAATATATTATCAATATTTTTATGCTAAAACGCTACTCTTTAATATTAATTATCTTTTTCACCGTAATCATTTTATTATTGCTTACTGTCAGCTTTATCTATCAAACAAAGCAAGGCGCGTCAAACGAGCTGCCGTCTTTTATAAAACAGCCATCTCTAACGGCAAATAAACCTACTAACTCCGCCGATAATTTAGGCCAAGAACCGCTCTTGCAACTGCCATTGAGCCAAGCCTTGGAGCGCATTACTAAAAAGCCCTTTGGCCTAAAAATTTCGCCGCAAAATTCTCCCGTTGCCCCGGAAAAATTTTCCGGCCTTCACGCGGGCGTTGATTTTGAAATATTGCCAAGCGAAGAAGATGTTGCCGTGCCGGTTTTAGCGGTCTGCGCCGGGCCGCTGGTTTATAAACAGCTGGTCAGCGGCTACGGCGGCGTCGCCATTCAACGATGTGTTTTGGATAAACAAACCGTTACGGCGCTTTACGGCCATTTGAAATTAGACGGCATCGCGGCGAAATTAAATACTGAAATTTCTGCGGGCGACCAAATTGGTATTTTAGGCAAAGGTTACAGCAGTGAGACGAGCGGCGAGCGCAAACATCTGCATTTAGGCATTCATCGCGGCGCTACTATTAACCTGCGCGGTTATGTGCAAAGCACGAAAGAGTTGGAGGAGTGGGTGGATGTTATGAAGTATCTAAAATAATTAATAAAATTCTATCAAGTAAGTTTTAATAAACTTTTCAATTGATTTGACGACCTCGTTTTTTAATTTAGGATTACTCTCCGCTATCCAGACGGCAAAATTATATAATTCTTTAGTATCAACTTTCAACCATTTTTTATTTATAGATAAAAATACCAGAAGGGTCGTTATGGCGATTCTTTTATTACCATTCTGAAAAGGATGATTTTTGATCAATAAATAAAATAAAATTGCTCCTTTCCCAATTAAGCCCTGATATAATAATTTCTTATCAAATTTCTGGAAAGGAGTAAAAATGCAGCTCTCCAAAATATTAGGATAGCGCGTTATAAAAGGTGGAATCGGTTCATCCCAAGTCATAGTATCTTCGGCCAGCTTAACCGCTATATATTTAATTCTTGTTAAAGTAATTGGTTTTATCATAGTTTTATTATTCTCTACCTAGTAATCTTAAAGTTTCGCCATATTCTTTTATCACTTTGGAGACGCCCTTTTCTATTTCCATCTTTAATCTTTCCGATAAATCATTATCAATAAATTTTTCTACCTCGTCTTTTAAAATAATATAGGTTTTACCAACTTTTTCGGCCTTGATTTGTTTATTTTGTACTTTTTTAAAAACAGCAATCCGGCTGATTTTCATGATATCGGCAAGTTCTTTCACGGTATAATATTTTTTATCAACTAATTTTTTCATAATTATGTTAACTAAGTGTTATTTATATAATAATGTTAACATGTGTTAACTTATTTGTCAATAGTTAACATACTGTTAAATATATGGCTAATATTAATATAAATTTATAATTTATTCTTAAATAACAAAGAAACTCAATACTTGGCATGTTTACAAAAAACGAGCAGTTAAACGCTCGTTTTTCTAAATCCCACTGTAGTGGGTGGCTAGAGGGAGTTGAACCCTCGCCAGCGGCGCCACAAGCCGCTGTTCTACCGTTAAACTATAGCCACCATCACTCTGGCAAAGCCAGAGAAACTACAAACCATAAAATTCAAATGTCAAACAAATTATAAATCATAAATAAAAAATGTCAAAAATTATTTTTGTAATTTATTTTGCTTCGCAAAATATGTGCTCCCGGTAGGAATCGGACCTACATTTAAGGCTTAGAAGGCCTCCGTTCTATCCATTGAACTACGGGAGCAAAGTTACAATAACTTTTACTTTTTTATATTCTTGGCTAATTTTTTAAAAACAGCGCTTTGGTATAAACGAAAGCTCGGCCGTTTTTCTTTTTCATAAATATAAAACGCGCCTATAACTATCTTACAATTTTTGCAAATTAACTCTCTTGTCTGGCTGGGGATATTAGGGGTAAAAATACGGTCTAAATAGAGCCGTTTAAGCGGCCCCGGGCCGTCTTTTTGGTATGATAACAAATAAGATTTACAGCTATTACAATAAACGTGAAGAACCCGGGCATAGCCACCTCTGGCTTTTCTATATTTATCATTTTTTAACTTAAATTTTGTTCGTTTCACAAAACTATTAATCTTTAACTACTAAAGGCGCGAGCATTCCCCGCGCCTTTAGTTTTACATATTTTGAAGCACTTGTGAATAGAAAACTAGCGCCGGAACCCGTGTCTGTTATCTCTGTCTCTATGATTATGGTCATGGTTGGAACGCCCGCCGCGGCTAAACCCGCCGAAACCCCCAAAACCGCTTTCTTGTTTTCCTTTTTCGTCTTTCCAAAGTTCGCTATTGCCGTCCAATCCTTTCATGGTCAAACTGACGCGGTCGTCTTCCACGCCTTTGACGCAAACTTCCACTTCGTCGCCTATTTTCAATAAATCCGCCGGACTGCCGACGCGGTAAGGCGCCATTTCGCTCACATGCACCATGCCGTCGTTGCCGCCCGGTAAACTGACAATCACGCCAAAGTCCATTACGCGCGTTACTTTGCCGCGGAAAGTTTCTCCCGGCTTAAACTCGCGCAAAATGTCTTCAATCATCTGTTTTGCTTTTTCCATCCCTTCCGCGTTCGTAGAGCAGATGGAAACCAAGCCCTCGTCCGAAATGTCAATCGTTACGCCCGTATCTTTAATAATGCCGTTAATGATTTTGCCCCCCGTGCCGATAACTTCCCCGATGCGGCTCGGGTCAATTTTAAACGAAATAATGCGCGGCGCGTACGGGCTTAATTCAGGCCGCGGCGCGCTGATTAATTTATTCATGCCGGCTAAAATTTCCAGCCGCGCTTTTTTTGCCCGCTCTAAAGTTTCAGCCACAAGTTCCAGCGGCAACCCTAAAGTTTTAGTATCAAGCTGAATGGCGGTAATGCCCTCGCGCGTGCCGGCAACTTTAAAATCCATGCCGCCTTCGCCGTCTTCCAAATCCTGCAGGTCGGTAATGATTTTCCAATCTTTCATGCCCGGCGTGCTGGCTAATCCCATCGCAATTCCGGCTACCGCTTTTTTAATCGGCACCCCGGCGTCCATCAACGCCAAAGACGAGCCGCAAGTAGAGCCCATAGAGGAAGAGCCGTTGGAGCCGAGCACTTCAGATACCACGCGAATGGTGTAAGGAAATTCTTCTTCGTTCGGCAATACCGGACGCAGCGCTTTTTCCGCCAAGGCGCCATGGCCGATGTCGCGCCGAGACGGCCCGAACATCGGTTTCACTTCGCCCACGCTGTACGGCGGAAAATTATAATGATGCATGTATTTTTTTGTGGACTTGCCTTCTAAATTTTCTAAGAATTGTTCGTCGCCCGGCGAACCCAAAGTGACGGTGGAAAGCACCTGCGTTTCTCCGCGCTGGAACAGGGCCGAGCCGTGCGTGCGCGGCAATATTGCTACTTCCGAAGACAGCGGACGAATTTCGTCTAACTTGCGGCCGTCAACGCGTTCGCCCCGCTCCAAAATGCCGCGCGTTACTTCAGCTTCTACGATTTTTGGCGCCAACTCATCCGTTATTTTTTTAGCGAGCACCACTTCAACTTTTTTGCCTAATAAATAATTAACCGCTTCTTCTTTGATTGCCGTAACCCGCGCCTTGCGCTCCTGCTTTTTGTCAGTCGGGATTTCTTTAGCAAATAAATATTGGGCGGCGTTTTTGGCTAACCAGTCTTGAGCGAGTTTTTGCGCTTGCCGCTCGTCTTCGCTTAGGTCGGCCTGCGGGCGCGATTGCGAAATCGCACCTTCATTAATGTTTAGCTTCAACTCCGCCTGCATTTTTTTAATTAAATCCAAAGCCGGCTTCATTTCTTTCAGCGCTTGCTTCATCGCGGCTAACGCGTCTGATTCGGCCACTTCTTTCGCGCCCGCTTCCAGCATAATAATTTTATTGTCAGCGCCGGCAACGGTTAAATCCAAGTCGCTTAATTTTTCTTGTTCTTGGCTGGGATTAAAAACTAACCCCCCATTGACGCGGCCGATTTTAATGCCGGCGATTGGGCCCGCCCAATTTATATTAGAAATCGCTAAAGTGGCGCTAGCGGCAAGAAGAGAAACGAGTTCCGGGTCATTTTCATTATCAGCGGAAAGCACCGTTAAAATAATCTGGACGTCTTGGCGGCTTTGCTGGTTAAACAACGGACGGATGGCGCGGTCAACCAGGCGCGCGGCTAAAACCGATTCGTCGGACGGGCGGCCTTCGCGTTTTATCCAGCGCGAGCCCTTAATCATCCCCGCCGCGTACAAGCGCTCTTCGTAACCAACGAACAGGGGGAAATAGTCCATGCCTTCCTTAGCTTCTTTAGTTTGAACGACCGTAGCCAAAATAACCGTGTCGCCGTAGCGCACAGTTACCGACGCAGTTGCTTGCTGCGCGAATTTCCCGGTGGAAATCGTGAGAGTGCGGCCAAGCCACTCACAGGAATATTTTTTTTCTGCCATAAATTTCGCCCCGTGAAATGCCGCTTGGGCGGCTTCCCGCGCCTCACGGCATATTTCACCGGGTCCTTTCACTTGTGCCTTGGCCGACAAACTACAGACGCGCGATTTTTTTAAAAAATCTAACGGCTATCTGTCTGCCGGCCAAAAACATTAATAATTATTTTAAAAACTTCTTAGAACTCGCTAAATCAATAAAATCATCCGCTTCCTCGATTAATTTTGACGAACAAGTTTTTTGAAACGCCATTACTTCCACAATGCAGCCCAGATGGTCGCGTAAAAATCTGACTAACGGCAAAAAATCCCCGTCGCCGGTCACCAGCACGACGACATCGAGCTTCGGCGCTATGCGAATCGCGTCTATCGCCATTCCGACGTCCCAATCGGCTTTTTTTACGCCGGATAAAAATATTTGCAAGTCCTTAATGCGAACCTCAAAGCCCTGTTTATCAAGCGCTTCCAGAAACGATTCCTCTTCTCCCGTTTTAGTTTTAATCGCATAAGCTATCGCCCGGATTAATTTCCGCCCGCTCACCGCTTCTTTTAATATTTGCCCGAAATCAACTCGCCGCTGAAATAAATTCTTGGCCGAGTGGTACATATTCGCGACATCCACAAAAACTCCCACCCGCTGTTCTTTATGTTTAATCATATTTACCTTGTTTTGCGATTAGTGGCAATTCGTTAATGTATTAGTGGTTATTCGTGACAAAATTCTTTTTCGCGAATTGACACGAAGTTTAAAACAAATTTACACAAATCGCTAATAATTTTATTCTTGCGCTTCCCTTCTCTCCGCCGCCGCTTCTTCTGCGTCTTCGCGGTCCTGCGCCCTTTGTTTTGCCGCTTCCAGCTCTTCCTGTTCGCGGCGCTTAATTTCCGCTTCCTCTTCAATCATTTTTTTGCCTATTTTTAATTTTAATTTGCCGACTAATTCAATAAAGGCCTTTTCGTCTTCTTTTTGCAGGTATTTCAGGAGTTTGCGGCGCTCGGCTACTTTGCGCAACAGTCCGCGCCGGGAAGAGTTGTCGTGTTTATGCCGATTTAAATGTTCGGTTAAAAGCTTAATTTCTTCGCTTAAAATGGCAATTTGCACTTGAGAAGACCCGGTATCTTTTTCGTGCGTGCGGAATTTGTTAATGATCCGCTGCTTAATTTTTTTGTCTAACATAAACTAAAATTTAGCTAAAATCCGAGAATGGGTTAGTTATTCCCAGTCCAAGATTAAGCGATAATAATAATTGAAATCATGATAGCATAATAATAAATTAAAAGCAAATTTGTTATGTTATGTGTTTTATGTTATGTGTTAAGTGTATATTTCTTGCTAATATTAGCTAAAATATATTAAAATTATTGACATATTATTATAAGTATGCTATATTTAACATGATATTCCTCCGATGACCCATTAATAAGGGGATTGATCGCCTAAAAGGCGAAAAAAGGAGGAGCATAATGAATATTCTCAATGCTTTGTTGTCCATTGGGCCCCTCGGCATTATGTTTGATCAGCACCAAGGGGTAGTGCGAGCATGGACGCTTTCCCATCCTTTTCAGAATGGGAAAACCATGTCAGCACTGAAACGATTTTTTCCTTGTTTGGAGGTTAACCAAACCTCCAATGAGGAAAATTCGTTTATCCGCCTCGGTGGCTTCAGCTCTTTGAGTGAAGCCATTGAGGTGCTGGTGAACGCAAAGCTGTATTCGCGTTCACCAGCAGTTCAGGGGCTCCACCGCGTGGATGTCCCTGAAGGAATTGAGACCATCACTCAATTTGCTCCGATTGAGTGACGGAGTGAAGTTTTAAAGGAGACAATGAGGGAATTATAAGAACTTTGATTCTAATAATTCCCTTTTTTCTTTTCCCAAATATATTTAAATCGTTATCTAACTAACAAAAACAGTTGTTAAATAAACCCCCACGCTAAAGTTTTTGGTGTTATGGCAAACTTATAATTAAAACATCCAATGCAGTTTAACCATATTGGATGTTCGTTAATTTTTTGTGGACCATAAGGGACTTGCCCCGTAACTACACTCTCCTTACTCGTGAGTACGGGGTAAAAAACCCTAACCTTCTCGCATATAATATTGTCGGGTGCAATAAATCTAAACACCTTCACCGCAAGGCATCCCCCCACACCAAAATTTGGTGTGGGGGTATTCTGGAAGGTGTATGGATAAATAATTATGGTGGACCGTGGGAGATTCGAACTCCCGACCTTCTCCATGCCATGGAGACGCGCTACCAGCTACGCTAACGGCCCAAAAAATAATTTTACTATATTAAATTATCATAAAATTTAATTTTTGTATATTTTAATATTTTTAATAATTCACACTGAAAGTCTACAAAATTGTAGACAATAAATAATAACTACCTTTTTATAGTCTACGATTTTGTGGACTATAATTCATTATTTATCCACAATTTAACAATTTTATCCACAAATATGTGGAAAAATAATATAATGACTTAAAGTCCACAATTTCTTAGACTTTTAATATTTGTGCCTCTACCAGGAGTTGAACCTGGATCTCGGGCTTAGGAGTCCCTTGCTCTATCCGCTTGAGCTATAGAGGCATTTTTACTAATTTTAACTTAGAAATTCCTTTTTGACAACGATTTTTTTCCGCCCTACAATAATGATGTTATTAACTTAAAACAAAAATATGTTTAAAAAGCAGGAAGCGGACAACTTCAAGGAGGCAGAGACGATTATTGGCCCCTCCGTCAAAGTAGAAGGGGATTTTGTGGGCCAAGGAAATATTATTGTTGACGGCGTCATTAAAGGCAGCGTAACCACTAACGGCAATTTGCGCGTCGGCGAGCAGGCTAAGATTACCGCCGCCGTTACGGCGGCAAACGCTCTCATTAGCGGCGAAATCCACGGCAATGTTACCATTAAGGGGGATTTAGAATTAACCGAGAACGCAAAAATTTTCGGCGACGTGGAAACAAAAAGCATCTGTGTCGCCCGCGGCGCAATTTTAAACGGCAAATGCGCCATGACTAATGACGAGATTAAAAACAATAAAAAACAGCCGTTAGAAAAAACAGAGCCCGAAATAAGATTGTAGGCTTAACTCAAAAAACACCCGAAATCTTTACTATGCATATTTACATCTTTGATTATTTCCTAAACCAAAAAAGCTATGAGGCGGTGGTAGCCAAAATTGAAACGCGGCTGACTGACCTTGGTTTAAACGGCAAAAATTGCCATGTCGGGCCGCTGAAAAGCCTAAAAAGCATCGTTAAAGAAGAATTTAAAAATAACCCCAAAACCATAGTAGCCATCGGCAACAACGCCACTTTAAACCAGCTAATAAACGCTTTGGAGGAAAACGACATCACGGTCGGCATTATCCCGGTAGGCGACAACAATTCCATCGCCCAAAGTTTCGGCATTGAGGACGAAGAGCGCGCCTGTAACGTGCTTTCCGCCCGCTTAGTGGAAACAGTCAGTTTAGGCAAAATTAACGAGCAATATTTTATCGCCGCCGCCCAAATAGCTAATAAAGAAACTATTTTAGAAATCAACGGGAAATATACCGTTGAGCCCACTGGGCCGGGCTTAACCAAGATAATAAACTTAAACGCCGATGCCTCCAGCCCCAAAAGCAGCCCCCAAGACGGCCTGTTGGAAATTGTGGTGTCAGTTACCAAAAAAGGGCTGATTAGCAGTTCTACTGACGTTAGCTTTATCCAAACCAGCCGCCTGATTGCCAATAATTTAGCGCATAAAAATTTTCTGATTGACAACGCGGCAGAAGTCGCTACGCCAGCGGAGATAACCGTCGTGAAAGAAAGACTACAAATTATTGTTGGGAAAGAAAGAGTGTTTTAAAACCCACAAAGGCTGATATTAATGGTTGCTGGTATTTGTATTATTTGTAGCCGATTCGTTGATTGGCGGGTTTTTAAAAATATATAACTGCTGCAGACCGGTTAACAATGTGGTTACTAGCCAATACAGCATCAGTCCGGCGGGAAAAGTGAAGCCAAAAAAAACAGTCAAAATGGGCATAAAATAGATCATCTGCTTATTCATAATCGCCATCATGTCTTCATCTTTTGCGCCCGCTAACTTTTGCGGCGGCCGCTGGACCGACATCATTTTAACCTGCCAAAATTGGGCTACGCCGGCTATAACCGCCAAAATAATGCTTGGTTTTGACAAATCAAAAAAACCTAGCGTAATGGGGTTAAGCGATTCCGGTTTAGCTAAAAATGAATAGACCAAATCTAACGCCTTGTTGCCGGCCAAGCCGTCTCTGAATACGTAGTACACGGCGATTAAAAAAGGAAATTGGATTAAAAGCGGCAAGCAGGAAGAAAAGGGGTTCACTTTTTCCGTCTTGTATAATTCCATCATCGCCCGGCCCTGCTCTTGCTTGTTATCCGCGTATTTTCTCTTCAGTTCGTCAATTTTTGGCTGCAGGTCGCGCAGCGCTTTCTGCGATTTGATTGATTGCTGGTTAAGCGGATACGAAAGAAGCCGAATCAGCGCCGTGAGTACGACGATAGCGACGCCGATGTCGTTTCCCGGGATGATGTTATAAAAAAAGACGAGCAAATTTAAGATGGGCTGATAAAAAATAAGGTGAAATAATTGAGCCATGTTAGTCAGAAAGTTAAGAAGTAAGAAGTAAGCAGTAAGAAAACATAATCGCTTCTTACTTCTTACTTCTGCCTTCTTACTTCATTGGATCAAATCCTCCTTTATGCCACGGGTGGCAGCGCAAGATGCGCCAGCTAGCCTTAATAGCGCCCTTAACCGCCCCGTATTTAGTTATTGCCTGAATGCCGTATTCCGAACAAGTAGGATGAAAACGGCAATAGCCGTGCGGAAATAAAAAAGAAAACCAACCGTAATCAAAGGAAAGTGTTTTCTGATAAAGGCGAATGAATTTTACCAACAATAAACGAGGGAAGTAGCGATAATTATTCTCCATAATGTTAGCCACGCTTTTGCTTTTATAATACTCCCGATCGCTTAAAATGACTAAGGAGGGATTTTTCCAGCTCATGATAACCGCTGTCTTTGCTCGCGGGCAACGCTAAAATAAAAAAATCAAAACTTGATTTTAGCTTAGGCAGATTAAGCCGAATAATTTCCTGCAAACGCCTTTTAATTTTATTTCTCAAGGTAGCTTTTTTGCTTACTTTAGTGGAAACGACTACCACAAACCGGCTAATTTTACTTTCGGCCGGTAAAATCTTTACGCCCAAAATGTTGTCAAAACTGCTGCGACCGTTTTTAAATACGCCGTCTATTTCCTTAGTTTTAGTTATTCTGTTTATTTTTTTTAGCATAGCGCTGGCTTACTTTGATAACTGCCGGCGTCCTTTGCTCCGGCGGCGCTTAAGCACTTTACGGCCGTTTTTAGTTTTCATCCGGCGGCGAAAGCCGTGCTTTTTGCTCCGGCGGCGCTTATTGGGCTGATATGTTCTTTTAGTTGACATTGTTTTAACGCTTTAATGATTAAGCTACCACTAACCATATCAATTAGCGGTCGTCATGTCAATTTTATCCACCCCCCATCAACACCTTATAAACTTTAAGCGGCTATTTTCATATTCTTAATTTTAGTTTATACTTCTTTATATTAAACTTACGGACTATTTTTTATAACTTCATAATTTTATGACTAATCAGGAAATTTGGCAGGCGGTTTTAGGGGAAATGGAGCTTAATTTGTCCCGGGCAAATTTTACCACTTGGTTTAAAAGCACTTTTATTTCCGCCCTGGAAGAAGATAAGGCGATTATCAGCGTACCGAACACCTTTACTAAGGCTTGGCTAGAAAAAAAATATCATCGAGACATTATGCAAGCCCTAGAAAAGGTAGTCCAGAAAAAAATAAAGGAAATTCTCTATAAAGTAGAGCTGCTAAGGAAAGCTCCGGCCGGAGAAAGGGTCGACGGCATTACCGCCAGCGACGCCAGTGCGCTTTCCTTGCCACGAGAAGCGGCGGCCAAAGAATTTAAAGTAAACCGCTTTGGGCTAAATACCCAATATATTTTTGAAACTTTTATTGTCGGCAAAAACAACCAGCTGGCGCACGCGGCCGCCAAGGCAGTGGCCTCTAGCCCGGGGGCAACTTATAATCCGCTTTTTATTTATGGCGGGGTGGGCTTAGGGAAAACCCACCTCCTGCAGGCGATTGGCAACGAAATAGCCAAACAAAACGACAAAAAACCGCTATATGTTACTTGCGAAAAATTTACCAACGACTATGTGCAGGCGGTTCGGACCGGCCACGGCAAGGAATTTAAGGATTTTTACCGCAATGTTGACCTGCTATTAATCGACGACATCCAGTTTATGGGCGGCAAAGAAGGCACCCAGGAAGAATTTTTTCATACTTTTAACGAACTGCACCAGACTAACCGCCAGATTGTAGTCAGCTCCGACCGGCAGCCGAAAGCCATTCCTTCTTTGGAACAGCGGCTGCAGTCGCGCTTTGAGTGGGGTATGATTGTTGACATTGTCCAGCCGGACTTAGAAACCCGCGCGGCAATATTAGAAGCTAAATGCCGAGAGAAATCCTACCCCCTAACAAGCGACATTTTGACGTATATCGCAAGCGTTATCCAAAGCAACATTAGGGAATTGGAAGGCGCTTTAAACAGAGTTATCGCCTACCACCAATTTAATCAGGCCGATCCGACGCTGGACAGCACCAAAGAAATTTTAGCCAACATTATTAACAGCCTTCCTTCAAAGTCAGTAACTCCTAAATTAATAATTGAGGTGGTGGCTAAATTTTATGACATAGAAATTGTTGATTTAATAGGCAAAAGCCGCAAAAAGGAGCTGGTTGTTCCCAGGCAAATAGCCATGTTTTTAATGCGCGAAGAAATCAACACTTCTTTCCCATCGATTGGCAATGAGTTTGGCGGCCGCGATCACACCACCGCGATCCACGCCTGCAATAAAGTCGGCAATGAAGTTAAACAAGACCAGCGCAAAAAACAAGAATTGGAATCAATTAAACAATTAATCTACAGCTTTTAAACAGATGGATAAGCTGCGCGAAAGACGCTTAATAATTCAATGTGTTTGTTGATAAAAACGCTTAATTTAATTTTATAAATAAACAATTAACAGTTAGTCAAAAAAAATTAAGACTTTAACCACAATCCCATTTAGCTAATTTTAAAATAAAAACCAACTCTTTCCCCGCCGTCCCCACCCTTATTAATTTTATTGTATTATATATTTAAGTTATTAAATAAATCCAAACACCTTCGTTGCGAGGTATTAAACGACCTTATTAAAATTTTTGCCGTAGGGATTCACTCTCACATAAAAAGTCGCCTGCTATTCTAGAAGGTGTTTGGATAAAAACCAATATGAAATTTTCTTGCACTCAGGAAAATTTAAAAGTCGGTCTTTTAAACATAGTCCATATTGCCGGCAAAAACATCAATTTACCTATTTTAAGCAACGCTTTAATTGACGTTTCCGATAGTTTGATAAAATTAATCGCCACTGATTTGGAAATAGGCATAACCGCTTCCGTCCGGGGGAAGATAGAAAAAAACGGCAAAATAACGGTTAACGCCAAATTGCTTACCGACTATGTTAATTTATTGCCCAACGGACGGGTAGACATTGAATTAATGGAAGATGAATTAAAATTAGCTTGCGGCAACTTTAAAACAAAAATAAAAAGCGAGGATGCCGGGGACTACCCCATCATTCCTTCGGTGGACAAGGCCAATTACTTTAGTTTTGATTGGGAAGAATTTAAAAGGATAGCCGGTGGAGTTATTTTTGCGGTTGCTGCCGACGAAACCAGAATTGAATTAAGCGGCGTTTATTTTGAGTTTAATGAAAACGAACTGACGCTGGCCGCAACCGACAGCTACCGCTTAATTGAGCGGAAAATAAAATATAAAAACAAAACGATTTTGCCGGAAGCAAAAAAGTTCATCATCCCCACTAAAACATTAATAGAAATAACGCGCCTGTCCCAACGAAGCAACGAAGTGGAGGTGGCTGAAGAAAAAACCAATAAAGAAATAAAGCTGTACGTAGCGGAGAACCAAATTCTTTTTATGTATGACGAGGTAGAGTTAGTGTCAAGAATTATTGAGGGGCAGTACCCAGACTATAAACAAATTATACCTAATGTTAGCCAAGAAAATAAAACGACAGTCGTCTTAGAGCGTCGCGAATTATCCCAGGCGGTTAAGGCGTCTTCCTTGTTTTCCCAAACCAACATCAACGACATCCAAATAGACCTGTCTTTTTCGGCTAAAAAAATAACCGTCAGTTCCATCAGCGGCCAAAGCGGAGAAAGCCGGGTAGAAATACCAACCGAGGTTTCTAATAAAGACACCTATGTGGTGTTAAATTACCGGTATTTGTTAGACGGTTTAAATAATTTTGAGGGAGAAAGAGTGATTATGGAGGTGGTGGATTCAACCACGCCGGTTGTTTTTAGAATTGAAAACCGGAGCGACTGTTTATATATAATAATGCCGATAAAAAAATAATCACCCGCAAATCTACGAATCTCATCACAAATAATACAAACTAAAAAAATTATTTACTTGTTTACTCTCACCTTTTCCGTCCGTTTCGTATTACCAACCCAGCCGCTTGCTTCGGCAAAGAGAAAATATTTTCCCAGCTCAGGCGCCCCGCTCCAAACGCCAACCGCCTCATTGCCGGTAAAATTTTGGACAGAAGAAATTAAGTGAGCGTCGCTTTCCCCCTCCGCTTGAAAATAAAAGTTAACCTCTTTTATGCGTCGGGGTTGCGCCGAAACGGCAATCAGAGAAATCGGAAAACTAGCGGCGGAAAGAACGGAGTTATTGGCGGGCGAGGACCAGCTTAAGTCCAAAGCAGTGTCGCGTTCCGCGTCGCTAATGACAAAGTTAAACTGTTGCGCGCCGCGCCAGCAGTTTTCTTTTACGTCACAGACTTTAATCGTTAATTTATGCGGCCCGTTGTTTAAAAAATTAATATCCCCGGAGAGGCTATAGGGGTATTGTTCGTTTAAGCCCATCCAACGGTCGTCAAGGTAATATTCCGTTCGCCCAATGCCGAAAGGCGCCGTGGCCGAAATGCCAATGGATAGAGTTTTGCCGGTAATCACAGAGTTGTCGGTGGGTGAGTTAACGGTGACCTGGGGGATGTTTTCCGGCCGATGGACGTTATCATATTCCGTCGGCACGGCATCAACGGTAATTTTTTCCCGCTCGGCCCATTTCCTAATGGCGTCTTCCCAAATTTGGAATTGGACGTCGCGCTCCGCCGGCGCTGGTTCCGGTCCGCGCGGATCGTCTGGCTTAACATAGTATAAAATGCTGTGCGGCTGCTTAAACTTTTTTTCTTCCACTAACTCGGGCGGGGTGTTTTCGTTTGCCAGCAAGCCGCTGATTTTATCTATTTTTACCGCCGCTTCTCCCGGGTTAAGGCCGTCCAAAACGGCCTTGCCGGTAATTTCTTTTTCCGGTTGATTAAAATATTCTACCGGGCCGTTGCCTAAAACGCGCTGCATATAGTCGTGCCAGATAGGAGCGGCGATTTTTGAGCCGTCCGCTCCTCTTTTCATCTCCGTGCCGTCGTTATTACCCACCCAGACTCCAGTAACGAGCGACGGCGTGTAACCGATGGTCCAGGCGTCTTTGTAATCGTTAGTAGTCCCAGTTTTAGCCGCGACCGGACGATTTTTGAGCGTCAGCCAATTCTGCGCTCCAAAAATAAAAGCGCGGGCGCCGTTATCAGACAAAATATCGTTAACCAATCTAGCTATCTTTGCCGGCATTACCACTTTTTTTTCTTCTTGGTATTCTTCTAAAACTTTGCCGTTGCGGTCCTCAATTTTTAAAATGGCTACCGGCGGACGATATTCTCCTTCGCGGGCAAAGACACCGTAAGCGGCCGTGTGCTCTAGTAATTTTACCTCCCCGCCGCCGAGCACGAGCGATAGCCCATAGCGGTCGGGGTCGGTTAAAGTGGTATAACCCATCGCTTGCGCCTGCTCAATCACTTGGCTGACGCCCGCTAAATACAGCGCTTTTACCGCCGGAATATTAAGCGAGCCGGCCAGCGCTTGGCGCATCGTTACCGGACCGTGCTCCTTAGAATCGTAGTTGTGCGGCTCGTACGGCTTGCCGCTCGCGGCAAAATTAGTCACCACATCGTAAAGAATCGTGTCCGGCGTGTATCCTTTGGCAAAAACCATGGCGTACACGAGCGGCTTCAGCGAGGAGCCGGGCTGGCGCGGCCGCGTTACTACGTTTACCTGCCCGTCGATTTCCTCGTTAAAATAATCGCGCGAGCCGACCATCGCTAAAATTTGGCCGGTTTTTGGGTCGATTGAAACCAAAGCGGCGTTAGAGCCGTTATAATTTTTTTCGTTTTCCGCCGCCTGCTTTTGTAAAACTTCTTCCGCGATTTTTTGCTTGTCTAAGTCAAGCGTCGTATAAATTTTAAATCCCTCTCGTTCAATTACCTGTTCGCCGTATTTTTCGCTTAGCCGCTCTTTTACGTACATCACGAAGTGCGGCGCGATGATGTCGGCGTTTTGTTCCTTAAACTTAAAATCAAAGGCAAGCGCGTCTTTAAGCTGGCCGTCGGTGACGTAACCCAGTTTTTGCATCTCTTTTAGAATGTATTCTTGCCGCGCCGCCAAAGCGTCTCGGTTGTTGTAATAGTAGGTGGGCGCTTTAGGCAGGGCGGCCAAAGCGGCGGCTTGCGCCAAGTTTAAGTCTTTAGCGGAGAGGCCGAAATAGCGCCGGGCGGCGGCTTCAATGCCGTAAGCCGTTGAGCCGTAAGGGATTTCATTTAGGTACAGCTGTAAAATTTCGTCTTTAGAAAATTTTTGCTCAATGCGGTAAGCCAAAACGAACTCTTTAATTTTACGCGCCACGCTGCGCTCGTTCGTCAGAATGGCGTTTTTAACCAGTTGTTGCGTGAGGGTTGATCCGCCGGCGATCCGTTTGCCCAGCAAAGGGTTGAGAATTAAGCTACGGGCGATAGCTAATACGTTAAACCCGTGATGTTGGTAGAAAGTCCGGTCTTCGGCGGTAATGGTCGCCCATTTAACATAGTCGGGGACTTCCTCTAATTTAACGATCGTGCGCTTTTGGTCGCCGTGAATTTCATACAGAATTGTTTCGCCGGCGCGGTCGTAAATTTTAGTGCTTTCCGGAATGTCGCGGTCTATCAGTTTATTCGGGTTGGGCAAATCGCGCGACAGCCAAAGGAAATACAAAGTGCCGATGACAATTAAGAGCAAAGTTAATTTTAAGACGCGGTAAATAAAAGCCGGCGAAGGGGCGGGCCGTTTTTTCTTAAAAATAGGAGCGGCCGAGCGCCACGCGCCCCGGCTTTTAAAGTCGCCGGTCCTTATTTTGCGGCTGCGCAGTATCTGCTCCCGGACGGAAGCAGTAATTGAGTCCCGCCGCCAGCTTTGCGGCGGCTTGTTTTTTTTAGACAGTTGAGGAATAGGCATAATTTATAAATTTCAAAATCAAAATGTCAAATGTCAAAATCCTGCCTGGGCAGGCAGGTTTCTAATTTTCAATCAAGCTTTATTTTATTATATATCAATATTTTTTTCTTGACAAACAGAAAAACATAAAAACAAAAAAGCGTTAAAATAACCCGCCTGCCGGCGAGGCAGGAAAAACAAAAAATTCTTGTTTTTATTTTTAAGCAAAAATAATGTATACTAAAAAGCAGAAATGGTTTGTTAAGTTCATCGCGATATTCGGAGCATTCGCCCGCCGGCAACCCGCCCACAGCTACGCAGTTGCTGGCGGGTAGCACCGTGGGCAGGCATTAAAGGTTCATCCAGACACCTTCCAGAATACCCCCACACCAAATTTTGGTGTGGGGGATGAATGGAAAGTGTGGATCTTCCCGCAGGGTTTACCCCTACACCAAAATTGGTGTTGGGGTTTAATACCCGGCGGTGAAGGTGTTTGGATTTATTGACCAGACAAACCAGTAATAACTATTTGAACTTATGTATTTGGAAAAACTGGAAATCCAAGGTTTTAAATCGTTTGCCAATAAAAACATTTTAAAATTCGCCGCCGCGGAAAAAGTAGGGGGCAAATCCCAAAAGACCGAGGGCTTCCCTCGGAGTAAGCACGGCATTACGGCCGTTGTCGGGCCTAACGGCAGCGGCAAATCAAACATCGCGGACGCGGTGCGCTGGGTTTTGGGCGAACAAAGCGTAAAATTGTTGCGCGGCAAAAAGAGCGAAGACGTGATTTTTTCCGGCTCCCACACCAAAGCCGCCTTGAGCTTCGCGGAGGTGTCTTTGTATTTAAACAACGCGGACCGAGCGGCGCCGATTGATTTCCACGACGTAGTCGTGACGCGCCGGCTGTACCGCGACGGGGAAAGCGAATATTTATTAAACGGCAGCCGGGTGCGGCTGCTGGACGTCAGTCTATTGCTCGCTAAGGCGCGTTTCGGCCAGCGGGCATATTCGGTTATCGGCCAGGGAATGGTGGAAAATTTTTTAAATACCACGCAGTCCGAACGCAAAGAATTTTTTGACGAAGCCACCGGCGTCAAGATGTACCAAATAAAGCGCGATGACGCGATAAATAAATTACAGAACGCGCGGGCGAACCTGGCGCAGGCCGGAAGTTTACTCGCGGAAATTGAGCCGCGCCTGCGTTCCTTAACGCGGCAAATGAAAAAACTGGAGCAGCGGGCGGAAGTAGAGGCAAAGCTGCAAGCTTTGCAAAACAATTACTACGCCGGGCAATGGCATAAATTAAACGACGAATTAAAAGCCATCAATAAAAAGTTGGTGGAGCGCGAACGGCTTAGCCGCGAGAAAGAAAAAGAAATGACTAAAATCAACCGCGAGCTCGGACAGCGGCAGGAGCGGCAGAGCGGACAGGCCGAACGCGCGCGGCTGGAAGAAGTTAAAAGGAAATTAGAAGCCGAGCGCAATAATTTATTTCAGGCGCTTTCCGAAGTTAAGGCGCGCCTTAGCGTGAGTTACGAACGGGCGGGCAAAACTGACGCGGCTTGGCTCTTAAAGCGCAGTGGACGGCTGGAACAGGAAATAGCCGGCTTAAACAAAGAAATCAAAGAAGCGGAAATAAATTTAGCCGAAGCTGAAGCAGGGGCGCAAGCCGCAAAAACCGAGCAAGAACAAATCAGCCGCGCGCTTAACGAATGGCGCGGCAAGTTAAATAACGGCGCGGGAGAAAAGCAACCCGCGGGCGCTTTACTCAAAAAAACCCGTCAGGAAATAGACGAATTATTGGATATCTACGAGCGGATTTTTATTTGTTTGGAGCAAGCGGGCGACATCGCGGGCGCAACCAAGCATTTGATTTTGTTGCAAGCTAAATTAAAGGGACTCAAAGAGGCGTTGCAAGACAAGCGCAGCGAGGCGGAAGCAGAAACCGAACGGTTTAAAAAAGAAATGATTTCCGGGGAAGAGAAAAAGCAAGCGGCCGTTGAGCGGTATATCGTTTGGCAAGGCAAAAGGCAGGGCGCGCAGGCCAAAATTAAATTTTTGCGAGAAGCGCTGGCCGCCAAGGCGAGAGAGCAAACAGAGCTAACCGCCAAGTTAACCGACGCGGACGGCGAAGGAAGCAACCGAGAATTGAAGCGCGCGGAGCTGGGGTTAGCCGCCAAATGGGAAGCGGTTAATAAGGAAATGGCCAAAGCGGAAAAAAATTTGGCGGAACTGCAGGCGGCCGGCCGGCAGGAACAGGAGGCGTTAATGAAGCTGCAGAAACTGCTGCCGGAACTGCAAGCCAACGCCAACGCGAACGCCGCTCAACTGAACGAAATAAAAATAGCCAAAGCGCGAGTGGAAACGAAGCTGGAGGATTTGGAAAACGAAGTCCGCAACGAAACCGGTAATTTGCGCGCCGTCATTGACGCCAGCGGGTTTGACCATAATTTGGATAAAGACGGCGCGGCGGCTGAAATTCAAAAATTAAAGCGCCAGCGGGAACTTATCGGCGGCATTGACCCGGAAGTAAGAAAAGAATATGAGGAAACGAAAACGCGCTTTGAATTTTTATCCGGCCAGACGGCTGACTTAGAAAGCGCGATTAAGAGCTTAGAAAAAGTCGCGGTTGAATTAGACAAAACCATCGCCGTTAAATTTGACAAAGCGTTTTCCGAAATCGCCAGCCATTTTGAAAAATATTTTAAAGTGCTTTTTAGGGGAGGAAGCGCCAAATTGATTAAAATAATGGAAGACCTAAAAGCGGCTGAATCCAAAGAGCGGACCGGAGCTGAAGACGAAGAAGGGGAAGACGAGGAAGGCAGTGATAAACCCACCGAAAGCCGAAGCGGCATTCAGGCGGGCAGGAAAAAAAATAAAATAGTTTTGCGGCAGGCAAAACAGATAATGACCGGCATTGAAATTGAAGCCACTCCGCCGGGTAAAAAAATCAAAAGCATCTCAATGCTGTCCGGCGGGGAGCGCGCCTTAACGGCGATTGCGCTGATTTGCGCAATTATCTCCGTTAATCCTTCACCTTTTGTTATTTTAGACGAGGTGGATGCGGCTTTGGACGAAGCCAACTCCGGCCGTCTGGGCGATATTTTAGAAGAATTGGTGCATAAAACGCAGTTTATCGTCATTACCCACAACCGCTCCATTATGTACAAAGCCGACATTATTTACGGGGTAACGATGGGCGCAGACGGCGTGTCGCAGCTTTTAAGTCTGAAGGTTGAAGAAGCAAAATCAACTACGAGTTGACATTAAAAATTATGAATTGACTTTTTTAAAATTATTTATTAAGCTATGACGGCTTAATTGAAGATTCGTAATTGATAAATTGTTAATTGATTTGGCCCCATCGTCTATCGGTTACCTGCCCGCATCGCTACACTTCGCTTGCGAAGCGTTGCAGGCGGGGGACATTAGGTTTTATCTTTTTTTATTCCGCGCCAAACATTAATTTTGGCCCCATCGTCTATCGGTTAGGACATCAGGTTTTCATCCTGAAAAGAGGGGTTCGACTCCCCTTGGGGCTACCAAAATAAAAAACTCGGCTAAGCGCGGCCGAGTTTTTGATAAATAAATAAACCCCAGCCAGACTACTTGCTTAGACGGAGGAGTATAAGCAGTTAAATTTTGTCAAGCAATAAGGATGGCTTTGACAGCTTAGCGCGGCAAGACTACAATATAAAAATCAGTCTTAAATTAATGTTTATGAAGATTATTATTACTAATTCTTACCGCGAACTTTCGGAGAAAGCCGCTAATATATTTTTAAACCAGCTGGCGCTCAAGCCGAACAGCGTTTTTGGTTTGGCCACCGGCTCAACGCCGCTTGGAATGTACGCGGAAATTGCCCGGCGCGCGCGGGAATATACTTACGATTTCGCGCGCGTTATCACTTTTAATTTGGACGAGTACATTGGCTTAGACGAGAATCACTCACAAAGCTACCGTTACTTTATGCAGCAAAATTTTTTTACGCAGGTTAACATCAGGCCGAAAAATATTTTTATCCCGGACGGGAAAAACCAAGCGTTAAAAAAATATTGCGCGTGGTACGAGCGGCAAATTAACCAAAATCCTATTGACCTGCAGATTTTAGGCATCGGGCAAAACGGCCATATTGGCTTTAACGAACCCGGCAGCGGGTTTAATTCGCTCACGCGCGCGGTGAATTTAAGCCCAAGCACGATTAAAGCTAACGCGCGCTTTTTTAATAATCAAAGCGAAGCGCCGCGGCAGGCGGTTACGGTTGGCGTCAGCACAATTTTAAAAGCGAAAAAAACAGTAATGCTCGCGAGCGGTAAAAACAAAGCGCGCGCCGTTCAGCAGATGATTGAGGGAAAGCCAAACGCTAATTGTCCGGCAAGCTGGTTGCAGCTGCATCCGGACGCGACAGTGATATTGGATAAAGCGGCGGCAAGCTTATTAACCAGCAAAGCAGTCAAGGGCGTAAAAAATGGCGGCAGCGAGATCCAAATTTTAAATGAAAGAGTAACGCCAAGAGGCAAAAGGATTTTAGTCGTCAGTCCGCATCATGACGACTCGGCCGTAAGCGCGGGCGCGACTTTAGCGGCTTTGTCAGCCAATAATAAAATTACCATTGCCGTGATGAGCGCCGGCTTCCACGCGGCTATTGACGCTTTGAGCCGGCAGCAAAAGGTAAAGACGCGCGAGCGCGAGGCATTGGCGGAAAGCCGTATTTTAAATAGCAAAGCTATTTTTAATTACTGCCAGTTTTACGAACACGGCCAGAAATTTTGGCGGCAGGATTTGCGGCAACTTGATAAATTGTGGCGGCGCGTTAAGCCGGAGATTATAATTTTACCGGAGCGGCGCGACGAGCATCCGACGCATACTTTAAGCGCGGCGCTGGTTTTGGATTATTTAAAGCAAGCAAAGATAAAAAATATTGAGCTATGGTTTTACGAAGGGCTGTGGTCCCAGCATTTGCTGGAAAACATCAACTTAATTTTTGGTTTTGATAAAAAGTTATTGGCGGTTAAAACTAAGGCCATTGCCGCGCACCGCTCGCAAACCGCGCGCTTGCCGCTGATCGGCGCTTCCCAAGCGCTGGCGCAATTCCGCGCCCTGACTTTGCCGGAACAGCGCTTCGTAACTTTTGGCGCGAGGCCGCCTAAGCTCGCGGATTTCGTGGAGGCGTATTATCGGGAAAAATTATAATTTGCTTTTTTAAGCGGTTTGTTTTATGTTTAATTTCAGATAAAGCCAGACAGGAGGAGGTTTGTATCCGAGCGTTTGGCTTTAATTTTGTTCTTATCACAATAGAAAGGTTAAAGCGGTGAAAGACGATGGCAGCAAAAGACAGAATTATCGTAGCTTTGGATGTCCCTTCGCTGGAGCAAGCAGGACCGCTCATCACCAGTTTAGCGTCTTATGTTTGGTGTTTCAAAATTGGTCTGGAGTTGATTACAGCCGAAGGCGGACCGCAGGCAGTCCGTTTTGTGCAGGAGCGGGGCGGGCAAGTTTTTTATGACGGGAAATTTTGTGACATTCCCAATACCGTCGGCAATGCCGCCAAGGCCGCGGCTGGTTTAGGCGTACAAATGTTCAATGTTCACGCTTCGGCGGGAGTTGAGGCAATGATGGCCGCTGTTGCCAACAAGTGGAAGGCGCTCGTTCTCGCCGTCACTGTTCTTACCTCGCTTGAGGAGAACAACGCTCATCTGATTTTCGGAGGTTCGAGCAAGGCCAAGGTTCTGCAGTTGGCGCGCGACGCGAAGATCGCCGGGTGTGACGGGATCATCTGCTCACCGCAAGAGCTGGAACTTCTCGGCAAGCAGAAGGAGCTCGTCGGTCTGCTGAAAGTTACGCCGGGCGTTCGTCCCGAATGGGCGGCTACTGGCGACCAAAAGCGGGTCATGACTCCGGCGGAAGCAATCAAAGCCGGCGCAACGGTTCTGGTCATCGGTCGGCCAATTACCAAGCCGCCGGCAGAAATCGGCACGCCCGTTGACGCGGCGAAAAAGATTTTGGAAGAAATCGCGGCGGTTCTGTAAGAAAGGAGAAGATATTATGTGTGAGATTCCTCCGATGGAATGCCAAGAGTGCGGCGCGCCGATGGAATATTCTGGCGGGCCGAGTGACAGCAACATTTTTATTATGCGTTGCGTCAACCCAAAATGTCGGCGGCAAGAGATCTGGTACGCAGAGTCAACGCCGCCAAAGAAAGCGGAGCCGACCGCGGGAGAAAGAAAGTAAGTAAGGGCTGATTTATTAACGACCACTCTTCAAACGAAAGCGAGGGTAGCATTATGAATGAAAATCTAGAAAAACTGTTTTTAGATTTATATAAACATCAATTTATTCAGACGCTTTGGAATGCAGAAAGAGAAAAAGACAAAGAGGGATGGATTCTAAAAAGCGGTCTCCTGGTCCCCTGGTTTTTTAATATGAGGCCAATTGGAGACGCTCCATTGATGTTCAGAGCCATTTGTAAATTAATGGCCGAAATGATTTTGAGTCACGAAATCAACCTTATGGTTGGGGTAGAAATGGCCGGAGTTCCTCTTGTCGGCGGGATCTGTGTAGAAATGCTCTCCTTAGGAGGATTTACCAGCCGCTTTGCCTATACCAGACCTCTGCCTGAAAAGATCCGCCACCCTGGAGATCTTGCAAGATATGTTTCTAATTACGGTCAAAAAAATCTTGTAGAAGGCCGGATTCGTCAAGGCGACCGTTGCGCTGTTGTTGATGATATGGCTACTGATCTTGGGTCTAAAATTATCGCTCGTCGCCTCGTTTTATTTGAAGCTGAAGACAGGGGTGTGGAAGCGGAGTGCGATCATATTTTCTACTTTCTGGATCGGGGCGCCAATAACCGCCAAAGAGGATTGGATTTCGCGAACGAATCAAATCAAGAGTTAAAACCAGCTCCGCTTGATGTGAACTTTGTTGTCAGCTTTAACGAGTATCTGCCTTGCCTTAGAAAAGTAATGACCGAAAACGAATTTCAGGCCATTATGGAACACCAGAAAGACCCAGACCGTTTTAGCCAGGACAAAGAATGGCGGCAAACATTGATTGAGACAGCCCGTATAGAAAGCCGAAATGTCTAACAGCCGATAGCCTCTTTCTAAGAGGCTATAGCCCAAAAAGCATATACAACTCTCAAGACGGGGCAGCTTAAATAGTGTCCCGTTTTTTCTTTTTGACACCACCTAAAATTTAAACTACAATAATAGCGCTATTAGTTGTAGTTGTTTTTATGTTTTAATGTTCTGGTGTTTTAATGTTTTTATGTTCAACCTCTCCACTAAATCCGACTACGGCTTTATCGTAATGCTGGAACTCGCGCAAAAATACCAGCGTGGCTTATTGTCGTTGTCCGACATTGCCCGCCGGCGCAAACTATCGTCCGGATATTTGGTGCAAATTATTCAACCGCTCGTTAAAGCGAAATTAATCGTCAGCAAAGAAGGCAAGGGCGGCGGCTATCAGCTCGCCCGCAACCCGAAACAAATTTCAATTTTGGAAATTATTGAGGCGCTGGAAGGAAAGGCGGCTTTGGTAAAATGTTTAAAGCACGGCGGCAAAGTCTGCCCGGGGTTTGCCGTTTGCGAAGCGAAAAATGTTTGGGCAATAGTGGCAAAAGAAGTGCAGGTGATGCTAAAGAAAAAAACATTAGCGGCCTTAATTAAAGAAGTTGTTTTAAAATATGCATAGTTCAAAATCAATATATCTAGATTACGCCGCCACTACGCCGGTTGACCCGCGGGTCGTAAAAGCAATGTTGCCGTATTTTACGGATAAGTTCGGCAATGCCGCGTCTTTGCACAGCTTTGGTTTGGAAGCAAAAGAGGCGGTAGAAACCAGCCGCAAGATTATCGCGGACGCCATAAAAGCAAGCGTGAAAGAGATATATTTTACTTCGTCAGCGAGCGAAAGCAATAACTTGGCGCTCAAAGGTTTGGCCTGGGCCAATAAGGACAAAAAGCACATTATCGTTTCTGCGATTGAACACGACTGCGTTTTAACGAGCGCCGCCTGGCTGGAGCAGCAGGGCTGGAGTTTAACTTTATTGCCGGTTGATAAATACGGCATGGTTGACCCCAAGGAAGTACAAAAAGCGATTCGGCCGGATACGCTCGTGGTGTCAGTGATGCACGCTAACAACGAAATCGGCACGGTTAATCCGATCGGCGAAATCGGCAAAATTTGCCGGGACAAAGGAGTTTATTTTCATACGGACGCGGCGCAAACTTTTGGAAAAATTCCGATTGACGTCAATCGGCTCAATATTGATTTACTGACCGCGAGCGCGCATAAAATGTACGGGCCTAAAGGCGTTGCTTTGCTTTATGTGCGTTCGGGCGTAAGAATCAGGCCGCTTTTGCACGGCGGCGGGCACGAAGGGGGCTTGCGCTCTTCTACCTTGAATGTGCCCGGCGTTGTTGGCTTTGCCGCCGCGACCAAAATTTGTTTAGCGGAAATGAAAAAAGAAAGCGCGCGGCTGGGAAAACTGCGCGATAAATTAATTAAAGGCGCGCTGACAAAAATTTCTGATTCTTACCTTAACGGCCATCCGAAAAAGCGTTTGCCCAATAACGCGAATTTTCGCTTTAGTTACATTGAAGGCGAGGCCTTAGTTATGATGCTTGATAATTTAGGCATTGCCGCCTCTACCGCTTCGGCTTGCTCTTCGCCGAAACTGCAGCCCTCGCATGTACTCCTTGCCTGCGGTTTGCGGCCGCAGGACGCGCACGGCTCGCTCCGGCTGTCGTTAGGCCGCTGGGCAACGGAGGCAGAAATAGACAAAGTTTTGAAAGTTTTGCCGGAGGTGGTAGAGAGGTTGAGGAAGATATCGCCGTTTAAGAGTTAATGTCATTGCGAGCCGCA
>Ga0209542_10004781_pt1 | contig 27566 bp, 30 predicted proteins | sample RifCSPhighO2_01_FD_184028 | JGI IMG/M metagenome (GOLD analysis project Ga0209542, IMG submission 184028) | Soil microbial communities from Rifle, Colorado - Rifle CSP2_plank highO2_0.1 (SPAdes) (version 2) | ecosystem: Environmental > Terrestrial > Deep subsurface > Rock core/Sediment ...
CCACGTTGCTACCGTGTTTCGCGCTATGCGAAATTTTGTGCAAACCTCTCTAATAGAGCACAATCCGTCAATGATGCTCAACGTAACCCTTTTAACGAATTCCTCGCCATACTTCATGGGGGAACCAACCTCCTCTGTTCTTTAGACCAATACAAAGAACTTGGTTGGAGGGAACAAGAAGGTTCCCCCACTCCTTATTTCAGCGGCTCAATATCCGATGTCGCATAACAATTAGAATACACGACTTTCTTCACTTTCCATCCGCTCTTCAAGCGTTTTAATAATATATAATTAAATAGTGCCATGGAAAACGGCAAACTGGACATCAACACACTTGAAGGTTGGCTATGGGAAGCCGCTTGCAAGATACGCGGGGACGTAGACGCCCCGAAATACAAGGACTATATTCTACCGATAATCTTCCTGAAAAGGCTTTCGGACGTTTTTGACGACGAGATTAGCCGCCTTGCCAAAGAATACAAAGACGAGAAAACTGCCAAGCAGTTCGTGGAAGAAGACCACGAACTGGTATGGTTTTACCTGCCCGAAAAGGCAAAATGGTCCAACGTGATGAAACAGAGTGCAAAGCTGGGTGAATACCTGACGGATGCCGTCCGCGCAATCGCCAAGCAGAACCCTAAGCTTGCGGGTGTTATAGATTCAAAGGACTTTAACGAAACAGCATCCGGCCAAAGAGTAATAAGCGACGAGAAGCTGAAGCTTCTGATTGACACGTTAAACCGATATAGGCTCGGTCTCAAAGACGTGGAACCCGACATACTAGGCCGGGCTTATGAGTATCTTCTTAGGAAATTTGCAGAAGGTTCCGGCCAGAGCGCCGGAGAGTTCTATACGCCAAGAGAAGTGGCCGTTCTGATGGCCATGATAGTAGATCCGGAGCAGGGTGAAGAGGTTTATGACCCGTGCCTCGGTTCCGGCGGCCTTCTCATTAAATGCTTCTTGCGGTTTGAGGAAAAATACGGCTCCGGCACCAAAATAAAGCCCTTGAAATTTTATGGCCAGGAAGTCCTGCACTCGACGTTTGCCATGGCCAAGATGAACGCCTTCATCCACAGGATGGAATCAGAGATAGAGTTGGGCGACACCATGAACAGGCCGGCTTTCCTTACCCCGTCCGGCGCGCTAAGGAAATTCGACATAGTGGTAGCAAATCCCATGTGGAATCAAGACTTCACGCAAGCCATGTACGAAAACGACCCATACGGCCGGTTCGCTCACGGCTACCCCACGTCCAGCAGCGCAGACTGGGGATGGGTCCAGCATATGTTTGCTTCGCTCGGCAACAAAGGCAGAATGGCCGTAGTGCTGGACACAGGTGCGGTTTCCCGAGGTTCAGGTAATTCCGGCGCCAACCGAGAACGTGACATAAGAAAGAAGTTCGTAGAGAACGACTTAGTGGAAACCATTATTCTGCTACCGGAAAACCTTTTCTACAATACTACTGCGCCCGGCATAATCCTTGTCCTCAACAAAGAAAAGACGCACAAGAACAAAATCCTATTAATCAACGCCTCAAAACTCTTCGAGAAAGGCAGGCCGAAGAACTTCCTGCCTGACAAGATGGTTCAAGAGATAGCAGACCTTTACCTAAAGTGGAAAGAAAAAGATAACATAAGCAAAATCATCGCAAAAGAAGAAGTAGCAAAGAACGATTACAACCTGAGCCCTTCGCGTTACGTCTCCCAGAACGGAGACGATACGACGCTGCCGTTGGAAGACGCGATTACAGAGCTGAAAAAAGCCGAAGAAGAGCGAAAAGACGCAGACAAGAAGCTCAAGAATGTTTTGGAGAGGATGGGGCTATGATATGGACAAAAGAAAAATAGATGCATTAAAGAAAATTCAAGAATTGCGAGATAGATATATATCTCCTGATTTTGATTTCTTAGGGAAAGAAGGGGTTGAAGCTTCGCTATTACGAGTAATGATAACCGAAGGCCTTATTAGATGGAGTGGAGTGTTCTCGTTAACTGAAAAAGGCGAACAGGTTCAACGTGACTATAGTATAATAGAGTCTAAAGAAGTAAGAATTAAGAAAAAAATAATGCTTGATACCAACACTATTAATAAAATAGCAGATGGAGGCATTTCTATCGGGAATCTAGAAAAATATGTTCAGTCTGTAGATTTTTATATAACTCATCAACAATCAGATGAAATATCTAAAACTCCTGACGTAGAAAGAAGAAGCAAATTAGTTTTATTCCTCAGTAAAATAAGACCGATTGTTATCGCTACAGAATCTTTTGTCGTAGGTTCTTCTAGACTGGGTTTTGCAAGACTAGGCGAGGGTCAACTTTTTCAAACTCTAGAAAAACATAATTCTAAAGATACAGAAGACGCACTTATAGGAGAAACGTCTATCAAAAATGGCTACATTCTAGTGACAGACGACATTGAATTACAGAATAGAGTTCGTGAAGCATGTGGAGACGTATTATCATTATCAGAATTCAAGGAAATGATGGAAAATGAAGTCTAAACTAAAACAAACCGAATTAGGAAAACTTCCAGAAGATTGGGAAATTGTTAGGTTAGGGAGCATTGTAGAAAAAATGAAAGCAGGAGGAACACCTAGAAGAGGAATAAAAGAATATTGGAATGGTAACATTCCTTTTGTTTTAATCGAAGATATGACATCTTCTGGGTTATACTTAAGCAAAACTAAAGAAAAAATTAGTGAAGAAGGTCTTAAAAATTCTAGTGCTTGGATAGTACCCAAAAATACATTGTTATTGAGTATGTACGCTACAATAGGATCAACTACAATAAACAAGATAAGAGTGGCTACGAATCAAGCTATCATAGCTATAATTCCGAAAAAGGATAAATTGCATACAGTTTTCGCTACTTGGTTATTGAAATTCCATGCCGAAAGATTGAAGAGTCAAAATATTCAAAGCACACAAAAAAACGTTAATCGTGGAATAGTTGAAAGTTTTAAAATCCCCCTCCCCCCACTCGCCGAACAAAAAAACATCGCCTTCGTCCTGTCGTCAATCCAAGATGCCAAAGAGAAAACCGAGCAAGTAATAAAAGCCCTGAAAGAAACGAAGAAGTCACTGATGAAGCACCTCTTTACCTACGGCCCCGTGAGCATAGCAGACAAAGCAAAGGTCAAGCTTAAGGACACGGAAATCGGCAGGATTCCGGTGGAGTGGGATGTGGTGAGGTTGGGGGACGTTGGTAATTTTCAATATGGATTTACTGAAACCGCAAATCAAGATAAAATAGGTCCTAAATTCTTGAGGATAACAGATATAAATTTAGATATGAGCAAAATTAGGTGGAGTAAGGTCCCTTACTGTAAAATAAGAAATGACGAATTTAAAAAATATAAATTAGAGAAGGGAGATATTTTGATAGCAAGAATAGGGGCTACTACAGGAAAGACTTGTATTATTGAGAATTCACCAGAAAGTGTTTTTGCTTCATATCTTATAAGATTTAAAACAAATAAACTTTTTTCTGCGTTTGCTTATTATTTTACTATAAGTGAAATATACTGGACACAAATTAATTCTTCTAAGGAAGGGAAACTAAAGAAGGGTGTAAGTTCAACTCTATTAAAAAATTTCAAAATCCCCGTCCCCCCTCTCGCAACACAGCAAGAAATCGCCTCAATGTTGTCAGTTGTGGACGAAAGAATAGAGAAAGAAGAGGCGAAGAGGGAGGCGCTGGGAGAGTTGTTCAGATCTATGCTTCAGAATCTTATGACGGCGAAGATACGGGTTAAGGATTTGGTGATTGAATATGAGCACTAAAGCGATTGCCATACTCGTAGTATTTACTATATTTATACTGCCGTTTTTAGTGAAAGTGATATTTTTCTCTACAAATCTCAATAACGACCCAGCACAAACCACAAAACAGGCTGCTGACATAATAGCTAATGCGGCTATTCCGTGGTGGCTTGGGCCGATGCAGTGGTTCGCTGGCATCGGCGGCTTAGTAGGAGCTTTATCAGTTTTGGGGTTAATTTTATTTTTGAAGTGGATAGGCGAAATAAGATAGTGGTAAAATATGGCAGACAATGAAAGCAATGAAGTATGGGCCGTCATCTTAGGTGGCATTATAGGAGCTGGCCTTGCTTCTCCAAAACCAGAAGACAAGAGGGATTTGGCAGAATATCGAGCGATAAAACAACAAACCCTTTTAAGACAACAAAATCTTGGCAAGCTTCCTGAATTAGATAAACTTAGACCTAAACCCCAACTTTATAACTTATTTATCGAGGCTTATAGGTGTCATGTGTCAGGATTCTTCAGGGCATCATCTATACTCAGTGCTGCACTTCTTGAATCAGTTTTAAAAGAAAAATATGGTGAAAAGAAGTTCTATATGCTTATCGATGAAGCAGAAAAGAATAAAGGAGTAACCACAGCAGAGAAGCATTATTTACAGGCGATACGGCTCGAGAGAAATAATTTTGTTCATAATGTAACGCGTGAGGTATTAGAAACCGATTCTCAGCTAGTATTACAGATAACTATTCGATTGATAGACAAGCTATTGGGAGCATGATTATGTTAAAACTGAGCAGTGAACGCGAATCCGTCCAGAAGACGATGGTGAAGTACGCCCGCGAAGCGGGATGGGAGTACGTTGAGCGAGAGGAAGCGGCACGCTTGAAAGGAGGGAGGACTGGGTTGCTGTTCAAGGAGACATTTGCGAGGCAGATGCAGAAGCTTAATTCGGGTTTCATCAACAGCGAAATTATAGAGGAGCTTGCCAAGAAATTGGGAAAGCTTCCTGCTCGTATAGAGGGTAATATGCAGGCATGGCAATACCTGCGTGGGATAAGAACTGTGTTCGTCGCCAAAGAAAAAAGAGAAAAGAACGTCAAGTTTGTTGACGAGGACATAGGCAAGAACATATTTCAGGTCACGGACGAGTTCGTTTATACCAATGGGACGAAGACGAACCGTTATGACGTTGTATTTCTCATAAACGGCGTTCCGGTGTTCTTTGTCGAGACGAAGGCGGCGACGAAAGCGGGCGGGATAGCCGAGGCGCTGGATCAGATACGGCGCTATCAGAGGGAAACGCCGGAAGCCATGACGCTGTTCCAGATATATACGCTTACCCATATACTGCAATTTTATTACGGCACTACCTGGATAACCTCCGGAAAATCGTTGCTCAACTGGAAGGCGGAAAGCAGTGGAAGGAATTACGAGACTTTGGTAAAGACGTTCTTTGACAAGGAGCGGGTTGTCAATACACTTCTCCATTGCATATTATTTACCATGAAAGACGACAAGCTGGAAAAAATCGTGCTAAGGCCGCACCAGATGAGGGCAGTGAAGAAGCTTGTGGAAAGAGCGGAGAGCGACAAGAAGCGCGGGCTGATATGGCATACGCAGGGCAGCGGCAAAACATACACGATGATAGTAGCGGCCCAGAGGATACTGGAGAATCCGTTGTTTGAAAATCCTACGGTTATACTCCTCGTGGACAGGAACGAACTGGAAGCCCAGCTTTTCAATAATCTGACGGCAGTCGGTTTCGACAAGAGCGTCATAGAGGAGAGAACGGCGCAGACGAAAGCGCATCTTCAAAGACTTTTAAAGAACGACACGCGCGGTCTGATAGTTTCGATGATACACAAGTTTGAGAATATACCGGAAAACATGAATACAAGGAAGAATATTTTCGTTTTGGTGGACGAAGCCCACAGGACGACAAGCGGGGATCTTGGCAACTTTATGATGGGTGCTCTGCCTAACGCCACATATATTGGTTTCACAGGGACCCCTATAGACAAGACGGCATACGGGAAAGGCACGTTCAAGATATTTGGTGCGGACGACCCGCCGAAAGGGTATCTGGACAAATATGGCATAGCCGAGTCCATAGAAGACGGCACAACAGTAAAGCTTCATTATACACTGGCCCCCAATGAGCTCCGGCCGGACAGGGAAACGCTGGAAAAAGAATTCCTGAACCTTTCAGAAACCGAAGGCATAAGCGACATAGAATCACTGAACAAGGTTCTTCAGAAAGCGGTGAACCTTAGGAACATGCTGAAGAACAGGGAGCGGGTCAGAAAGGTAGCAGAATTCACAGCTGGTCATTTCAAACAAAACGTTGAGCCGATGGGGTACAAAGCATTTTTGGTAGGCGTGGACAGGGAAGCTTGTGCTCTTTACAAGAAGGAGCTGGACAAGCTCCTGCCCAAGGAATATTCGGAGGTTGTATATAGCGCCGGGCAGAACGATACAGAAGAATTGGCCAAGTATCATCTCTCAGAAAAGCAGGAAAAGAAGATAAGGAAGGACTTCATATCTCCGGACAAGATGCCCAAGATACTCATAGTTACGGAAAAACTGCTCACGGGCTTCGATGCGCCAATACTTTATTGCATGTATCTCGATAAGCCTATGCGTGACCACGTGCTTCTTCAGGCGATAGCAAGAGTAAACAGGCCTTACGAGGATGAAGGGGGCAGGAAAAAGTCTTCTGGCTTTGTCCTAGATTTTGTCGGCATATTTGACAAGCTTGAGAAGGCGTTATCCTTTGATTCCAGCGACGTTGCGGGCATTGTAAGCGATATAGATGTACTGAAGAAGCGGTTTGAAGAGCTCATAACAATAGGTAAAAAAGAATATCTCTCCATAACAAATGAAAAGACGAGAGACAAGGCTATAGAAGCTGTCTGCGAGCATTTTAGGAACGAGGAAAGGAGGCAGGCGTTTTACAAGTTCTATAAGGAAATTTCCAGCATCTACGATATTCTATCGCCAGATGCGTTCTTGCGGTCCCATTTGACAGATTACAGGGATATCAGTGAGATGTACAGGCTTGTGAAGGAGGCGTTTGAACCCGGAATGATTATAGACAAAGAGCTTTCTAGGAAGACCGCGAAACTGGTGCAGGAACATACAAAGAGCGGTCATGTACAACCGGCATTGGAAATATACGAGATAAACGAAAATACCCTTAAAAAACTGGAGAAAAGCAAATCGTCGAAAACGGAAAAAGTATTCAATTTATTGAAGACCATCGAAAATGCCGTAAGGAATGAATCTGTAAAGAGGCCTTACCTTATATCCATAGGAGAAAGGGCAGAAGCCGTTTCCCAGCTTTTCAAAGAACGCCAGAAGGATACGGAGGAAACGTTAGAATATCTTAAGAATCTGGTGGCAGATATGGAAAAATCCGCTAGAGAGCAAAAAGAGAAGAAGATACCCGCGGAAGTGTTCTCGGCATACTGGATACTGAAGAACGAAAAAATAGAAGGAGCCGAAGAAATTGCTAACGAAATGAATGAAATTCTGGAGAAATATCCTCATTGGAAAAGAAGCGAAGAGCACGAACGCGGGATGAGGCGGGAACTTTACGCTATTCTATCAAAGAGCAGACTCAGCCCGAAAAAATCAGTAGAAATAGGCAATAACATAATAAGAATACTGAAGGAGGCAGACAAGTGATGGAAACAACAAACTTCAAGGAGGATGTGCTGAATTGGGCCGAGCATATCGGAGCCTCGCCCAAAGAAATCCATGTACGGGAAATGCGGCGAAAATGGGCGAGTTGCTCTACCAGAGGAAGGGTTACGTTTTCATTTTCGCTTTTGAAAGAACCATTCAAGCAGAGGCATACTGCTATAGTCCATGAGTTACTGCATCTGAAATATCCAAACCATGGCAAGATGTTTAAGGCTTTACTGAATACTTATCTTAGCGTAATAGCGAAGGAGGAGTTGCCGTTTAGGAAGTGATCACATGGGCGTCTCACAAAAAGCATTTAATTGGCACCAGAGAAAAAGAGCTAATACGATGAGTATGAAAGACCGTATGGAGGGACAGGCCGCTCTTGAACGTGCGCCTCCCGCCCGCGATATTAGCCAATGTAAAGCATGTGGGTTCAAAGCCCGCTATCCTTTTATCAGATGCCCTGAATGTAACGAGGCTATGAAAGAATGACAAAAAGACATTACTTAGACGCAGAACAACGCAGAGTTGCATTTTATCATTGATTTTTTAAGTATCTCCAATTATTGAACAGAAAATTGTTGTTTAAAGCCTCGGAAAGAGGCAGAAATTACGCAATCATTCCCCGCCACCCGCAAAATCCACACCCTGCAGTTGAAGTCGGCTCCTCCCCTCTTATCAGGGTGACAGCCCTCCGAAATATCCTTTCCCCCTCCTTGGCGCTCGAAGGCATCCGAACAAGGTCGGTGTTGAACAGAACTTCTCCGGCCTCCGTCACGGTCTTGGGGTGGTAGAAAAGCAGGAGCGCAAAATCCTCGGTATCGTGGCCGTTCTGGGTGAGCAGGAAGTTGTAGAGATGCATCTGGCTGGCATAGTGCTCGTGGGTGTCGTCTTTCAGTGGGTAGCCGCGGGTTTTGTAGTCCAGAACTATGAGCTTTCCATCTTTTGTGAGTATGTTATCCACGGCTCCGCGGAGCAGGACGCCTGACGCTGCGTCCGTGTGCATGATCCCCTTTCTGTTGTTTCGCCAGACGCCGAGCGTTGCCATGTCGCTGAACAGCGCCATGCCCTTGGCGTGCCCGTTGTCTCTCAATTCCGGCGGCAGTTCGCCTTTGGCCGCGAAGCGGTCAAAATGCTCCTTGAGGATGCGATCCATGCCCGAAGGCAGGGACGGAAACGCCCCGGAAGGTCGCCTTTGCTTTTTGACTATTTGAAGCCAGAAGCATTTCTGGCACTCGAACATGAGGTTTATCGAAGACGGCGACAGCTGGAAGCCCATAAGAATAGTGGCGGGGAGGCTTTTTATTGGATTGGAGAGCAAGGGGAAAGTGGAAAGTGCGGTTCATTTCAATAGTTTATTCAGCCTGATATTGTAGTTGATTTCCCCTTTAATAATTCCTTTATATAGACATTTTAGGAGAGCATTATGAACGTATCAAGAGATGAATTTGACAACTTGATAAACTATTACGTGGAATGCTTGAAGGAAGAGGATTATAGAAATCTTAGATTTAACTTGCATGAAAATGGCAAGAAATTCTTTCCCGATACGATCACAGAGGAAACATTGTTTCAAAAAGGTTCTGAAGAATTTACTATAAATTTAGACGAAAGGCTAAGGACCGCGTTAAAGGCCAATTCATCGTCAATTTTCTATGGCTATCCAATTTACGTTGATAAGGGCGAACTGACGCCTTTATTTTTCGTAGAGCTTCTTGTGAATGAAAAAGACGGCAAAATGACCTTTATACGACAAAATACAGGTATGGAACTGAATCGTTACGTTCTGGTAAAAAACAAGTTTTCTTTAGAAGTCGATGAAGTCTGCGCGGAAATAGATGAAACGAGGGGGTTTGAAGAAAAACTGAGAAAGATCTGCGCAGTTTTGAATAGTGATTTTACGGCGTCTCAAATACTGTCAAAGGATAAAATACGATATCAGGAAATCCCAAAAATAATCAATAACGCTGTAATCTACAGCGGCGTTAATACCGGTTATACAAGGAGCGTGCTAAAAGAACTGAATTCGCTGAAAGGACGTAATTGTCAAGGAACTGCCTTGAATTATATTCTAAATTCTTCTGATATTAAAACAAAAAAATCTTTCAGGCTGCCAGATATAGAAATTTTAGAAATGAACGATTCGCAGGAAGATGCCGTGAAGGAGGCTTTGTCAAATCACGTAACCGTGATAACCGGTCCTCCCGGAACCGGAAAATCGTGGGTTGTTAAAAATCTTATCGCAAACGCCGTTTTTAATAATCAGACTGTTCTTATGGCGAGTAAAAATAATAAGGCAGTAGATGTTGTCGTGAACGATCTAAAACTTGTATTTGGCATGGATCTTGTAATCAGAATGGGCCATAAAGAAAAACGAAGAAATGCATTCTCTGAAATTGAAGACGTGATTTCAAGGAGAAAGACCATAAAATTCCCCGATATCGGGAGATTGGTCGAAGAGCTGAATTCCGTAAATTCTTCCATAATTGACGTAAAAAATGAAAAAATATCTTCTACGAGGAAACTTTCAAAATTACAGAATGAACGGGAAACTTACCAAATGAAGATAGATTCTTCTCTTGGCATCTTGCCGGAAAAATTACAAGAAATATACACGGATAAATATGGGAATTTTGACCATGCCTTGCTTGAAAATGACATGCAATTTTTTAGACGCAACGCAGGAATTTTAAAAAGGATGGCAAGAGTGTTAGTTCCTTGGTATTGTAAAAGTTCCGAATCTAAGCAGTTTAGGAACAGCAAAAATAAAATATCGAAAAAACTGCTCAGATACGTTGATGATTTTTTGGATAGCGATGAGAGATTGTACGAATTCATTCTGCAGATGGAGCGACAGTACAAGGTTCTTGAGATGTTGCAGGTTTTGATGAAGAAACTAGAGGATGTACGTAATGATATCCAGAACATAGACCCGGAAGATATTTTTGATTCAAGAATACACGAACTGAAGAAAAGAAAAATCGAACTTTCCAAGGCGATAGTCAAGGGAAGTATAATAGAAAAAATAAAGGCCCCGAGCGAATCCGATATAAATCATATAACTAGATATATTGACATTACAAAAAAGCTCGAAGAAGGTTTCATTGATGTAGATATATGGAAAAATCTTATTTTGGAATGGGAGAAGGAGATACAATATGCGCTAAAAATACTCCCGGTTTGGAGCGTGACCAATCTTTCTGTAAAGAACAGTTTTCCTTTGAAAGGAGCATTCTTTGATTTGTTGATTATAGACGAATCTTCGCAGAATGATATTGCGTCAACGCTTCCTTTATTGTATCGTGCAAGACGTGTTGTAATCATAGGGGATAAGAAACAGCTTAGACACGTATCCACATTAAGCATTAAAGAAGACGCAAAAATCGCTTCTAATAACAAAATTGGTAATTTTACAGATTTTTCTTACAGTAAAAATAGTATATATGATGTTGCAGAAAGATCCGTCAATTCGTGCAACCAACCGACTGTATGGCTTACTGACCACTTCAGATCACACAGAGATATAATTGAATATTCAAATATCTACTTCTATGAGAATAAACTCAGAATAAAAACGCACGATAAAAACATAGATGAGCCCCGCAGAATAAAATGGATAAATGTCACAGGAACGACAAAATCTTTTGGAAGCTGCATAAACAAAGAGGAAGCCAGATGCGTTTTAAACACGCTGACAAAATACAGTAAATCTAAGCTGAGGAATAGGTCATTTGGAATCGTAACGCTTTTCAGGGCACAAGCGGAGTTAATAGAAGAGGAAATAGAAAAAAGCGGGATACGAAAAGTTATTGATGTGATAGTAGGAACTGCCCATACGTTCCAAGGTGATCAGAGAGATATAATTATATTTTCACCCGGTGTATCCACAGGCGTTAGCAGACGAGCCATGGACTGGATAAACAACGCAAGTCCAGAGTTGATAAATGTAGCAGTTACCCGTGCAAGAAGCCTATTAGTTATAGTCGGAGACGTGGATAAATGTCGGGAATACGAAGGGCCTCTGAAGCAGTTAGCCGATTATGCCGAACAAAATGAAGTTAAACTACGGTTCGATTCGCCCGCCGAAGAGACGTTGTTTAATCGTCTTGAGAAATTAGACCTTTTCCTTAGACCGCAATATAGCTTGAACGTCGGCAGTAAGTTTTACAGACTCGATTTCGCGCTCTTCAAAGATTCATCGAATTATGATATAGAGGTAGATGGCGATACCGTGCATTCGGGAAGGAGAGAGGAGGACTCTCTTAGAGACAAACATATAAGGGGGCTGGGCTGGAAAATTAGAAGATACCGTGCTGCGAGAATAAACGATGACATGGACAGTGTGGTTGAGGAAATAAAGAGGCTCTGCTAAATATATCAATTGAAGTTTCAGGCTTCGCAGGAATTACCATCCGCGCTCCGATATTCTTTATTTGACACTTTCCTCATATTCGCCTCGGACCCCAAACGCTTAAAAATGCGCTGGAATGAGTAGTCAAGGCGATAGAATGAATTTGAGGCTTGAAAGACCGATAGTTTTCGTTGATGCGGAGACTACGGGTCTCAATTTCAGAATTGACAGGATAGTTGACATGACACTTACAAAGGTTCATCCGGACGGAAGGGAAGAAATAAAGACCATTCTGATAAATCCGCAAATGCCAATCCCGGCCGAGGCCACGAGCATACACGGCATCACGAATGAAGACGTGGCAGACAAGCCAACGTTCGATCATTACGCCAAAGAAATAATCGGGTTTCTCAAAGATTGTGATCTGGCCGGCTTTAATATCGACAGTTTTGATATACCGCTGTTAAGAGAGGAATTGAACAGGGCAGGGCTGGCTCTGGAAATGAACGGCACAAGAACGCTTGACGTAAAGTCTTTGTATCATTTCCTTGACCCGAGGGACCTTTCTTCCGCGCATAGAAAATACTGCAAGAAAGAACTGGAGGGCGCTCATAGGTCGGAAAATGACGTAAAGGCGACCATTGCAGTTTTGAACGCCCAGCTTGATGTGCATTCGGATTTGCCTAAGACAGTCGAGGAACTTAGTAAGCTCTACGCCAAGAAAAATCCTAACAGGATTGATATGGCAGGAAAATTTATATGGCTAGGCGATGCCGCTTACATAAATTTCGGTAAACACAACGGCAAATCAATAAAGGAAGTATATCAAAAAGATGCAAGTTATTTCAATTGGATATGCATGGGAGATTTTCAATCCGATGCAAAAAAGATAGCAGAAGATGCGTTTAATGGCAAATTCCCGCAGAAATAATGCCAAATGATTAACGATATATTTCACGTGCCGCCGACCATATTTGTGGGTATTTAACCAAATATATAACTATTCTTTCTATAGAAAGCTATACATATGCATGCTGTTAAAGAGAAGTAGTGTTACTATGGCAAAACCAATCAGGGCGACTCCGGAACTAAGCGGCAAAGAAGCGGTAGCTTTCCTTAAAAATATAGCCGCTAATCAAAAAGCTAAGGCAACCAAGCGGGATAAAGAACTGCTGCAACAGTTAGAAGAGTTCGCATGGTAATTATATCATATTCAGCCTGATATTGCGGCATTTTATGCCGAACATACAGAATAGCAGGTTCGCATTGAACGTCCCGATTACTTGATATCTTGGACGGATAATGGCTGCCTTCTTTTCTTGACCAGATTAATAATGCCAATCGCGTCAAAATACATTGCTATAGTGCCTTTTTTCCTTTCCCTCAAAACTTTGAAATTTTTCTTTTTGTAAAAGTAAACTGCATCCTTTTTTGCGTCAGTGACCAAAAACCTGCAGGCGACTTTTTCGTTGATATCGAGCAGCCGTTTCAACGCCAAAAGAAGGAAAAACGTTCCAATTCCTTTCTGCCTGTATGATTTAGATACGCACATCCGGCCTATCTTGATTGCAGGCAGGCGTGATAATAAATGCCTAATCTATTGAACTCCGCCGCAGTTTCATGGTTTTCTTTTATGTTTATCGCGTCAGACATAAGAGAAATGTAACCGATCAATGCGTTGTTGTCGTTGTAAAAAACCAGATAAGTCTTGGAAATAGAATCCCTTTCTTGGTTAGCCAAAGCATCTTCGTTCAGAAATTTCTTTAATTCCACTTCGTCCGGTTTGGCCGTGTCTATTTCAAACCCGTTGATTGCATCGATATGCTTTTCTGACAGTTTCTCCACTCTCAAATCATAATAATCCATTTGCCTGTCTGGCATATTTTCATTTCATCTTTTAGCTATAAATAGAAAAGAGAAAATATGGCGAATTCTACGCATGATTATATTTCTTCCTTATGCATTCCAGCGTCTTGTATCCGCCTTTGTCTATTTCTTCGTCGGCTTCCTTGCGAACTTAATGCCGCCAGCCATATAATTATCTCTTATACTCCGCAAATCCGCTCTCAATAACATCCGAACATGTTGAAACTCTCTTAACGCGCAACGTCGTCGCGTCAATAAGCTCTGCCAACAACGTAATAGCTGCCCCTTCCCCTCTCGGATCTGCGACCTGATAGCAATAAGCGCCTCTAGGCACGACTTCATCGAACGCCCGGTTCAGCGTGCCTTCGTGCGTCGGGGTGAAGATGTACTCTCCTGTCTGCACGCCGTCCAATGAGAGGCCGATGGAGAACATGAGCTTGTCCGGGAAGGCGTAGTCCTTGCCAAGGAAGATGTGCTGGGCCTCGGAGGAGAACGTGGTCTGCGCGTTCGAGCTGAACCAGTAGCCTTGGGCAGTGCCTGCGGCGTCTTGGTGCACGGTGCCGCATTCGTCCACCGGTGAGGCGCCCTGCACTATGCCGGTCGAGTACTTCGTCTGCCGCACGCCCTCCGGCAGGTAGTCGAAAGCGCAGGCGGCGTAGCAGTGGTCGAAGACGTTCTGCGACGAGCAGAAGCGGTCCATGTTTGCAAATTTCGGCTCGATGCGGTAGTCGCGAACCCCGATGTCAAGGCCGTATACTCCGGCATCAAGGTCGCCCGTGGTGGCTATGGCTTCGCCCGCCTTCACTGCCACGTTCGCCTGGCCTTGGCAGTAGTCCTCGTTCCACTGGCCGTTGAACGTGCATCCCTGAAGGATCTTGTCAGCTGCCGCTATTATTTCAGGCTTGGTAAGGCGCTTGACGTGGTGGAAGTAAAGGTCGAAATCATCGCAGACCGTGAAGACCAGTGTGTAATCGATGTAATCGGCCGCCTTGCCGATAGTATCGTAATGGCGAAGCCCTATGGACGTCAGCATCATGTCCGCGGGCGCGTAGACCGCGGCTTCATTATCCTGCTGCTTCTTCCAGTCTATGACGTATATGTAGCTGTGCGGCGCAGGGAAGACGTGGTCCGGCGGCGAAACCTGCCCCAAGGGCGTTAGGGTCACTATATCTTCGGCCTTGACCGGCATGAAAGAGAGTATATTTGTGGGGCAGGCGGTTGTTGCCTGATTTATGCCGTTGCTGCTATCGCGATTGGCGTCCATGGCGGCATTTTGACCAGTGTCATTGTCGGGTATATTATATTCGGAGCCTGAAGGACCAGCCATAAGATTGTCGTCCGACACGCAGCCTGCCAGAAGAACGACAGATATCATTATGGCGGCCGGGTAAAAGCGCATAATAAAAATGGCAAGCGGTGGTATAAATAATGCGATGCAAATGAAGCTTTGTTTAATAAATGGTTTTCTCTCACACAAGATGTTGCGTTTTGATAAACCTATGGCACAACCTGTTGTGGCTGTAAGGGATTATTTAAACAAAGCCTGCAAATGAAGTTTTGCCGCGCGCCAATCGCAAGGCAAAATCTATATGCCTGCAGGCCGCTTTCGTGCACCCCGATATGAATTCTTTATATCCCGCCTTCGCCGTATTATCAACATGAAGACGGATAGGATTGATGTTGACAGGACTTTGCTCGCGTTTGGGGCGGCAGGGCCTTTGCTGTTTGCGATATCTCTCGTTGTTTTGGGAGCGGCTGTGCCGGGGTATGATCATGCAAGTAATGCCATAAGCGAGCTTGGCGCCAAAGGAAGCCCGGTTGCTGCGGTCATGAACAGCGTTTTCTTCATGCTCGGGCTTTCGATAGCAGGTTTTGGCGCAGGGCTCTTCAGGAATGTTGCCAAGAACCATGCGGACAAGGCAGGCGCAGTTGCGCTTGTTCTGAGCGGAGCCTTCACATTTCTTCTTGGCGTCTTTCCGTGCGATCCCGCCTGCATTAATGCATCGGATACAGGCCTTACGCATAACGCAATAAATATGATGCCTGTAATTTTTGGCATAATAGCGATGTTCCTGTTCTATGCAGGGATAAAAGGGAGCGAACTAGGAAAGTACAGGTTCTATCTTCTACTGTCGGCGCTTCTTTCTGTGATATTCGGATACCTTTACCTGACGAACAGCGGCGCACTTGCGGGGCTCCTCCAGAGGCTGGCAGTATTCGTGCCCTTGGCAGCAATGGTTGCGGGTTCGTTAATCCTTCTGAAGGAACATGGCAAGATAATAAAGCGTTGAATCTGGCTGAAAATAATCCCGCATCAGTCGGCGAGCCAGGAGGCAAATTCTCTATTCATCTCAGTTATGATCGATTATTTAGAGTTTTGCATATAAACGACTTTGGTTTATTTTTTGCCTATTGCCAATATATGAGTCAATAGTTCATAACGGCCGTCAAGGTCAAGCAGCTCATTAAATGTTTTTTTATTCCATGCCTAGGATAAGCGTAATATTCATGATTGTCGTCATCTATATACTGATAGTGTCGCTCGTTGAATTGTATAGGAGTTCCACAGCTCTCAATCTGATAAAAGTCATATTAGCAAGCTATGCCTTTTCCTTGCATAGGAATTACGCAAAGAGAACCATTTTCACAGAAGGTTTCCGCATACGTTCACTTTCAGAATTATTGAGTGTGCGCTTCTCTTCTTTGCGACATCTTCAATCATTCTTACGATTGCAGGCACCATGTCTTTCGTTAGCCATCTTATCGGAGACAGGCGCATCATCAAGGCGCTGAAAGCCGACAGGAAGATGTGGCTAAGGATTTGATGCATCTGGTAATTCCAATTGCGCTAAAAGCAAATGCGTTATGCTTATATATAAATCTATATGCATATAGATTTATATGTATTCTTGGATAAGTAAAAAGATGAACGCTGCATACAAGGAAAAAAGTCCTGTGAACATCAGGCTAGGCGGCAATATACACCACTGGCCCACCCTCAAAACAGTTCTTATGGTCGAAAAGACTCTCAAGGAAGCGGACGGACCGATTTCAATGGAAGGGTTGAAAAGGAATCTGAGGAGCAAGGTAATGGATCAGACCTTGCGGCTCATACTTGCTTATCTGGAAGACAAGGGGTCTGTCATGATAGGTCCTAAAGGCATATCGTGGATAGAAAATAATGATTCTAGATTCATCGACTTCATCGAGAGGAGCAAGGTAATTGAGATATGAAGCCTGTGCGGGTTCAGCTAATAGGAAATGCCGCTGAGGAATTTGAGAGTCTCAATAGACTCGTAGGCGAGGAACAGGCAAAGAACGTAGGGAATTCGGAACATCAGCAACTGCTCAAATCCATAAAGCTGAAAATCGAACTGATAAAAGTCAACCCGCAATACGGTGACGCCGTTCCGAAAGCGATAGCGAAAAGAAGCGGATACAATATAGACAACTTGTGGGTTGTTGACCTTACGGGATACTGGAGAATGCTTTATACCATGAAAGGCAGTGCAGTAGAGATAATATGCTTCGTTCTGGAAATCATAGACCATAAACACTACGACAAGATTTTTGGATACCGGAAGAAATAGCGACAAACATCATGTGGTAGCGATATTTTCCTATCGTTGATTAAGAAATAAAAAGACTTACGATATTAATTGGACATGTCGCAGGGTATGGATTACCGAAGTGCGGGAGTCAACATCGACCTCGGCGATGATGCGTCTAGAGTTCTTTACGAAGCTGCCAAGTACACGTGGCAAAACAGGGAATGCAGATTAGGCCATGTTGTGGAACTTTTCGATGATTTTTCAGGACTGCGCGCAGTCCATGTAGGTGGTTTGCCATCCGATGCTTACATGAACATGGGTTTCGACGGTATCGGGACTAAAACCGAGATTGCAGAAAGAATGGGAAGGCATGACACGGCAGCCTACGACCTTTTCGCAATGGTATGTGACGATGCAGTGAGATACGGCGCCGAGCCGGTGCTGATAGGTTCTGTTCTTGATGTCAGAACGCTGGAAGAAAACGACAAATCTTATATAGGCCTTGTAAAAGAGCTTGCAAAAGGCTATATTGGCGCGGCAGGAGATGCCAATGTAGCTATAGTGAACGGCGAAATTGCTGAGCTGGGGGCGCGTGTGCGAGGATACGGTCCTTTCAACTATAACTGGGGAGCCGGCCTCGTATGGTTTGGAAGAAAAGGAAGGTTGATAACAGGAAAAGCCATAAGGCCTGGTGATTACTTAGTCGCGTTAAGAGAGAACGGCTTCAGATCCAATGGGCTTTCTCTTGTAAGAAAGGCTCTGGGTTCCGCTCACGGGAATGAATGGCACGAAGAAACTTACGATGGAAAAAAATTGGGCGAACTTGTGCTCCATCCCTCGAAAATATACAGCAGAGCGGTCTCGGAAATGTTCGGCGGTTTTGACGGCGAACCGAAAGCGACGCTTCACGGCGTTGCGCATATTACAGGAGGCGGCGTACCCGGTAAGCTCGGCAGGGTTCTAAAACCCACAGGATACGGCGCGGAAATAACCGAGCCACTCGAACCCGCTGATGTAATGCTTTACGTTCAAGACAGAGGCAATGTCACAGACGCCGAAGCATATAGGACGTGGAACATGGGCCAGGGAATGATAATAGTCACGCCTGAGCCGGATAAGGCCATGGCAATAGCCGGGGCACGTGGCATAGGCTCCAAGATTATTGGACAAATCTCGACAAAGCCCGGAATAAGAATCCATAGTAAAGGCGTCAATGCCGCAAAAAATAATGTTCTGGAATTTGCATAAGGTGTTCTTTTGGTCAACAGAATCGAAGTAGGATTCAAGGAAGGCAAGAAAGATCCTATTGCAGAAGGCATACTTAATTTGTCAAAGAGCGCGGGAATTCCGCTGGAAGGCGTGGAAAGGATACGTGCTTACACTATAGATAGTGACATGGCTCCTAATGAAATCCAAGGTCTGTGCCGGGATTTATTTACAGATCCGATAGTTGAGGTTTCTTCTGTTGACTCCCCGTTTGACACAATTGACAAGTCCGCAGGATGCACGTTTAACGTTCTGTCGGCATATTGGCCGTCGCGTTTCCGACCCGTGTTATCGGTCTCGCTTATGACAGGATACCTTACTATCTGGAAAAGGCCGGAAAGCGCGAGCGCATCCGGCTCGAAAGCTTCAAGAAGATTGGTGACATGATCCCAGTATCTGTATTTTGACGACTGCTTTCTCGGATCCAGACCATTTCTTTCGTAATATTCTTTCTCTGAAGGATACACAAGAACGTCCATATGCGGGTTCAGCCTGGATATTCCGCTTGCCGCGAGGTTATGGGTTGCCGCTCCTGCAAGCGTATAGAGCTTCCCGTGATTGGGATCCTGCAGCATGGACAACGCGGCGCTGGCGCCGCCGCTGAACAGTACGGCAACCCGCATGGGCCGCCCAAGACCATAAAGAGGTTGCATGAATATTTTTTGCATTGATTTTTAAATAAACATGATTTATGCGGTCATGACGCCGTGATTTTATAAAAATTTCCTGCATCTATATCGAATGCCAAAAGCGATGCGCCCGAAAAGCGAGATAGAGCGCCGGCTTCTCCTGCCCCTGAGCGAATACATGGCAGAAATTCGGATACCGTATGAAAGGCTTGAGGATTCCGTCAGAGATCGCGGCATGCCCGGCAGGCGCATGAACATGTCGGCCCATTTCAAGGGGTTTGCCTTTGAGGTTTACGTCAAGCTTTCCATGATAGACTTTGCCGACGCATCCGGCGATTTTGCCCTTCTCTGGCGGCCTTCGGGTATGCTGCAGGGAGGGCAGAGATTTGAGATGGATTCATGGGGAAATACCGTTTTCATGAAAAAAACGGATTCGATGGACGTGGTGACGGAAATAGATGCAATAGGCTTCTATTATCATGAAGGCGTGGATACTGTGCCCGTGGGATTTGAGATAACGCACGGCAGGGTAGGCAAGGTCAGGGTGAACGCAAAGAGCGGCGTCTTGTCGAGATTTTACAATAATAGCCCTCATATATGCACGATAAAACCGGTAAACAAAGAATACCGCCCGGGGTTCTATAATAACGGCCTTGAGAATTACAGCCTTATCGCAATCCCCTACAGGGATGAAGTCAGGAGGCTTGCAAGGGCGCTCTATGAGAGAAGCCCGCTGGGCATGAGGAAAGCCCTGAAAACCGCCAGGACTTGGGAATTGGGTGGATCATGAGTACGTAAATAAAGCGTCTAATTATATGCGTTCATAACGGCTATATGATTTCAATGTCGTCGGCAACATCTATGACCGTGTCCAGCGCGGCGAGGGCAAGCGTCGGCATATCGACGAGGCCAGCAAAGCCGGGAATAAAGGCGCCGGCTATGCCGACGAGAGTTATCATGGCAGTCAGAGGCGCATGCTCAAACCAAACCGGGAACGAGCCGTAGCGAAGAAGGATGTCGACGGCAAGATCCTTGACGAGGAGTAGCGCGACCGCCGGCAAAAGCAAACCAGGCGCATAGTTGAATGCGTGCGCAAGCACCACCATCCATATCAGGGTCCAGACGGGATAATATTTGCGGATTCGCTCGAAGTTCATGCGCTAATTTAATTAGTTTATGATAAAAGGTTTTGTTCATGCCTTGGGCATTTATTTTCGCTTCAGTATTCTTTCAACTTCGCGGGCAACGACCGGGGAAAGATATTCACGCGGTTGCATGCCCAACTTTTCGGCGATTGAAACGACGGCTGCCATATCGTATTCGGTCATTGAAGGGCTTATGCCGAAAAGGCGGCCCCCCTTGTTCTCGGATATGACTGCAAGAGGAATTATTTGATTTCCAATGCCATACTGACAAAGTACATATTGAGTCGGCCTCCCGGCCATCTCCGGTATTCTAAGGAAAGCCAGCCCCGCGCCCACGACTTGTGAATAGACTAATGGCAAATCCCCTTCCATTATGTCGCGCCGGAAAAATACCAGCGGGTATCTGTTTCCTGCAAACGGATAAGGAGAGTGGCTTATTAAATCATAATCATACTCTTGGGCGAGCTTCTTTCGGCCGGCTCTGTTAAGCTCTACGGCCCTGCGCGCCAGATCACCAAATATTCCATTTTGTTAATAATTCAAAGAGTTATTAAAGAAGGTCGGCGCGCTCTGCATGCCTGGACATGAAGTCTATTGCGGCTTCGAGGGAGGCAAATGTTCCCACGTCGAACCAGTAGGTGCTGAAGGGGTATGCGTACACGGGAGTCTTTTTCGCGAGCCACGCAAGAAAATGGCCCGGCGAGTCGCGGGAATTCCCTTCCTTGAGGTAGGCGGGGATCATCTTAAGCGCAGTCTTCGGCAGGATGTAGCACGCCGTGGCAACGAGCGAGCTTTTCGGCCTGTCGGGCTTCTCTTCAAAATCCGTTATCCTGCCGTCCCCGGACGCGGTTATCACACCAAAGCGCTTCGCGTCATCGATGCGGTGGACGTCATACGCGCCCACTACGGGCGCCTTTTTTTTCCGGTAGAACGAAATGAAATCGGCTACGGAGAAACCGAACAAGTTGTCGCCTGCGATGATAAGGCAGTCGTCGTCTATCTTCCTCTGTTCTATGACAAACGCTAGGCCTGCTATGGCCCCAAGCTTCTTTCCCCCCGGCATTTTCTCGGCCACTATGCTGACGTTAAACCCGTAATCGTCGCGCCATTCCTTGAATTCGTCGGCAAATTTCTCGTTCGTAGAGACGCATATGTCATCCATGCCCGCGGCATCAAGGCTTTCCATGACGTAATTGATCATGGGCTTCCCTGCCACGTCTATCAGAGGCTTGGCTATGTGCTCTGTCAAAGGCTTCAGCCTCTCGGCCGTGCCGCCTGCAAGAACTATGACCTTGATGTTCACACCTTTCGTATGCTGCCGGCTATCATTTCCGCTTCCCCTTCGTATATTTCTATGCGCCCGGTAACCTGTATTCTGTCGCCTTTCTTTATATTTTCGTTGCCGAACGAGACTATTTTCGTGCCGTTGACGGTCATTAATGTCGTTTCGCCTGCCGTCTTGACGTCGTCCACGGTCCCGCCTACGGTCACTATTTGTCCGGGACTGCCCCCGCTCAGGCTGGCAAGATGCGGCGCTTCGTATGTGTAAACGACTAAAATGAGGCCTATTATGCCGACGATAGCGCATGCAAGCGACATTTTCATGATATGAGAATCAGTTATCATAACCAATACGGCTTTGAAGGCTTAAAAATCCCTTTCAAGCGGTGCAAGGCCTGTCTGGCGCATGAATACGGCGGAATTCGACCTTTAAATCGGTTTTTATCTTATTTTTTCGATGTACCAGCCATATGATTGCGATGGCGAGGTAGAAGTTGCCGTCAAAGTCCCGGAGGGCGGGGTTTACGGAGGCATGCGAATAATCGTAACGGTCGCCTATGTTGATGCCTTGGGTTCAGGCATACCGCCGGGTTTTGTGATAGAAGATGCCCGTCTTGAGGGAGATACCAGTAATTCTGATGTGCGCCGTTACATAGCAGAGAACCTGCTGAGATATGCGGAAACTATTCAGGAAGGCGCGGAAATCGCAAGAAAGTTGCAGGGGTCATGCATGATCCCCGGATGGGATCCTGAACGAAGCCATGAAGTGGACCCTGAAAGTTACCGGATGCCGGAGCTCCGCGGGATAGAAGAATTGCCCGGCCGTACGAATATATACAACGGACGGAATAAGTTTAGCGCCAATTGAGCCTATTCCACGACAAGCATGCCTTTCATGCCGCTGTGGCCTGAGCCGCACATGACGCTGCAGGCGAACGTGTAGGCCCCCTTCTTATCCGCGACGAATTCCACGTCCTTGGTTTCGCCAACCGGCAATTGAGCGTTCACGCCGAAGTCCGGCAGGGAAAAGCCGTGGGTCACATCCATGCTGGTTATGCGAAGCTTCACAGTGTCGCCTTCCTTTACCGTGATCGTGGACGGTGCGAACTCAAACTGCTTTGCCGTCATCGTGAATTCCTTCACGCTGCCGGAAGATTGCGCAACCGTAGTGGCCGTAACGCCGTTCACGGTAGTGGTGGTTGCGTCGGTGACAGAACTGCTTGTCGCGGCGCAGCCGCTTACAAGAACCGTGACAAGCAGCAGCGCAGCAAGAATGTTTTTCATGGATTATAGTAGCAAAACAAAAATATAAAGGCGTTTTGAGCTTTCGGCATGTCATCGGGCTTCCCAAAAAGCAGCGAGCACGCCGTGGTTGCATTTTCATGGAACGCAGCCCGCGGGCTTCTCCCGGTTTTATCAGGCAACCGTTTATCGGTATCAATCCATTATGAAATAAACCGGCGGATCGACGGGTAGTTTCAGGCTGTTGATTTCTTCCATTGTTGTCAAATCCGTGACCTTTATCTCGCTCTGGGAGAGCGTATACAATGCATTGTCCATGTATAAGGCACGGTTGACTGAATCCTCGGATTGATAATAATCGTATTCGATGCCGTTATACTGGTGTGCTATTTTGCCTTTGAGTTCAAAACCTGCTTCGCTTACAGCGAAGACATACGCACCCTGCCACACGTATTTGTAATCATTTTCCGTGAGGTAGACCGGAATGACAAGAAGACCCTTGTCGGCGCTGAACAGGAATGCCTTGTGGTCGTATGTAGCATAGGAGAATGATCCTTTGTCTCCTAGTATTTGCGTGGACACTTCCTTGGGGTTGCTCATATCTGAAATGTGAAATAGCGAGAGCTTCAGACCCATGAGCCTTCCTTCATCTGTGGCGTCATGTCCAAGACCTATGAGATAATTCTCGCCGTAAGGATGCAAATATTCCGAAACCCCGGGTATCTTCAATTCACCGAGAACTTTTGGGTTCGCAGGCTCGCTGAGGTCGATTGCAAAGAGCGGATCGGTCTGCCTGAATGTCACAAGATAAGCGCGGTTTCCCATGAACCTTGCAGAATGAATGGTTTCGCCCTCGGCAAGACCTTCGATCTTTCCGACTACGTTCATGCCCATATCAAGCACGTACACATTATTCTTGCTGCTGTCTCGAGGCAATCGATCTGGCAGAAGTTCTTGGACAGGCTCCTCTACGCCGCTTTCGATGGTATCTTCAGTAGTTTTCATAACGGGCGAACTTGCGGTTTCTGTAGATGCAATGCCTGAGCTACCGCCTGTGCTTGAAACAACTTCGGTAGATCTGACTGCTATGCCCCCGAATCCCCAGCCTCCCCAGAAGTTGTTTGTTGTCGTGGCTATCCTGAAGTAGCCGTCATGCTCGTCCATTGAAAACTGATTGAGCGGCATGCCGGGAACTTCGCCGTTGGCCGCATATTGAATATTGCCATTGTCTATCGATATTCTGTGAATTACGGTTTTTTGAGACTCCATAAATGCATCGCGGTAAATTGCCATGGCCTTTTCCGCTAGATTTTTCTGCTCTTCTTGAGTGAGCGAATTAGTCCAGTTTTCAATCGCGTTCTGAACTGTATATTCCTTTTCATAGTCAGGCATATCAGAATCCATTATTTCCCTGATCTTTGTACCTGTTTCGCTATCGACTGACGGTATGATTATTTCATTTACTGTACGCTTCAGTACATAGTTCGACTCAAGCTGTTTTTGATAACCGATATAGATGTTGTCTTGTGAAACATATAGGGCAGTGGAATAGCCTGTAAGATAAACCTGATTATCCATGCCCTCATCGGCTTGGGGGTCGAAGGAAATTATGTTCGTGTATGTGTACGAATAATCCGGCACATCAAAGTAATATATTTCAGGGAATGATTCCTGCTGCGGGCTGAAGACGGGAACCTCTTTGCCGTTTGCCGGCACGTTGATTATTGCATAAACGTAGCCGTCCGTCATTCTGGACGTCGAGTAGTATCCGTCCAATACGTGGTTTCTTTTGAGGACGGGATTCGCCCGGTCGGATATGTCATAGACATTGATGAACGACTTCTGGTAGAAAGGCGCTATGATGCCGATCTTCGCCTCGCCTTCAACCGCAGGAAACGGGCGGGGCTCGTAGCTGCTGGCGAAGGCCACGAGCCTGTCGCCTGCGACATAAATTTCCTGCGCCGATGCGTTGGCGAATTCTATTGTGGAAACCAATTTCATATCTTTAGGAGGGTACGCTTCTGTTATGAAAAGCTTGTTGCCAGAAACCGAGTAAATATACTTGCCGTCGTTCTTGACTATGTCGGCCTCGTCAACGCCTTCTACCTGCACGTTGGTAGAGGAATAGTCCGAAGCTGAAGTTTTGGCGTCCTGGCCCGCAGGAGCGGCAGTTTCAGCCGCTCCCGTGCCGTAAAGCATGGCCGAACCAGCGCCTCTTTCTTCAAGGAAGCTTGTCAATTCCTCAATCGAAGAGAATTTCTTGGGATTATTATCAGCAGGCTTGGGAATGGCAGTTACTGCTACAAGCGCAATAAGCGCGACTGCAATCAATGCTTTATGATAAGACATATACAACAATAAGCCGCGCCAGTATATACGGCTTTCGGTTTATTAGGGTTTTTTCCGCGATTGCTTGTAAAGCTCCATGGCCAGCTTTGCCGCGCCTATGGCAGGCTCCTTCACGACGCGCACCTTCGCGCGCGGCGCTGTCTTGTCCAGGGCTTCTCTCACGCGGGCAGTAAGCACGTTCTTGGAAAAAAGCCTTCCGGTCAGCGCGATCTCAAAGCTGCCGCTGAAATCGAGTTTTTTGATTATTGCGGCTATGCCCGTGACGTGCTCCCTGGCGGCGTCATCCAGTATCCTTTTTGCAGCGGCATCGCCCTTTTGTTCCGCCTCGTGGGCAAGCTTTGCGAATGCCGCTATGCCGGCCTTGCCCGGGTTTTTCCGGATCGCATCCTTGAGACCGGGGCCGTCATTGGCGTCCGTTCTTGAGAAAACCATATTTTCCAGAAGTGTCTTTTCCCCGCGGCCGTCCCATGAGCGCACAGCGGCGCGGAGGACATTGACTGCTACGTCATAAGCGCTGCCCTCGTCGCTGAGCGCTGCGCCCAAGCCGCCAGCCTTTGCGGTCTTTCCGTCTTTCACGCCGTAGTAGCTGGAGCCCGTGCCGGCTATGGCCGCTATGCCGCTGGAAGCGTTTATGCAGGGCAGGACTATCTCTATGTCGTTCACGACCGCAACAGGGCACCCAAGCGCCTTTTCCATCCCGCATTTCCCGATCCACTGCCTTGCGGCGTCTCTGTCCTCTTTCGTATCCACACCCGCGAGGCCGAAGCAGGCGTATCTTATTTTTCCCCTGCATGCCCGCGCCGCCTGGGAAGCTATTTTTACAAGGTCGTGCCAGAACTCCTTGCTTTCAAGCGTCTCGCGGTTCGTGCCCGGCCCTTCTGCGAGGGAGACTATGTTTCCTGCGGCGTCGGTCACGATCACCGTGGTCTTGGTCGCCCCTCCGTCCGCTCCGAGGAAGAAACCGCTTTCGACTTTTTTCATCTTCATAGTAGCCAAGATAGAAATAAAAGACTTCAAGGAAAAGATAATCAGGTGGTTATATGAAATATGCGATCATGGGAATGCTTGACAGAATAATTCCTGCCCAAAAGGCAAGCGCCCACTGCGACATTCCCTGCGGCATATATGACCCGCACAACGCCCAGATGGCCGCGCACACCGTCATACGGATGGCGACGCTGATAAACGAGAACAAGGCCGACGTGCACAAGGTCGCCCGTTTTACCGCGGCGAAGGAGCAGCACGCCGAGATTTGCAAGCATGAGATCCGCGTGTTGTGGGCCGACTATTTCAAGCCCGATCATCTTCAGAAATATCCGAACCTTCATGAGCTTGTATGGAAGACCCTTAAACTCGCTTCAAAAGCGCGGCAGGAAGCCGACGTGAAGGCAGGCGACGAGCTTCTGGAATCCGTAAACAAGATTGCCGAGATCTTCTGGGAAACCAAAGGCATGGGCACGGCACGATTCAAGGCACCTTATCCCACGGAACGGGAGACGGTTTATCCGGTTTCCAAGAAGTGACTAATCATTCGGCGGCTTGTTGAGCATATAATCGATGAGGCCAGGCTGTTTCTTGGATCTAATTATAATCAAGACCTCTCGCAAAAGCATATAAGACGCTGCCTCCGGCAAGTCCAATTCCGAGGCCTTTGGAAATGTCTATTGCGTAATGGAGCATACTCACATCTTCTTGGCGGGCCGCATATTTCTATTCCTGCTATGAATCCGACCCCCGTAAGGCCAACAAGCCCGGCTCCAGCCATAAGTAAGTATCGGGGTTGCCTGAAATTGAACAGAGTTCTGGCAAGCGTTTGTCTTAACTGAGGCATACAGTTATTTGACTGCCTTCTTTTTATTATTAATCGTATTTCGGGTGCCCGCCGAATTTGGTAAGGCCTATTATAGGGACGGCGTTGCCGTCGGGATCCGAAACTATGGCGAACTTTCCCGTTCTAACTTCAAAGGGTTCTGTCAGGATTTTATTTCCGGTTTTGCGGTAATCCCTGCAAAAATTTTCGACATCCTTTACAAGAAAGCTGAATGCAGGAGTGGGTATATCAGAATTGCTGTGAATTACGATCTCTGAATCGCTTTCGGGAAAAATAAATCCCATCATGGCATTCTGGGAGTCTCGCCATGCTTTTTTCAGGCCTAAAACTTCCCGATAGAATTTGGCAGCCTCCTCAAGATTGCTTACTCTAAACATGACGCTGTCTATTTTTAGCAATTCCATGAGTATTATATGAGTCGGGCAATTAAATGGCTTCTCTTTATGAAACTAATTTATAATTTCGATGTACATATATAATATGAAAAAAATCCTCATTCTTGCGGCGGATAACTTTGAGGACAGTGAACTGCTTTACCCGTATTACAGGCTCCAGGAAGCGGGCGGGGACGTAAAGGTCGCGGGTCTTGGCGAGGCTC
>Ga0209542_10004785_pt1 | contig 27549 bp, 24 predicted proteins | sample RifCSPhighO2_01_FD_184028 | JGI IMG/M metagenome (GOLD analysis project Ga0209542, IMG submission 184028) | Soil microbial communities from Rifle, Colorado - Rifle CSP2_plank highO2_0.1 (SPAdes) (version 2) | ecosystem: Environmental > Terrestrial > Deep subsurface > Rock core/Sediment ...
AGAGCCGAATGCTAATATTTGTGAAGTGTGCACGGGCCAGCCCGGGGCTCTGCCGGTCATCAACGTGGAAGCCGTGAAGAAAGCCGTCATGGTCGGCTTGGCCTTGAACTGTAAAATTGAGCGGTACTCCAAGTTTGACCGCAAGAATTACTTTTACCCCGACCTCCCGAAGGGTTACCAGATTTCGCAGCTGGACCATCCCATCAATGGGCGAGGAGAATTAGAGGTAATGGTTAACGGGGAAGCGCGTAAAATTGGAATCACTCGCGCTCACTTGGAGGAAGATGCGGGCAAGCTCATCCATTCGGGCGGCTACAGCCTGGTTGATTACAACCGCGCCGGAACCCCATTGCTTGAAATCGTGAGCGAGCCGGACATCAAGACTTCGGAAGAAGCCCGCGCTTACCTGCAGGAGTTGCAGAATATCATGCGCTACTTAGGAGTTTCTGATGCGGACATGGAAAAAGGGCATTTGCGCTGCGATGCGAACGTCAGTTTGCGCAAAGTCGGGGAGAAAGAACTGCCCCCGTATAAGGTAGAAGTGAAAAATATGAATTCGTTTAAGGCCGTGGCCAGCGCCATTGAGTATGAAATCAAGCGCCAGGCCGAAGTTTTGGAAGGCGGCCAAACTCCAAAAAATGAAACCCGCGGCTGGGTGGACGCGGACAATGCAACGGTTTCTCAGCGCTCCAAGGAAGAATCGCAGGACTACCGCTACTTCCCGGAGCCGGATTTGCCGACCTTGGAATTTACCGAAGAATGGCTGTCAGATTTGCGCCGCCATTTGCCGGAACTGCCAAAGGCGCGCCAGGTGCGCTTTATGGCGGATTACAATATTACCAAAAAAGACGCGGTTCAATTGGTCGCGTACAAGGAACTGGGTAATTATTTTGAACAAGTGATGTCCGAGCTGTCAGAATGGTTAGTGGTCGACAAGGCCGGGGATGGCAATAAATTCGGGCAGGTGGCGCTCAACTGGGTCCTGGGGCCGTTCCTGTCCGCTCTCAACGAAAAGAAAATGCTGCCGGATGAGGGCAAGGTTACCCCGGAAAATTTCGCGGAACTGGTCAAGCTCGTAATGCAGGGCCAGGTTTCCAACCTGGCGGCCAAGGAAGTTTTTACCAAGATGTTTGAAACCGGCGAAGACCCGTCAGTGCTATTGAAAGACATGGGGCTGGCGCAGGTTTCGGACGAAGGTGTGATTCTTGATGCGGTCAGGAAAGTTTTGGCTGAGAATCCCAAGGGAGTGGAGGATGCCAAAGTCAAAGGCGAGAAAGCCTTCGGGTTCCTGGTGGGCCAAACCATGAAGGAACTCAAAGGCAAGGGCAACCCCCAGGTGATTAACGAAATATTGAAAAAAGCACTCCAGTAATTTAAATTTTATGCGCTGTCCAACTGTTTGCTCGACCGAGCAAACAGTTGGACATAGTTATTTGATTAAGAAGAGGCGAATTAACTTTTCCGCCTCTCTTTGGTTTTTAAACCAGTGAATGCGGTTGTCGGTTTTAAACCAGGTCAGTTGGCGCTTGGCGAATTTGTGGTTCGCGTTTTTCATCTGCAATTTCATCTGCGGAAAGGTCATCTGCCCGCATAGGTATAGCGAAATAAAACGATATTCTAGGCCCATTTCTTGTAGGCGTTTGTGGGTAATTTTTTTTTGTTTCAGGAGATTTTGCACTTCCTTAACCATACCGGCCTTGAGGCGCTTTTCAATGCGAGAGTCAATAAGTTTATAGAGCTGGGGTAATTCTTTTTTGATACCAAGAATTAAGGGGGAATACGAAAAGGGAAGGGAAGAAAGAACTGGCACGGGTTTGCCCGTAGCTTTTATGATTTCTATCGCTCGTAATAACCGGCGGGGATTATGGCGGTCAATGGACTTGGCCCGGCGGAGGTCCAGTTTTTTGAGCATTTGAAAAAGTTCTGCCGCACTTTTTTTGGCATACTGTTTGCGCAGCTTCAGGTTAGGCACTACTTCCGGGAACTGCAAATTATCAATCACGGAATAGATATAAAAAGGTGTCCCGCCTACCAAAAATGGAATTTTTCCGGCCTCAATAATTTTAACTATAGTTACATTTGTTGAGGTTTTGAATTCGGCCGCCGTAAATTGTTTTTTGGGCGATGCCACATCCAGCAGGTGATGGGGGACCAGGCGTTGTTCTTTTTTGCTAACCTTGCCCGTGCCAAGGTTCATACCCTTATACACTTGCCGGGAGTCAGCGGAAATAATCTCGCCCCGAAATTTGCGGGCGAGTTTGATTCCTAAACTTGATTTGCCGGAAGAGGTGGGGCCGAGAATGACGATAAGGGGATTCTTCATCGCTTCTTTTTGATAATCGACAGGCCGGCAAACTTGGAGGGGCGCTTCAAGGCCGCACCCGACACTTTCATCCGGGGACGTTTTTTGATTTCGCGTAGCTCTGATTTGAGCCCATGTTCAGTGCGTTTCTTCATGGTTCACAGCGAGCGTGTTTTTATTTCTGCAGAGACAGTTTCGATAAATTTGGCAAGTTGCATGGCCCCGAGGTCCTTTTGGTTTCTGCCGCGCACTGAAATGGATTTTGCTGCTATTTCCTTTTCACCAACTATCAGCATATAAGGCACTTTTTCCATTTCCGCTTCGCGGATTTTTTTGCCGACTGACTCGGACCGGTCATCCAGCTCCACCCGGATGCCGGATGATTTCAATTCTTTCAGGATACCCGCCGCATAATCATTCATCTTATCCGAAATCGGCAGGATTTTTACCTGGACCGGGGAGAGCCAGACCGGGAACGCCCCGGCGAATTCTTCTATGATAATCCCGATAAACCTTTCCAAAGAGCCATAGATGACGCGGTGAATGGCTACCGGCGTTTTTTTGCCGCCATCCGCGGCCGTGTATTCAAGACCAAACCGCAAGGGTTGCTGGAAGTCCAACTGAATTGTGCCCATCTGCCAGCCCCGGCCCAAAGCGTCCTTCATGATGATATCAACCTTGGGCCCGTAGAATGCCCCGTCCTTTTCCGCTACCGAAAATTCGTGCTTGGATTTTTCCAGGATTTTTTTCAGCGTGTTTTCGGCCTGGTTCCAGGTTCCCACTTCGCCCATAAAGCTCTCCGGCCGGGTGCCTAATCGGAAGGAATACTTCAAACCGAATATGGAATAAAATTTTTCCACGATTTCAAAGATGGCCTGGTATTCCTCACCGATTTGCTCTTCGGTCACGAAGCAGTGGGCGTCATCCTGGCGGAACTCGCGGACCCTTAAGAGTCCATTGAGCGCGCCGGAAATTTCATTGCGATGCAGGGTGTCGGTGTCGGACAGGCGCAGGGGTAAATCCCGGTAGCTCCGGGGCTCTGAGCCAAAGACAACCATGGCGTTCGGGCAGTTCATGGCCTTAACCCCGTACTCTTCGCCTTCCTTGGTCTTGATGGTAAACATGTCAGACCAGTAGTGGTCATAATGGCCGGAAGTCTGGTACAGTTCTTTTTTGTTAATCAGCGGAGAGACTATTTCCTGATAATTTCGGGTTTCGTGCTCTTTGCGCCAAAAATTCACGAGCTCGTTGTACATGACTACCCCCTTGGGTAGCCAGTAAGGCATGCCCGGGGAAGTTTCATGGAACATGAACAGGCCGAGTTTCGGACCCAGTTTCTTGTGGTCGCGTTTTTCCGCTTCTGCCAGCATCTTCAGGTAATTGTCCAGTTCTTCCTTGGTTTCAAATGCCGCCCCATAGATGCGGGTCAGCATGGGGTTTTTTTCGCTGCCGCGCCAGTAGGCACCCGCGATTTTGGTCAGCTTGAAACACAGGGGGTCAATTTCTTTCATGCTGTCCACATGGCCACCTTTACACAGGTCCCAGTAGTCGCCGGATTTATAAAATGACACCTTGCTACCGTCAGCCGTGAACTCATCAATCAGCTCTATCTTGTACGGATTGCCCGGATATTCTTTTTTGGCTTCAATGGCCGTGAGTTCAGAGCGTTCAAACTTGTCCCAAGTTGGCAGGATTTTGCGCATCATCTTTTCGATCTTGGGCAGGTCCTTATCGCTTAAGGGCTGGGAAAATTCAAAGTCAAAATAAAACCCGTTTTCAATTGACGGCCCAATCGTGCGCTTGGTATCCGGCCACAATTTCAATACGGCCGCGGCCAAAAGGTGGGCGAGGGAGTGGCGGACGGACTGGAGTTTTTCTGCCTGTTGTTCTTTCATAAAAAATAAAATCCCCAAAACGGATAATCCGTTTGGGGCCTAATCCGCCAGGTGGCGGATAATTAGACGGTTCCACCCAAAATTTACTTGATTTGCTCTTTTAACGCAAGAGGTTAGCGGAGGACTCCATGGTTGGTAGCCATTTCCCGCCTTGACTCGCCGTCAAGGCGAGGCAGGCATTGTCCTCATAAACTTGAACTAAGTATAAGACAGGGCAAAAAAATAGGCAAATCAGGTGCCCAGAACCTGCTTGATTTTGGTTTTCAGGTCGTCATTTAACGTAATCCGAAAAGGAGTCTTGATTTTTTGCTCATTGACTATGAGGTTCACGGCCATTTCACCCGGGGAGGATTCAAAGGCCTGTTTGAGCTGCTCAAAGAGTTCATCAGTGGCAGCGGCGGGGATTTTAATCGTCACCGAGGGATAGGGTTGAGCGCCAGTTGCTTCGGGGGCGGCATTGTTTCCGAACTCCTTGATTTCGTCCGCGAGGAATTTTGGTTCACCGTCCTTGTCGGAAAGCTTGCCGGTAATCAAAACTATTTTTTCTTCCAGAATTATATCTTTGGAGCTCGCGAATATCCCTGGGAAAACCACGACTTCAATTACCCCGGTCATGTCTTCCAAATCCACGAACGCCATTGGTTCGCCTTTTTTGGTCAGGATTTTTTGCACCCGGGTAATTACCCCGCCCATAACGCCCTGCTTGATGTTGTTTTCCACCATGTATTTGACCGGGTGGGCGATATTTTTGAGTTGGGCCGCGAATTCTTCCATGGGGTGGGCGCTGACATACATTCCCAAAAGTTCCTTTTCCCATGCCAGGCGCTCACGTTTACCCGCTGGCTCCGCGGCTTGGAGCTGCATGCCGCTTGCCGGCATCAAGGCTTCGCCAAAGAGACTGGCTTGGTTGACGGTTTTGTTAAGGCCGCGCGCAAACTCCAGCACGCTTTCCGTACTGGCCAAAAGTGCGTTGCGCTCACCCAGAGAATCCAGGGCGCCAGACTTAGCCAAGGCTTCCCAGGATTTTTTGTTAAAGGTCCGGGTATGGGTCCGTTTGACGAAATCTTCAATGGACGTGAACTTCCCATTGTCCTTGCGTTCCTGGATGATGATGCCAATCACGTCCGAGCCCAAGTTTTTGATGGCATTGAGACCGAACCGGATGTTCTTTTCATCTATCACTGTAAAGTTCGCCAGGCTTTCGTTGACATCTGGCGGTAGCACCTGGATGCTGAGCTTGCGCGCTTCATCAACCGCGTCAGCGATAGTTTCCATATCCCCGGATTCCGCAGTCATGACCGCAGCCATGAACTCCACGGTGTAATTGGCCTTCATATACGCGGTCTGGTAGCTGACAATGGCATAAGAGGCGGAGTGCGATTTGTTAAACCCGTAGGCGGCGAACGGCTCAATCCATTCCCAGATTTCCGAAGCCTTGGCCTGGCTCCACCCCGAAGTGGCCATACAGCCCTTGATGAATTTTTCCTTCTGCTTGGCCATTTCCGCCGGGATTTTTTTGCCCACGGCCTTGCGGAACTTGTCCACTTCTTCCCAGGTGTAGCCAGCCAAATCATGCGCGATGGTCAGGAGGTCATCCTGGTACACCAAAATGCCATAGGTCCGCTTGAGGATTTTTTCCAGCTCCGGGTCCATGTACTTAATCAAACGCGGGTTGTGCTTGCGTTTGATGTAGTCGGGAATAAACTGCATCGGGCCTGGGCGGTACAGGGCAATCATGGCCATGATGTCAAAGATGCTGTTGGGCCGCAGGTCCATAAGGTAGCGGGTAATGCCGGAGGAGCCCATCTGGAACACGCCAAAGGTATGGCCTTCGGAGAGGAGCTTGAAGGTTTTTTTGTCCGGATGGGGCAGGTTGTAAATGTCAATCGTGACGTTGTGCCGTTTCTCTGCAATTTTGACCGACGCTTCCAGGATTGACAGGTTGCGGATGCCCAGCAAGTCGAGCTTGACTACGCCCAGGGCCTTGCTGTTGGCATTGACGTCCAGGGCGTACATATCGTACTGGGTAATGACGCGCTCGCCGTCCGGTTCATGCTGCAGGGGCATATAGTCGGTAAGGGGAGTGGGAGTAATCACAATCCCCGCGGCGTGCACCGAGGAGTGCCTCGCCCCGCCTTCAAGTTTTTTGGCAATATCGATTACCCGATGCGTCTCTTCATCCCTTTCATATGTGGCTCGCAGGTCAGCGTTAATCTCTAGAGCCTTTTCCAATGTCATGTGGAAGCCTTGTTTGCCCAAGGGAATCATCTTGGCAATCAGATCGCATTTGGCATACGCCACGCCCATGGCCCGCCCGACATCCCGCACCGCGGCCCGGGCCATCATGGTTCCGAAGGTGATGATTTGGGCGACTTTGTCCGGCCCGTATTTTTTGGTAATGTAAGCGATGGCTTCATCGCGGTGGTTGTCCGCGATGTCGAGGTCGATATCCGGCGGGGTTGGGCGGTGCTCGGTTAAAAATCGCTCAAACGGCAGTTCATAATACAGCGGGTCGACATTAGTAATGCCCAAGATGCGCCCCACAATGCTGCCGGCAGCCGAGCCCCTGGTATTGGTCACGGCCCCGACCTGGTGCGCGCCCTCCACGACATCGGCCACCATGAGGAAGTATGTATCAAACCCTTTTTTTATGATGATGTTGAGTTCATAGTCAATGCGTTTTTGAATCTCTTCCGGCACAACGCCATTTTTGCCGTACAGCGGCAGTGAACGGGAATATGTCAGTTGCCTTAAATATTCCGATGAGGTCAGGCCTTCGGGGACTTCCACCTTTGGGAAGTACCGCTGGTTGATTAGGATTTTTAAATCGCATTTGGCGGCCACTTCTGCGGTGTTCACAACGGCTTCCGGAACATCCTTGAATCTTTCCAGCATTTGTTCCTCTGATTTCAGCGACAAGTCCCATCCCCGCATGTCGAGGCGGCCTTCCTCATTGATTGTCCGGCCCGTGCCGATACAGACCAGGATGTCCTGGGCATCGGCGTCTTCCGGATTGATGTAATGGCAGTCGGCGGTGGCGACCAGCTTGAGGTTTTCCCGTCGGGCCAGTTCAATCAATTTTTGGGTTTGCGCTTCTTTTTCAATTACTTCGGCGGAATCAGCCGCTTTGCCGTTGCGCTGGATTTCTATATAAAAATTATCACGGCCAAAAACATCCAGGTATTTGTCCAGCACGGCCTTTACTTCCGCAGGGGCCCTTGAGACCACGGCCCGGGAGAGTTCGCCGCGCATACAGCCGGAAAGGCAGATTAAGCCTTCGGAATGTTTTTTCAAAGTTTCCAAATCAATCCGCGGCTTGTAGTAGAAGCCGTCAATGTGCGCGATGGTCGTGAGCTTCAATAAATTTTTGTAGCCTGCCTGGTTGGCGGCCAGCAGGGTGAGGTGATAATAATCCGCGTCAATTTTTCCATCTTTCTGGGTCAGGGACCGGGGAGCAATGTACGCTTCAACTCCTATGATTGGTTTTATGCCAGTCTCTTGGCAGGCATTGAAAAACTGGATAGTCCCGTACATCACGCCATGGTCGGTAAGCGCTAGCGAATCCATCCCCAGTTCCTTGGCGCGCGAAACCAGCTCGTCGATTTTGGACAAGCCATCCAGCAGGGAAAAATGCGAATGGACGTGCAGGTGGGTAAATTTGGGCATAAGTATTGAGTGGAGGTATTATGGCAAAAACCGCCTGCTTTTGCCACCCCGCGCAACCAATGCCAGGCAGTGATAAAAATGGTATAATAAATTACACATTAAATACTGGAAATAAAAATGAACCTTGAAGAAAACCCGCGGGTCCAGGAATGGTTCTTGATGATTGGCGATAGGGCCACACAAGTCAGCCGCGCCTGGTGGTATGCCTTGGGCATCGCAATCGTGGCAGTGATTCCGGCATACTTTATTTTCAAGCTGGCGTTCGTGGAAACTTTCACCCGCGCCCACCATGTGCCGGCAATTATCTATACTGAAGTTGCCAAAGAACCCCTGCAGGTCATTGAACAGAAAATTTTCAAGCTCGGGCCCAACAGCTATTCCGGCTTTGCGCGAATCAAGAACATTAACCTGGAGTGGGGCGTGGCCAGCCAGGCGTACACGGCAGAGTTTAAGACCCTGGGCGGCACGCTGGTAACGAAGGTAATGGGCGACTCATTCATCCTGCCGGCCTCAGAGAAGTTTTTGATTTTTGCCCGCTTCAGTTCTGATTCCGAACCGCAGACGATGGACGTTGCCTTGGGCGAGACGAAATTTATCCGCAGACCGGATGTCAGTGTCAGTTATGAACTGGAAAGAATCAACTTTTCCAATAGCCAAGGGGGAGCCGTGGTGTCGGCTGGCATCAAGAACTTGAGCGCTTTTACAGTCAGGCAAATCAACCTGCCCGTGGTTCTGTACAATAACCAGAACGCGGTAGTCGGGGTTAATTCAACCTATATCAGCGAAGTGACCTCGGGCGAAACCCGGACATTCCAGTATACCTGGCCATTGAGTTTGCCGGGCGCGGTGCGGGCGGAAATAACCCCGGAAATTAACGTTTTTGACCGCAACCTTTTTTCCACGGATACGGGAGTTTCGCCGTTTGATGATAGGGGGGAGTAAATCGCGCTCATGAAAAATTGGTTTTCATCCTTCAGGTATTTTGATTTGTACATTTTTGGCGGCAGCGTCCTGCTGCTGGCTTTGGGTTTACTGATGATTTACTCCACGACCCTGGGCAGCCCAACCAACCTGCTCGGCCGCCAGCTTGTATTCGCCCTGGCCGGTTTGCTCGCCATGTTTGCCATGGCGTTTTTCGATTACCGGAAGTTCAAGGGCGCGACAGCCTTCCTGTATGTGGCAATTGTGGCAAGCCTGGTGTTAGTCTGGTTCCTCGGGAGTTCCATCCAGGGTTCGACCCGGTGGATTGATTTGGGGTTTTTCCGGCTGCAGCCGTCGGAGTTTGCCAAGCTGGCCATGGTCATCATCATGGCAAAATTTTTGGACCAGGCCGGTGAAAAAATCAAAAGCTTCCAATACGTGTTTTTGTCGGGAGTGTACGTCGGCATTCCGGCCGCGCTGGTTTTGATTCAGCCAGACTTGGGTACCGCCCTGGTCCTGTTCTTGACCTGGCTCGGTATGCTGATGGTTTCAAAAATTAATAAAAGGCACATCGCGGTCCTGCTGGTCGGAGGACTGGTCTTGTCGGTTTTTTCCTGGTTTTATGTTTTGCGCGATTACCAGAAAAATCGCATCTACACTTTTGTGGACCCGGCCTCTGACCCGCAAGGGCGGGGATACAACGTCATCCAGTCCATCATCGCCGTGGGCTCGGGCAGTTTGACCGGGCGCGGGGTGGGTCGGGGACTGCAGTCGCAGCTCAAGTTCCTCCCGGAACGCCAGACGGATTTTATTTTCGCCTCCACGGCTGAGGAACTGGGCCTGCTCGGCAGCCTGTTTATCCTGTCCATGTTTGGGATAATCTTTACGCGGCTCATCCGAGCCGCCCGCCTGGCGCGCGATAACTTCGGCATGTATTTGGCCCTGGGCGTATTTTTTATGCTCCTCTCGCAGATGGTGATTAATATTGGCATGAATATGGGCCTGGTGCCGGCAACCGGGATTCCGCTGCCGCTCTTAAGCTACGGCGGCAGCTCCCTTTTGACGACCATGCTCTCTCTGGGCCTGGTTCAGAGCGTTGTGGCGCGCCAGCGGGCGGTAAAGTTCGGCGATTGACCGAAATGTTAGGCCTGATACAATTAAGAGGGATTACTAACCCTTATGCCCAAATTTGACTACAATAAAATCCTGCAGTGGTTGTCCTATGTGCTCAAATGCCCGGTTTGCGGGCAAAAGTACACGGCGGAGCAGACTAAAGTGATTGACAGCGGCGAGGACAAGCCAATGCTGGCGCGCAATATCCTGGTGCATACCGATTGCCAGCGCTGCAAAAGCTCGGTCGTCTTTTCCATTGCCATTGATGGCCCGGAAATTTTTTCCATTGGCATGGTCACGGATTTAACCTCCCAGGATACATCGAAGTTTCAGAATTCCCGTCCCATTTCCGCGGACGAAGTCCTGGCCACCCATGAATTCCTCCGGGATTTTGACGGGGACTTTAAGGCCGTGCTGAAGAAGTAGGAAGATTCTATCTTTCCCTCCCCTGACTAGGGGAGGGTGCCCCGCAGGGGCAGGAGGGGTCTTATATATAAATGGGACCTCTCCCCCGACCCCTCTCCTAGGCAGGAGAGGGGAGTTATTTTTTAATCCTTGACCCAAGGCGCCAAAAATGCTATATTATTTCTCGTACCACTTAACTTGATTTATGGAACCAATCGCAATTGCCGCAACTAAACGCACGATAACTGGCAAACATGTCAGCAAGCTCCGCAAAGCCGGTTCTCTGCCTGCGGTTTTGTACGGACATGAAGTTGAAACCCAGACAATTGAAATCAATGAACGGGATTTCTCCAAAGTGTTAAAGAGCGCCGGAGAGAGCACCATTGTCAACCTGGTAGTTGCGGGCAAGACCCAGCCGGTATTGATTCATGACGTGCAGCACCACTATCTGACCGAAGTCCCGATTCATGTGGACTTTTTTGCCGTGAACATGACGGAGAAGCTGAAAGTCAAAGTCCCATTGCATTTTGTGGGCGAAAGTATGGCCGTGAAATCCTTAGGCGGCACTTTGGTCAAGAACCTCGCCGAAGTTGAAGTAGAATGTCTGCCGGCGGACTTGCCGCACGCGATTGAAGTTGATATTTCCGCCATTGCGACCTTTGAAATCGTAATCCGCCTTTCTGACCTTAAGGTTTCAGGCAAGGTGGAAGTCCTCGGCAACCCCCAAGAACTGGTGGTCAGTGTCGTGCCGCCGCGGTCTGAGGAAGAAATGAAGGCTTTGGATGAAGTCGTGACCGAAGACGTTACCGCCGTGGAAGGCGTAATCAAGCCGGAAGCTGATGCCGAAGCCACCCCAGTGGGTGAAGAAACTAAAGAGCCGAAGAAAGAAGAAAAACCCGCCAAAGGCGGATCCGCCTCCGGCGGAAAAGAAAAAGAATAATCCAGAATTTAAAAACCCGTTTCGCCTTTGCTAAAAGCTTCGGCGGACGGGTTTTTTGTTGAGCACAGCGTATCTTACTTTCCCAGGTAAATCTTTGAGTACCTTCAGGTTGTAGTTGGGAAGAATGGACCTGACGGATTTGACGACCTTCGGGCCCTGGTCATGGCCGATTTCAAGATAAACATGTTGAGGCAGACGAGGCAGGGCAGCGATTTGGTGGAAAAGTTTTTCAATCAGAGCAAAGCCGGAATCCTTGGCGATTAAGGCTTTTGTCGGCTCAAACTTAGTACTGGGGTCAGTTCGCTTGGAGAGGTAGGGGAGGTTGGCAATGATGATATCAAATGATTGGTTTTTCCAAGGCGCAAGCAAGTCGCCTTGCTTGAATTGAACCTTAGTCTTATGTGCCCGTGAGTTTTTTTTAGCTATCCGCAATGCGGCAGTTGAAATGTCGGACGCGAAGAATTTTCCGCTGGAGTTTTTCGCCAGGCTGATAATGATGCAGCCCGAACCCGTGCCGACATCCAACACGGATAATCCGTTTTGCTTTTTGGTTTTGGCCAAAACCATTTCAACTAAATCCTCAGTAACCGGACGGGGGATGAGGACGTTTTTATCCACGTAAAAATCTAATCCGTAAAATCCTTTATGGTTGGTTAAATAGGCCATCGGCCAATTGGCGACCCGCTTTTTAACAAGCGCAAAGAACTGTTTTTTAGCTTTGGAAGAGAGAAGCTGTTGCGGATTGGCAAATAAGTGCTCTTTCGGTTTGTTTAAGACATGAGACAAAAGCACCTCAGCATCCAAGGAGGCGGAGGTGCTGGCTGATTTCAGCTTTTGCGTGCCTAAGTTTAAAGTTTGGTTGATTGTCATTTGGCCACGTTTTCCAGTTGGCGTCTCTGGTCTTCGGCAATCATGGCTTCGGTAATCTGGCCAAGGTTGCCTTCCAGGATATTCTGGATTTGGCTCCAGTTCTGGTTGATGCGGTGGTCGGTAATGCGGTCCTGGGGGAAGTTGTAGGTGCGGACTTTTTCCGACCTGTCGCCGGTGCCAATTTGGGACTTGCGCTTGTCGCTGAGTTCCTGGCGCTTTTTTTCTTCTTCAAAGGCCAGCACGCGCGAGCGCATCACGTTCATGGCCTTTTCCCGGTTTTGGGCTTGGCTACGCTCATCCTGCATGGAAACCGTAATGCCCGTCGGGATGTGGGTCATGCGGATGGCGGAATAGGTGGTGTTCACTGACTGACCGCCATTGCCCGAAGAGGTGGTGGCTTCGATTTTAAGGTCCTTGGGGTCGAGTTTGAATTCGGTTTCTTCAATCACTGGCATGACTGCCACGGTAATGGTGGAGGTGTGGACCCGGCCGGCTTTTTCGGTTTCCGGCACGCGCTGGACCCGGTGCACCCCGGACTCATATTTGAATTTGGAATAGGCGCCCTGGCCCATGACTTCAAAAATTATTTCTTTAAAGCCGCCAATCGAGTTCCGGCTGCTGGAAAGTATCGCGGTTTTATATTTTAATTTCTCGGCGTACTTGGAGTACATCCGGAACAGTTCCGCGGCAAACAGGGCGGCTTCGTCCCCGCCAGCTCCGGCCCGGATTTCAATGATGATATTTTTGTCATCATACGGGTCCTTCGGCAACATCGCAATCCGTAATTCTTCGAGCAACTTATCGCGCTCTAGCATGAGGGAGGGGAGTTCCGTCTGCGCCATTTGGGCCAGTTCGGATTTTTCCGCCACCAGTTTTTCGTTATCAGAAATTTCGGCTTTGATTTTTTCCAGGCGGTTGATTTTTTCAACCATAGGCAAAAGCTCGGACTGGCGTTTGCCCATTTTTGCCAGTTCGCGCGGGCTAGTTGCGGCGGAGAGTTTCTCCAGCGCCTGCTCGTATTCGGTTTTAATGTGGGAGTAGTTGAGTTCCATAAGAGTTAAATTCGAAGCACTAAATACGAAATTCGAAACAAATTCAAATATCTAATATCAAAATTCAAAACAGTTTCTAAGATTTGAGCATTTGAATTTTGATATTGTTCAGGATTTCGATATTCGGATTTCTAAACTAACAAAAAATACGCCTAAGATTATTATAGCTCTTTTGGCGTATTTTTTGTATGCTAAGCGGCCTGAAGCTTCTTGGCCACGCGCTTGGATTTGAGTGCCGTGGATTTAGCGGCCTTTTTCTTGAATTTATCAATGGTGCCAGCCGTGTCAATCAGGTTCTGTTTGCCGGTGTAGAACGGGTGGCAATTGGCGCAAATTTCAACATGCAGTTCCTGCTTGGTGGAACCGGTCTTGAAAGTGTTGCCACAGGCGCAAACTACCTTGGCATCGGTGAAATATTGTGGGTGGAGGTCTTTTTTCATAGCCAAAAAATTCTAACATAAAAGTTTGTCTTTGGCAAGGGGTTGCCTAAATCACGGAATTATGTTAAAATTTTTTGGTAATTAATCATACATGTTTCCTGATGTATCCAGGGCCTGCCCCGATCCAGTTTTGATAGAGATTCAAAAACTGGGGCGGGGTCCTAGAACAGATGACGGAAGCAGCCGTAGAAAGGATCCGCCAGCTGGCGGAGAATAGTTTATGCGAAACATCACCTTAATGGAGATGCTCAAGGCTGGCGTGCACTTCGGCCACAAGAAGTCCTTATGGAACCCCAAGATGGCGCCGTATATCTTTACGACCCGCAATGGCATCCATATTTTGGATTTGGAAAAAACCCACACCAAGCTCGCCGAAGCGCTTGACTTTGCCCGCGAAATCGCGGCCAAGGGCGGCACGATTCTGTTTGTCGGCACCAAGCGCCAGGCCAAGGAAGAGGTCAGGAAAGCCGCTGAAAGCTGCGGTATGCCTTATGTCGTGACCCGCTGGCTCGGCGGCACCTTCACTAACTTCCGCACCATCCAGAAGACCATCAAGAAAATGGACCGTCTGCAGAAGATGATGGAGAGCGGGGAAATCCTCAAGTACACCAAGAAAGAACAGCTGATGATTAAGCGCGAAGTGGAAAAAATGGGCACCTTTTTTTCCGGCATCAAGGATATGAGCAAGCTGCCGGACGCGATTTTCGTCTTGGATGCCAAATATGATGAAATCCCGGTTGAAGAGGCCCGCCAGTCCAAAGTCAAAGTTATCGGTATCGTGGACACCAACTCTGACCCGACCAATGTCAATTATGTCATTCCGTCCAATGACGACGCGGTAAAAGTCATCAGCTTCATGGCCCAGGTTATGGCAGAAGCGGTTAACGAAGGCCGCGCTAGAATGGCCCAGAATATCATGACCCAGACCGAAGGCGCGGCAATCGCGAAATAAAGACTAAAAGAATTAAGAGGAGTTAGTAATAAGTAAATAGTAATTAGGATAGTTCTTAAAAAAACCATCCTTGTTACTTATTACTCCTTACTAATTACTAAACAAGGATTAAACTATGAGCTTCACAACAGAAGATATTAAGAAGTTACGCGAACAGACCGGCGCCGGCATGATGGATGCGAAAAAGGCTTTGGAAGAAGCCGGCAGCTTTGACGCGGCGGTAACGTTGCTGCGCAAGAAAGGGCACGCCTCGCTGGCCAAAAAAGCTGACCGCGTGGCCAAGGAGGGCGTCATCGTTTCATACCTACATAGCGGCAAAGTCGGCGTCCTGTTGGAACTCAATTGCGAAACGGATTTTGTCGGCCGCAACGAAGAGTTCAAGCAGCTGGCCTCGGAAATCGCCCTGCATATCGCCGCAAGCGCCCCGGTGTATGTTTCCCGCGAAGAAGTGCCGCAAAACGTGGTTGATAACGAGAAGCAGATTTACGCCGAACAGGTTAAAGACAAGCCGGCAAAGATGCGGGAGCAGATTGTGGCTGGGAAACTTGAAAAGTATTTTGAGGTCGCCTGCCTCCTGGACCAGCCGTATATCCGCGAGCCCGAAAAGAAAATCAAGGATTTGATTGCGGAGCGGGTCGGGAAACTGGGCGAGAATATCCAAGTTCGCCGGTTTGTGCGATTCGTGCTCGGGGCCTAAATATGATTCTTTTTACGACAATTGTTTTTGCAGTAGCCCTGCTGGTCTTGGTCAGCCTGTTTTTGGTCAAACTCGGGCAGGCGCACCAAAGGCCGCCAATCCGCATCAGGGTGGCCGAGCACTTGGCACCCCATCAGGACAGCCTCAGGGATTATTTTGCGCGCAAAGCGGCTATGATTGGCCGCCAGTTATGGCATTTCATCCTGGAAGCCAAAGACTTAAAGCCTGCCGCCAACACCAAAACCCTCTTTACCCAGGTTGAGCAGCGCGTGAAGAGCGCTTTCCGCATTCGCGTGAGGACCTCAGAGGCCGAACCCCAGTGGCTGCCCGAAGCCGCGAGCTTAAGCGTCCAACAGGAGCCGACCTACAGTCCGGAAGAGCTGTATCTGCAAGCCATCAAGAAAAATCCCACGGACCGGCAGGCTTACGAAGCCCTGGGCCGCCTCTATCTTCAGAACAGGAATTTCACGGACGCGGCGGAAATATTCGAATACTTAATCAAGCTTGACCCGTCCCGGGATACTTACTTCAGCAATTTGGGATTGTCATATTATTCGCTCAAGGAGTTCCAGAAGGCGGCCATTTCGTATGAAAAAGCCGTAGCCATCAACAATAAAATTCCGACCCGATGGGTGAATTTGGCGCTGTGCTTCCAGGCGCAGGACATGCCAGCCAAAGCCCTGAAGGCCCTCACCCAGGCCTGCAACCTGGATAAGCTCAATACCGCGTACATGATGCTTCTCTCGGACACTTACCTGGAACTGGAAAATTCCGTGCGGGCCGAAGAGGTGCTGGAGCAAATTTTAGTGCTTGAGCCGACCAACCGCCTGGTCCGGGAAAAATTGATGAAACTGAAAATATAGGATATTATTTACCAGATGCCGAGATAGCTCAATGGTAGAGCAACGCTTTTGTAAAGCGAAGGTTGGGGGTTCGAGTCCTCTTCTCGGCTCCAGAGAATTTAGCACAGTTGCAGCAGAGTTCCCAAATCAAATTCAATGTGAGGTTTCTTGCAAGGAATTTGATTTGAAAGGAGCGGCGCGAGACCGTAGCGGCCGGGATATTTTCCAGCGGACGCGAAGTGTCTCGCGGTAAGCGACGTATGGGCGGTTCGTATAGTGGCAATTACATCGCGCTGTAGACGCGACGGCCTTTCGGCCTCCGGGGGTTCGAGTCCCTCACCGCCCACCAGAAAACGCATCATCGAAAGATGGTGTTTTTTCTTTTTATTATCAAGGTCCGACCTTGGTGGATTTTACTTTACTTTTCCCCCTATGGTATAATAATTGTGATTTTACAAGCCTAAATTGAAACAAATTATTAAATAAAACATAAATATGGATGCGAAAAATACCAAGATATTAATCGTGGAAGATGAGGAAATCCTCCTAACCGCCCTGTCCGAGGAGCTCAAGCAGGAAGGGTTTAATGTCATCGGGGCCCATGACGGGGTCGAGGGGGTGGAAATGGCAGGCAAAGAAAAGCCGGATTTAATCCTGCTGGATTTAGTCATGCCGCGCCTGGATGGCATCGGCGCGCTCAAGCAGATGAAAGAAAATCCCGAGATTAAGGATATCCCGGTGGTTATCCTGACTAACTTGTCCGATTATGGCAAGGTCTCGGACGCGCTGACGTTGGGCGCCATGGACTACCTGGTCAAAGCCAATTACAGGCTTGAGGAGTTGGTGAATAAAATTAAAACCATTCTGGACCGCAAGCAGGGCAGCGCGGAAAAGACCTAAAACCACGTAACACGAAACATGGAACAAGCACTGCTTCATGATTCATGTTTCAGGATTTATGACCAATATGGCAGACACAGAAAATTACAAAAATCTCATCAACGATATTATTGCCAAGCAGACCCTGATTTTGGGCCCGGACATAGTTCTGCTCAAGGCGCGCAATGTCAGCGGACTTCGCGTGAGCGACAGCGGGACAGTGGAGGCTATTTCCGGCGACCCGCAGAAAATCCTGCAGGACTTGGTAAATGAGTATATCGCGCTGTCGGGTCAGATTGTCAAAACTACCCTGACTACGGTGTTCGCCAAGTACCCGGACATCAAAGTCTCAATCCAATAAAAAATTAATTCACCCCCACACCATAACTCCGTTTGGTGTGGGGGTAAACCAAAAATTATGTACGATATTTCTGCGAATTCCGATGTGGTCATCCAAGTCCTGATTGCGGTAATCATCATCGGGATGTTTCTTAACCTTCGGAGCAGCACCAAGCTTTATGGCGGAATCATCGGCAAGGCGGTCCGCCTGTTTGGCTTGGGCACGCTATTTATCACCCTGTCAATCATCGAACACCTGCTGGTAACCTTTTTGGTGATTGACAACACTTTGGGCATAGCCATTGCCCAGGAAATCATGGACCTCGTCGGCCTGGCCCTTTTGGGCCTCGGGTTCTCCCAGCTGGTCTCCGCCACCAAATCTTAACAGGGGATTTGCCGGTTTAGCATAAATGTTTACCCTCAATTCAACCCAGGTGTTCATAGCGCTGGCAATCTATTCCGTGGTTGTCCTTATTTTTATTGGCCTGGAAAACCGCCGGATGAGGCACAGCCTGCTTTTAAAGGAACGGGAGATGCAACGGCGCATGTACGAGGTGTCCATCCTCAAGGAACTCGGCGACCGCATCGGGTATTCCCTCAATGTCCAGAAAATCGTGGATGTTATTACCGGTTCCCTGCGCAAGCTCCTGGATTACTCCACGGTTTCGTATTTGCTGTTTGCCGACGAAGGCCGGGTGGTGTTCCACTGCGTGCTGGAAGAATCAGTCAACAAACAGTTCATTGAGTCCATCCGGGCCCAGATGGTCGCGGCCCTGGGCGCCTTGTCCGCGCGGGAGATGAAGCCGGATGAAATCGACGAAAGCATTTCCGGCACCATTACGGATGAAACCAACAAGACGGGCATCCGTTCTTTTTTCAACATCCCGGTGGTAATCAACGGCCTGCCAGTCGGACTTTTAAATATTTCTTCCACCAAACCGGGGCTTTATAAGGAAGAGGAGATGACCATTCTCTATACCATCATGAACCAGGCTTCCGCGGCCGTCTCCCGGCTTGAAACGATTTTAAACCAGGAAAAAGGCAAGCTCAATTCCATGGTTGAGTCCATGGCTGACGGGGTGGTAATGGTGGATACCAGGAACCGCCTGCTGGTCATCAATCCGGGCGCCAAAGATATGCTCGGGATTACCAAACCCAACCCCAGCATCTTTGATGTTTTAGATACCCTCTCTTCCAGGATGGATTTACGCACCAAAATTGAAGAAAGCATCAAGACCGACAAGCTCGCGGTGGAAGAGCAGCTTCGAATCGGCGACAAGGTTTTGCGGGTGCTGATTAGCCCGGTCAAGGATGAGGCCAACGAGCCGCTCGGCGCAGTGGTCCTGTTCCACGACATTACCAAGGAAAAAGCCATTGAAAAAATGCGTGATGACTTCACGTCTATGATGGTGCATGAACTGCGCAGTCCCTTAACGGGCATCCGGTCAATTGCCAACCTCCTCAAGGAAGACAAAATAAAGAACGAACAGAAAAAATACGAAGATTTCATCGAGCTGATTGTTTCCAATTCCGCGTCCATGCTCGACCTGGTCAATGATTTATTGGATGTGGCTAAGCTGGAGGCCGGAAAATTCCAGATCATGCGCCGCCCCACCAATGTCGCGGACCTGGTCAAAATGCGGATTCAATCCTATACCACCCTGGCGGCCGATGCCAAGCTCGCCTTAGAAAGCAAGGTGGAGGATAATATTCCGCTAGTTTCGATTGATGACAATAAGGTCGGGCAAGTGCTTAACAATTTCCTGTCTAACGCGATTAAATTTACCAAGGAAGGTAAAATCACGGTATCGGTCCTGATCCTAAAAAAAGGCGAAAGCCTGGTAAAAAAACTGGAAAGCCTGGGCCTGTCCTGGCCGGGATTGAAGGATATCGTGCCGGAGGCTGACCAGCTGGTCTTGGGCGTTACGGATACGGGCATGGGCATTTCCGAAGAACAACTTTCCAAACTTTTTAACAAATTTAGCCAGCTGGAACAAACCGCGGCTTCGGAAAAGAAGGGGACCGGCCTGGGGCTGGTAATTACCAAGGGAATTTCCGAGGCGCACGGCGGCAAAGTCGGGGTATTTTCGGAGTTGGAAAAAGGCTCGACATTCTACTGCATGCTGCCGCTCAATCAGCCCGGGCCGGCGGTTAATTAAATTTTTATGTCCAACAAAGGTAAAAAACAGAAAGGCGATTCGCAGGCGGAATTCGTCAACCTCACGTCGCACCAGTTGCGCACGCCACTTTCGGGCAGCAAGTGGATGCTGGAGCTTTTGCAGAAATCCGATACCGGCAATTTGAACAAACAGCAGAAAGAGTTTATTGAAAAAATTTACGCTTCCAATGAGCGCATGATTGCCCTGGTCAATGACTTGCTGGAGGTTGCTGGCATCGACCAAGGCAGCACTAAGCTTTACTTGCAGCCAACTGACCTTTCCACGGTGGTGCGGTCCTTAATCAAGGAAAAAGAAAAGGAAATCAAGAAAAAACACCTCCAAGTGTCCGTGACCATTGAGGCGGAGCCGTTTCCCCAGGTCATTTCGGAAGCCAATAAAATCAAGCAGGCGCTCAATAACATCATTTCCAACGCCATTACCTATACGCCCGAAGGTGGCAAAATCACGGTTGACCTTAAAACCCAGGATGGGATGGCTTTAGGCAGCGTTGCCGACAACGGTCCTGGTATTCCAAAAGCCCAGCAGGCTTCAGTCTTCACCAAATTTTTCCGGGGCAGCAATATCTTGAGCGTGGAAACCTCGGGCACGGGACTGGGATTATATATTTCCAAGTCATTCATCCAAGCCTCGGGCGGGAAATTGTGGTTTAAGTCCACAGAAGGCCAGGGCACGACCTTTTATTTCACTCTGCCTTTGGCTAAATAAATTTAACGCTAATTTTGATAAAAAAATGACGCCACGGGGAAAGCCCCGGGCGTCTTATTGGCGGGAATGCCCTCAATCGGTTGATTTTTTCAGCCAAATTTGTTATAGTATCGGGGCAAGTTTAACGCCTGCTCAGGCCGTTGTAGCTCAGCTGGTAGAGCAACTCCATGGTAAGGAGTAGGTCTCCGGTTCAATTCCGGACAACGGCTCCATAAAATAATGACTTGCCCGGTTCTCCGCCACACCTATTACAAATGGGGCGGACCCGCCTCCGGCGGGAATTCCGCGCAACGGCTCCATAATTAACGTTTACATCCTATGTCACAAGATAATCTGATTTCCATGGAATGCGCGGTTTGCCATCATGTTAATTATCATTCCAACAAGAACAAGAAAATCACCCCGGCCCGCTTGGCTCTGGAGAAATTTTGCCGCTGGTGCAAGAAACACACCGAACATAAAGAGACTAAGTAACGTCAAGAATTCGTCGCCTCTTGATGGGGGCGTCGTATAGTGGTAGTACTACGGTCTCCAAAACCGTTAGCGTAGGTTCGATTCCTACCGCCCCTGCCATGAAGCGATGAATGAAGAGGCGGAACGCCTCTTTTGTTTTTACCCAACTATGAAAATTCTGATTAATGGTTATCGGGCGAAAAAGAATAAGAAAATATTACATGGCGGGCCGCGGAATTTTACCGGCCTGCTGATTCAGCATTTCAATTCATTGTCCCACAGAGTGGTGAGCCTGAGCATCCATGGCAAAAAGAAGATAGATGGAAAGTTTTTGCTCAAACAGGAAGCCAAAGGGAAAAATCCAGCTTGGTTTCTGAAACTCCGGTTGAACTTTGCCGATATATTCAAGGCCAAGTCAGCTGCTTATCCGCAGTCGTTGCTGCCGTCGCGCGAGATTATTAGACAGGCCATCAGGCGGATTGATCCCGATGTCGTCCTTTTGAACGGGTATTCTATAGTCAACTGGTATATCCTGCGCGCGGCCAAGGATCTGGGCTTGCCGGTCGTGATGGCGCACCACGGGCTCTGGTTTAAGGAGATGAACACGGCGGACAACAATATGTCCCGAGCCACAGAAAAAATGCTGCGGGAAATGGAAAAAGACATCACTCGGTTTGCGGATTGCGAAGTGTTCCTCAATGAATACAGCCGGAACGAATATAGCAGGAAACTAATCAAGGTCCGGTCCGGCCGCCACCAAATTATCCCGCTTCCGTATAACCCGTTGTTTAAGACTAAACCCAAAGAAGTTTTAAGGCTTAAGGCCGTACCTAAAGGCAAAGTTAAAATTGGCATGGTCAGCCGCTGGGACCCGGTGAAAAGCCCGCAGAAATTCATGGCGCTCGCCAAAGAAGCCAAAAAACAGAAATTGCCCTGGGAATTTTACGCTGTGATTAAACTCAAGTATAATTACAAGGAGATTGGGCGTTTCAAAAAAGATTTTTCCAAGTACATAAATGTCATCCCACAACTGCCGCAGGAAACGCTGAAAGGTTTTTACCGGCAAATGGACGTACTGGTACTGCCGTCCCGGTTTGACACCTCTCCCACGGTCGTGATGGAAGCCGCCCTGCAGGGCAAACCCACGGTAATTTCTCCAACCGTCGGCTGGGTGTCGGAATACAAGCGCTTCGGAGCCGGGGATTGGGTAATCAGCTTCGACAACCCTTCGAGGGCGGTAAAAAAGATTGCTGCCTTAATTGGCAACAACCGAGATTCCTTCACCCGGTTCGCCAAGCATATTGAAATTAAGCACAGCCCGAAAAACGTTTTTGCCGCTTACGACAAACTATTAAGAAAGTTAGTCAAATGAGAATCGCGCAACTGGCAAACATTTTCCGCAAGGTCAGCCCCAATTCCAACAATGCGATTTATTCGCACGCCGCATTGCTGACCAATGGCCTGCTGGAAAATAATAATGACGTGACCCTGTTCGCTTCCGGGGACTCCCAAACCCGGGGTAAATTGGTAAGCGTGACTGACACAGCCACGGCAGATTTGGGTTTGGACGAAGAAATCCAGAACCACCTGACCCACATGCTGATTTCGGAATGTTACCACCAGGCGGAAAGCTTTGATATCATCCATTCGCACTACACGCTGATGTCTTCTTTTTATTCCCAGATGGTGCAGGTTCCCACGGTCCAGTCCCTGCATATCCCGATTAAGGAAAAGATTAAGCCTTTGCTTATGAAGTACAAGGCCAACAATTATATTTCGTTCTCCCTGGCCCAGCGCAAACAGATGCCGGAACTCAACTGGGTCGCGAATATCTACCATGGCTTGAACCTGCAAGAGTTCCCGTTTAATCCGCATCCGCAGGATTATATGCTTTATCTCGGCCGCATCGCGCCGGAGAAGGGCGTGCATTTGGCCATTGAGGCTGCAGCAAACGCAGGCGTCCCACTCGTCATCGCCGGCCGGAGCTATGAAAAGGATGGTTATTGGCACAAGGAGATTGAAAAGAAAATTGACGGCAAGAACGTCCGGTACATGGGCGAAGCGGATTTTACTCAGAAAAAAGAACTGTTGGCCAATGCCAAGGCGCTGCTGTTCCCGACCCAGGTGGATGAAACTTTCGGCCTGTCCATGATTGAAGCCATGGCTTCGGGCACGCCGGTCATCGGCTGGAGCAACGGTTCCGTGCCGGAAGTAATCCAGGATCGGCTGACCGGCTACGAGGTCAAGGACGTTGCGGGAGCCGTGAAAGCCATCGCCGCAATCGGCAATATCAGCCGGGAGGCCTGCCGGGACCGCGCCCAGAGACTGTTTAGCGTCCAAACCATGGTTTCAAATTATGAGCGGGTCTACTTAAAAGTCATTGAGGCCCATCGCGCCAAAGCCAAGAAATAAAGCACGAAATTCGAAGCTCTAAATCCGAAACAATACCAAAATTCAAATGCTTTAAATCCTAAACCCGTTTTGAATTTTAAACATTAGATATTTGGATTTGTTTAGAATTTCGATATTCGGATTTAGGATTTATGCTGCTCTATCTATATTCCCGGAAAGGGTGTATAATGCCTATCTATGAGCGCAATTGTCAAAGAAAAAATATTCGATGAGCTCCGCCGCTACCACGTCCAGGTCCTGCCCAAAAGGCTGGCTACCGAACGGATGGAGGAGGCGAAGAACCAGCTGGGTCTCATTGAAGATAAGATTATCGCCATGCTCCTTAGCCTAGTCAATGGCAAGGCGATTTTTGCAGATTCCACGGAAGAGCTTGAAGCCTTCCGCCGCAAGATTCAAACTACATCCTCGGCCGATGAAATAGAAAAAAAGAACAAGAGTTTATTTATCGCTAAAATCGACTGGTTACAGCAAATTCTCGTGATGGCAAAAGAACCCAATTTCGAACTCCGTAAACCTCGAGTCAAAAAAACCGCCTAATACATAGGCGGTTTTTAGTCTGACATAGATTGAGCGATCGTCGCGACTGTGTTAGGCATTGAAACTATCTTTGCTTCCGGTTCGTCTTATAAAGTGTGAAGACCTCAACTAAGCAGACAATGCGAATATTTTGGCAACACGCCCGGGTGTACCCTTGGGCGCTTTTTGGCTTGCTATTCTCGATTATGGGCGCGATTTCAATGGAATCCTTTGGGCCGTACCTCTACAAGCGCCTGTTTAACCTCTTGGCTTCCGGCAACGCCTCAGTAGAATCCATGATTGGGGTGGTGTTTAGTATATTATTGGTTGGGATCACTTCGTGGAGTTTATGGCGCGCGGCCACCTTTATCAATGACTTTTTCCAGCCGCGGGTCATGGGCGACATCCTCAATACCTGTTTTAAGTATCTGCACAATCATTCGTTCAGCTTCTTTTCCAATAACTTTGCCGGCAGCCTGGTAAAGAAAGTGGGGCGGTTTGAACGCGCCTTTGAAGACATCGCTGATCACATTTACTGGAACATGATGCCAGCGGCTTTGAGAATGGTAATCATCCTCAGCGTCCTGTCCACGGTTAATGGCACACTAACGCTGTACCTGCTTGTCTGGTGCGTTGTATTCCTGGCGTTTAGTTTTGGTTACGCGCGGTTCAAATTAAAGTATGACATTGCCAATGCCGAAATGGACACCAAGATTGGCGGGCGATTGGCTGATACCGTCACTAATAACATCAACCTCAAGCTGTTTGGCGGCTTGTTGCCAGAATATGAATCCTTTAAAACCTTAACGCAGAAACAATTCACGCTGCGCAAGTGGGTCTGGGACTTAAGCTCTATCAATGAGGCGATTCAAGGCGGCCTGATGGTGATCCTGGAATTTGGTATGCTGTACCTGGCTGTCCAATTGTACCAGGAGGGCAAGCTGACTTTGGGGGATTTCGCGTTGATCCAAGGATACCTCACCCAGCTGTTCGGTCGTCTGTGGGATTTGGGCCGGCATATCAAGAATTTGTATTCGCGTTTGGGCGATGCCGAAGAGATGGTGGCTATCCTGGTCGCGCCGCATGGCATTCAGGACGCGCGCCGCGCCAAAGAATTGTCAGTAACCGAGGCGGGAATAGAATTTCGCAATGTGGACTTTGGTTACGAGGGACCCAAAATGGTATTTAAGAATTTTGACCTCTCAATCGAGCCCGGCGAAAAGGTGGGCATTATCGGCCCTTCGGGCGGCGGCAAGACCACGATTGTCAAAATGCTGTTCCGGTTCTTTGACCTCAACACCGGCAAAATCCTGATTGACGGCCAGGACATTGCCAAGGTCACGCAGGATAGCCTGCGGGAGAATCTGGCTTTGGTTCCGCAGGAGCCGATTCTGTTCCATCGTTCGCTCTATGACAACATCTCCTATGCCCGCCCCACGGCCACGGACAAAGAAGTTTATGAGGCGGCGAGGCTCGCGCATGCGCACGAGTTCATTACCGGTTTCTCCGAAGGTTATAACACTTTCGTCGGGGAACGGGGCGTGAAGCTTTCGGGCGGGGAGCGGCAGCGGGTGGCCATTGCCCGGGCAATCTTAAAGAACGCGCCAATTTTGGTTTTGGACGAAGCCACCTCCAGCCTGGATTCGGAATCGGAAATGCTGATCCAGGACGCGCTGAAGAACCTGATGAAAGGCAAGACCACCATTGTCATTGCTCATCGCCTTTCTACCATCATGCAGATGGACCGGATTATCGTGATTAAGAAGGGTAAAATCGTGGAAGAAGGGAAACACCAGGAGCTCCTTAAGGTTCGTCAGGGAACCTATCAGAAGCTTTGGGAAATTCAGGCTGGTGGGTTCGCGAAATAAGAAACCCTAAGGTTTCTTGACAGGGATTTGCAAATCCCCAATGATTTGCTATACTGATTTGTGTATTGTTAATAACCACACCCGCCCACCCAAAAAAGGGGGCAGGGGTAAATAAGAAAGGTACTTATGGCTAAAGGAATGACCAAGTCCGAAACCCTCAATGCCCTTGCTGAAAAAACCGGCAAGACCCGCAAAGAAGTCGGCGAAATGCTGGAAGCTATCGTAGGCCTCGCTTACGAAGAGACCAAAAAGAGCGGTGAATTCACCCTCCCGGGCTTAGGCAAGCTCTTAAAGAAGCACCGCGATGCCCGCATGGGCCGCAACCCAGCCACTGGCGAACAAATCAAGATTGCCGCCAAGACTGTGGTAAAGTTCCGTGTTGCGAAAGCCGCCAAAGACTCCATTCTCTAATCCAGCCCCAGTTTTGACTGGCGAGAGTATTTAAATAATCAGCATAATCTACGGGTTATGCTGATTATTAATTTTATAGTCTTTTGACAAAACTGGGGCTGGATTGACGGGGGAGGGGAAATGTGATATAATTTATATATACAGTAAATTTGATGGAAACAAAAAATCAATTTAGAAGCGAAATCGCCAAGTAAACCCGATATTTTGGGCCTTGGTTTTTTGTCTTGTAAATTGGATTTAGGTAAACGAGTCCTGACCCGCGCGCTTTATAAAGCCTGCGATTCTAGACTGGTTTTAGGTCTAGCCGCCAATATTTTGGTGTAGGCTCGTTTTAGAAATTAAAAAAAGTCGAAACTTTTTTTCGGACCCCCGCCGCCAGCTGGCGGCGGGCGGACAAATCCGGCAAAGAGCGGAGGGGGATGGAAGGGGGTGAATTTTATGAATACTTACGGTAGCACATATTCGACAGCGGTTTCCGATTCAATGCGCGATTTGTATACGCGGTTAATCGGTTTCCTGCCGAATTTTTTGGTCGCTGTAATCATCCTGGTCGTCGGTCTAGTCGTCGCTATGTTCGTTGCCAAGCTTGTCAAACAAGTTTTGCAGTCACTCAAGCTCGATGAAGCCGCCGATAAGCTGGGCTTGGACGAAATATCCTCCCGCACAGGCATGAAATTAAGCGTCTCTGGCGCCATCGCTTGGCTGGTCAAATGGTTCCTGCTTTTGGCCATCTTCTTGGCTGCGGCAGATATCCTGGGACTGACTCAAATCGCGCTGTTCTTAAACAGCGTCTTGGTCTACATCCCTGACGTCATCGCTGCGGCGGCAATCATGCTGGTCGGCAGCATGGTGGCCCGCTTCCTCGCCCGCCTGGTACGCCACAGCGTCAAGGCCGCGGGGCTGGCCTCGGCTGACCTTTTGGCTTCCATTACCCAATGGGCAGTCATGGTTTTCACGGTCCTCGCGACTCTAAACCAGTTGGGCGTGGCCTCCGCCTTTGTCCAGACTCTGTTTACTGGCATAATCGCCATGGTGGCGATTGCAGGTGGCCTCGCGTTCGGTTTGGGCGGCAAGGAACACGCGAACAAGGTTTTGAACATGATAGAGCGAGACATCCAGTCTTAATCTTCATTTTTTGATTAGTTCTTTGTATACAAAAACTACTGCCGCCTCCAGCGGCAGTAGTTTTTACTTTACAAGCGCGGCATTTTCTGCTATAATATATTTAAGTGAAGTTCTAAAAGTAGAAACAAAAAGAAAAGTCTAGAAATCCCGCCCAAAGGCGGGACAAAAACAAAAATCAATAACATAAATGTTCATGGCGTTTCGATTTCGCCTCGGCCTGCTTATTTTAGGCATGGTTATCTTATCCGGATCAAGCTTTGGTCCAAAGCAGCTTTCTACCCACGAGGTGCTGGCAGCTATTAATCATGACCGTAAAAGCCACAACCTATCGGAGCTTGCCATTGACCCGACCTTGAACCTGGCGGCCCTGGCCAAAGCCCAGGACATGGTCGGCCAAAATTACTTTGCGCACACGTCGCCGGAGGGAACCGAGCCATGGCACTGGTTTAAGGCTTTGGGCTATGATTACGCTTATGCTGGCGAAAATCTAGCCCAGGGGTTTAAGGACGCCCAAGAGCTTGAGGCGAGGCTCATGGCCTCGCCGACTCACCGGGCCAATATCCTTT
>Ga0209542_10004787_pt1 | contig 27548 bp, 27 predicted proteins | sample RifCSPhighO2_01_FD_184028 | JGI IMG/M metagenome (GOLD analysis project Ga0209542, IMG submission 184028) | Soil microbial communities from Rifle, Colorado - Rifle CSP2_plank highO2_0.1 (SPAdes) (version 2) | ecosystem: Environmental > Terrestrial > Deep subsurface > Rock core/Sediment ...
TCGCCGCCGCAAAGCTCCAAAAGCTCGGATGCACGATAACTGAGCCCGTCGAACAGGACGACACCATCTTCATCAATTTCGAGGGCGACTATACGGACTACAAGCGGCCCGGTATCAATTTCTTGCGCATCCGTCGTTCAAGCGGCAAGGCTCTTTTTACGATCAAGCAACCACAAAGCAACGAGCTCGACTGCATCGAGCACGAAACAGAAGTTTCAGACCCTGAAGAATTGCATGCGGCGATACTTATGATGGGATACCGCGAGGTAATGCGATACGTGAAAACACGCCGTACAGCACATCACCGCGAATACGAGATCTGTCTCGACGATGTGTCAGACCTCGGCACGTTCGTAGAGGTCGAGAAGATCACGGAAGACGGTAATGCGGAGGCAGTACAGAATGAACTTTTCGAGTTCTTGGAAAGTCTCGGGGTAAAACGGGAAGATCGGGTAGTACAAGGCTACGACACGCTTTATTATCTAAAACATCAGAAAACTTCATAAGATCCTGTAATCACAGCTTCATATAAACGTCACACTCACTGACGGCAGTATACTGAGGCAATATTTAATACTAATACCATACGTATGGATGAACAGACTGAACGGAATTTAAGACAGGCGCATTATTGGATGAAAATGGCAGGGGTCGTGGCTCTTGGCACGTTAGCGCTCTTTCTCTTAGTGGCAACGCTGTTCGCCCTTAAGAGCTATCGCTACATCGGCACGGGTATGTCCGCCACGAACACCATATCTGTTTCCGGAGATGGCGAAGTATTTGCAGTACCGGATACCGCCACGTTTACGCTCTCTGTCGAGGAAAAGGCGAAAGAAGTAAAGCCAGCACAAGACGCCGCGACCAAGAAGACGAACGACATCATCGCATATCTCAAAGAGCAGGGCATCGAGGAAAAAGATATAAAAACTACCGATTACAGCGTGTCCCCGCAGTACGAGTATTCACAAGCCGTGTGTCGCGAGGGGTATTGCCCGCCGGGCAAACAAACGCTGGTCGGCTTCCAAGTATCACAGACGCTCAGTATAAAAGTCCGCGAGACGGAAAAGGCGGGTGAGCTATTGAGCGGTGTCGGCTCACGCGGCGTGTCGTACGTAAGCGGGCTCACGTTCACCATCGACGACGAAGATCAGCTCCGCAACGACGCCCGCGATATGGCGATAGATGAGGCTCGCGAAAAAGCCGAAGCACTCGCCGATAGCCTGGGGGTAGACATCGTTCGCATCGTGGGCTTTAGCGAAAGCGGCAACTATCCGGTGCCGTACGCTTTTGGCCGCGGCATGGAACTTGCGGCGGACGCGGCGGTCAAGGCCCCAACACCAGAGTTGCCCGTGGGCGAGAACAAAATCACGTCCAACGTTCAGATAACGTACGAAATTCGTTAGGTAAAGTACACGTGTTTGTACTGGAAGCTCATTACTATTCTCGTAACGAGTCGCAGTACCACGAAAGTCCCGAGCGCTACCGGTGCGGAGAGTTCGTATTGCGAAACAATAAGGATAAGGGCGATGGTGTAGGTCGTCTCTATAAAATTGTGCATGATCCACGCTGTAACAAACTTCCGGTCGCGTCCTTGCGGATTATGTTCCCGCATTGTTCGCCACAAACCGAGTACGTCTACAATCTTGAAACTCACGTATGCCGCGAGGAAGTGCAAAATCGTGAGCTGTGTCGAATAAATGTAGAGGAACATCATAAAAATGACGGCGACGTCGAGAAGAATCCCAAGCTCATGCCGTGGCGGGAATTTCCTCAGTGAGGATGAATAGTCGATCCAGTAGTCAACGAGGTCGAGGTACACAAATATGAAGGCAGCGTATTGCCAAGGTTCAATGAGATTTGGCCACCACTGGAACCCAAGTCCCAGTACGACACCTATCATGATGTCCATAAACTTAAGGCTGATATTGCCGAGCTTTCCCATTGCTACCAAGTATAACTCGTAGCGCAACTTGACATTAGTATCGAGAAGAATAGTATGTCTTTAAACCCCGCGAGGGGTTTTTAGATTGGCTAAATCGAGTCATAATCATCCCTATGTCCATCATTCAATACATAAAAGATACGCGCGGGGAATTGCGACACGTAGCATGGCCGACGCGTACGCAGACGATCGTCTACACCACACTCGTCATTGCGATCTCGATCGGCACGGCACTGTACTTGGGACTTTTCGACTACATATTCACAACTGGCCTCGCTCGATTCATCGAGGTGCTTCCTCCCTCTATAACTGAAACTTCAACCATACCCGCCCCGCAGATCGAGATTACGCCGGTAACCTCTGGCTCTGGTATCGAAATAACGCCGATCCCGCTCGATCAAGTTCCACCAGTACCAACAGAATAATATGGCGAAACAGACCTACGGCGCAGAACGGCAGTGGTATGCCATCCATACCTACTCCGGATACGAAGACGCGGTCGCGCGCAATCTGAAACAGCGCATAGATTCGTTCGGTATGACCGACAAGATATTCAACGTTGTCGTCCCTATCGAGAAGAAGATCAAGATAAAAAACGGTCGTCGCACCGAGACCAAAGAAAAGATCTTTCCTGGCTACGTGCTCGTCGACATGATCGCTTCAGACGAGGCGTGGAGCGTTGTCAGGAATACCCCGCAGGTTACTGGATTCGTCGGCACCGCCAATCAAGCCGTGCCGCTTGGGCAAGAAGAGGTGGACAAGATATTAAAGCGGGGCGAGGGGGACACGGTTCGTCACGCCATCGACCTTTCACCCGGCGATGCGGTCATTATCATCGATGGCCCGTTCAAAGATCTTGAAGGCAAAGTGGGCGAGATTGACGAAGACCGCGGAAAGGTTAAAGTCTTAGTTCCGATGTTTGGCCGCGAGACTCCGGTGGAGCTCGAAGCCGACCAAGTACAGCGCGTATAAAAACTAAAATTATTTCAGTATGGCAAAAGAAATCACCAAAATAATCAAATTGCAGATCCCGGCAGGGCAAGCTACCCCTGCTCCTCCGGTCGGTACTGCGCTCGGTCCCGCTGGCGTGAATATCGGCGAATTCGTCAACCAGTTCAATACGCAGACACGTCCGATGATTGGCTCCATCGTGCCGGTATTGATGACGGTATACAAAGACCGTACGTTTACTTTTATCGTCAAGAAACCGCCTGCGTCGCGCCTTATTTTGAAAGCGCTCGGTAAGGAAAAAGGCTCACAGAAAGCGCAGGACAAGGTGGGCAAGCTTACTAATCAGCAGGTCGAGGATATCGCCAAAGAAAAAATGGAGGACCTGAATGCGACTGATATCGAACGGGCCAAGAAAATCATAGCTGGGACAGCACGGTCGATGGGAATTGATGTTGCGTAGGATCGCACGATGGCGCGTGTGGACGCAAAATTAGACAGAATCGCGCTACACACAAGCTATGCTATAGCACAGCTTGTGTGTATTGGTGCTGGTCGTGCTACACCACCAGCACGACCTCGACGAGCCGCGACACTCAGGGCATAATCCGGTTAATGAAAAAGGGCCGACTTATCGTATTCGAGGGCATAGACGGAGCCGGGAAACAAACCCAGTCAGCGGCACTTGCGAGGCGTCTACGCGCACAGGGGAAACGCGTCACGGTATTCACATCGCCCCGCTACGATCTGCCCACCGGCAAGCTTGTCCGCAATGCACTCCGAGGTGAATACGGAGATTTCGTTGGGCTCTCCCCATACATTTCTGCGCTTCCGTATTTAGTTGATTTTGTTGCGTGGCGGGACGATGTATTAAAAGCACTGGAAAAAGGCACGGTGATCTGTGATAGGTATGTACAATCCACCATTTGCTATCACAGTGCTAAGCTCGCAGGCAAAAAACAAAAAGAATTTCTGAAAACTATTTCTGACATTGCGTTTAAGGAACTTCAGTTGCCAGAGCCGAATGTGGTCGTTCTTTTGGACGTACCGGTCCCATACGCACAGAAATTAATCGCACAGAAGAAAAAAGATCAGCACGAGAAGAACACCGGATATCAAAGGAAAGTCGCAATCGTATACAAAATGCTTGCCAGAGGCAAAAAGTGGCGCACGATTTCGTGCGTCAAAAATGGCACCCTCCTTTCGAGGGGCGATATCTCGGACCTCGTGTGGAAACAAGTCTCGCGCTGATACAATTCGCATATGCCGAAACAGGCGATAGAACAGGCCCTCTCGGACGCGCTACAAAGCGTCGGTGTTGTTGACCCGCGGGTGCACTTGGAATACCCGGCCGAACTCGAGCATGGCGACTACGCATCCGGCGCGGCTATGCAATATGCAAAACAGATCGGCATGACACCGCGCGCACTTGCTGAAAAGCTTGTTGCGACAATGGGCGCGATTGATGTCGTAGAGAAAACCGAAATCGCAGGTCGGGGGTTTATTAATTTTCACCTCGCGCCTGCGGCCCTCGCGCAGAGCACCGAGGCGGCGCTACAAGAACCGTGGGGCCGCGGTGATTTGCTTGTGGGAAAGAAAGTGATGGTGGAATACACCGACCCAAATCCGTTCAAAGTTTTTCATATTGGGCATCTCATGAGCAATGCGATAGGAGAAGCTATCTCCCGTCTCATTCAATATACGGGAGCGGAAGTTCGCAGGGCCAATTATCAGGGCGATGTGGGTCAGCATGTGGCGAAAGCTGTCTGGGCCGTGCAAAAGTTCGGAATGGAACCAAGTAATGCGGAGCAATTAGGCAATGCGTACGCACGGGGCGCCGAGGCATACGAAACAGATGCGCAGGCAAAAGTAGATATAGATGCGATAAATGCGAAAGTATACGACCGAAGCGATGCCGATATAAACGCGATATACGATGTGGGACGCAAAGCATCGCTCGAACACTTTGAAAAAATATACAAGATGCTCGGCACTACATTCGACCATTACTTTTTCGAAAGTGAGACGGCGCCGCGCGGGGTCGAGTTGGTGCGGGCGCATCCGGAGGTATTCGAACAAAGTGATGGGGCGACCGTATACAAAGGCGAAAAAGTCGGTCTGCACACGCGTGTATTCCTCACCTCCAAAAGTTTGCCAACATACGAGACCAAGGACCTCGGACTCGCAGAGCTAAAGAACGAAATCTGGCCGGCAGATGTTTCGATTTCGGTAACCGCTCACGAGCAGGCGGATTACTTCAAGGTGATTCTTGCCGCGATGAAAGAGTTCATGCCCGATATTGCCGCAAAAATCGTGCACGTATCGCACGGTATGATGCGGTTCGCTGAAGGTAAAATGTCGTCGCGTAAAGGTAACGTCGTGACCGGTGAATCACTTCTGAAAGATCTGATAGTAGTCGCTAGTGAGCGCGCGAAAGAAAGTCGTGCCGAGGACCACGCCAAACTTGCAGAACAAGTGGCAGTTGCCGCTATCAAGTATCAGATATTGAAACAGGCGTCGGGGAAAGATATTATCTTCGATCGTGAGCGCGCGCTTTCGCTCGAGGGAGATTCGGGGCCGTATCTGCAGTACGCGTATGCGCGTACGCATGCGGTCGTCGAAAAAGCGAAAGCAGAAAATATCACAGGGGAGTTTGACGCTACCATATATGGTAGCAAGGGACCACAAGAGGTAGCGAGACTTTTGCATCGGTTCCCGGAAATAGTTGCATATGCGGCGGGCGAACCGCACCTCTTGGTCAATTATCTTTTGCCGCTTGCCGCCGCATTCAACAGTTGGTATGCGCAAGAACAAATCCTCGACGGCACGCCGGAGGCCGCGCACAAAGTCGCCGTTACCGATGCGGTACGCAATACGCTCAAGGTGGGTCTGTGGCTGCTGGGCATTCCTGCACCGGAAAAGATGTAGTACCACGGACTCGCTGTTACAACAATTCCATGGAATTGTTGTAACAAGGCATCGGGTCCACGTCGGATGGCTCTGCTACAATATTTATCATGAAGCAGACTGAAGCGCTGGATATATTGAAAACAGGCGTCAATGTTTTCTTGACTGGCGAGCCGGGCAGCGGCAAAACGCACACCATCAACGAGTACATCAAATGGCTGCGCGAACGCGGCATCGAACCGGCCGTCACTGCGTCGACTGGTATCGCCGCGACCCATATCAATGGTATGACAATCCACTCGTGGAGTGGCATTGGCGTGAAGCGCGACGTAAGCGACTGGGATATCGAGATGATAACGGGGCGAGAGAAAACAGCGCGCCGCATCGTCGACGCGCGTCTACTCATCATCGATGAGGTGTCCATGCTCGACGGTAGGACGCTCGCAAGCGTCGATCGTGTGCTGCGATCCTTGCGCCGCAGGGTCCTGCGCCAAGAAGAACCGTTCGGCGGTATCCAAGTCATATTCGTCGGCGATTTCTTCCAGCTACCCCCGGTTTCGAAAGAGCGTACGGCACAGTTCGCGTTCGAATCCGCCGCATGGCGGGATGCGAACCCCATAACCTGTTATCTTTCCGAGCAGCACCGCCAACAGGATCCGGACTTTCTGGATCTCTTGGGTGCGTTGCGCTGCGGCGCGTTTTCGCAGGCACATGAGTCACGTCTGCGTGGTCGAATGGGAATTCTTTCGAAAGAAGAGGTGGCCACGCGACTCTATACGCATAACGCGGATGTCGACAGGATCAACAGCGATTCACTTGCCCGTATCGAAGGTGTGGCGAAGCGGTATACGATGCAGTCCAGGGGGTCATCGGCACTCGTTGCTACGCTCAAGAATAATTGTCTTTCGCCCGAAATACTCGACCTAAAGATAGGTGCTTCGGTCATGTTCACGCGCAACAACTTTGACGCGGGCTACGTCAACGGAACGCTCGGTACGGTGGAAGATTTTGCCGACAATGGGCACCCAATAGTCCGGACTCGTGCCGGTGCTATCAAACACGTCGATCCCGCCGAGTGGGCGATACAAGACGGCAACAAAATCCTCGCGCGTATCACGCAAGTGCCTCTGCGGCTTGCGTGGGCGATCACCGTGCACAAAAGCCAAGGGATGTCGCTTGATGCAGCTGTTATCGACCTCGCGCAGGCGTTCGAATACGGACAAGGCTATGTAGCAATTTCGCGCGTACGCACACTTTCCGGGCTCTTCCTCGAGGGATTGAACGAGCGCGCGCTCCAGCTGCATCCGAAAGTTGCGAAAGTCGACAAGGAGTTCCGCGCTGTTTCCGATGCAGCGCGGCAGAAATTTGCTCTGCTTCCGGCAGCGGAATATGCGGCGCTCCAAAAGAATTTTCTTCGCGCCATCGGTGCGCGTGATCCGAAGCCGATCGAAAAGAAAATCGTTGGCACCAGTACGCTGGACGCACTTCGCGAGAAATTCCCGAATGCTGGTCGTGCCTGGAGCAAGGGCGACGATGCGGTGCTCACCAAAATGTTCGGCGACAAAATGGCGAACAGTGATATTGCGAAACATTTTGCTCGGAAACCCTCTGCTATCACGGCCCGCCTTGCCCACCTCGGCCTCATTCCCAGTTTTTGGAAGCCGCGGAAGAAATAGTATGAAAATCCGCTTTACCAGTCACGCTCAGGCGGGAATGGCGGAACGCGGCATATCGATGACGCGCGTTCTGGAGTCGATCAAACATCCGGACTCTCAATATCCTGCACGAGAAGGAACAATTGCTTGCGAGAAATCTTTCGGTCCAAAAACATTGAAAGTGATCTTTCTGCTCAAAAACGCGACTATGTTATAATCACGGCGTACTACCTATGAAAGCAACCTACGACACAGAAGCCGACGCGATGTACATTCGCGTCAAAAGAGGGAAAGTCTACAAGACGCTCGAAGTGAGTGATGCTGTGAATGTGGATGTCGATAAGAAAGGCCGCACACTCGGTGTTGAGATTTTATACGTTTCGGTGCAAATGCCCCGAAAAAGCATCAAAGAAGCTATCCGGGTCGGTATTCCAGTCTCTGCAGTCGTCGCATAATCGTAAAAGCAATATCGAGATCGAATCCACCGGCCTCGTCGCCGGGCTTTTCGTTTGCTACGATAGCTAGAACATGGCTGAAAAACCCCAAAAAATCGCCTCCGGTCGCAACTCCGGCGAGTCAAAGTCGGATACTGCAAAGCGCCCCGCCTCCGCTAAAGCTACGGACGGGCAAGGAGGAAGTGCGTCGGACGTAGCGTTGCGAGAAGAGGGCATATTGGACTTCTGGCGAACAAACGACATTTTCAATAAATCGGTACAGAAAGACGCGCCCAAGGGTGAATACGTGTTTTACGACGGTCCACCATTTGCGACCGGCTTGCCGCACTACGGTCACATCGTTGCGAGCGTCATCAAGGATGTGGTGCCCCGCTATTGGACGATGCGCGGGTACCGTGTGCCGCGCGTATGGGGATGGGATTGTCATGGCTTGCCGATAGAGAACATCGTAGAAAAAGAGCTTGGGTTCAAGCACAAAAAAGACATCGTAAAAATGGGCGTCGCGAAATTCAACGAGCTCTGCCGCGAGCGCGTGCTGACCTATGCGCACGAGTGGGAAAAAATAATCCCTCGCATCGGCCGCTGGGCTGATATGAAAAATGCGTACCGCACGATGGACAAGCCATTTATGGAATCCGTGTGGTGGGTATTCAAGGAGCTGTGGGACAAGGGTCTGGTCTATGAGGACTACCGCTCGATGCACATTTGTCCGCGCTGTGAGACGACACTGAGTCAGCAGGAAGTCGCCGAGGGGTACAAAGACGTCAAGGATATTTCCGTTTATGCAAAGTTTAAAGTGAAAAATCCACAAATACACGGTCTTCCCGAAAAGACCTATGTGCTTGCTTGGACGACCACGCCCTGGACGTTGCCTGGTAACGTAGCGTTGGCAGTCGGAAAAGAAATAGAGTATTCGCACTTTACAGTCGAAAAGTCACAAGATGCAAAGTTAGTTGTAGGCGAGACGTATCTGCTCTCCGAAGAAGCGAGACGTCGACTATTCGGAGCGTACGCATTTGCAGAAGGTAGCGACCCGACCGGTCCCGCAGCATTCAGCTCAGTCGGTGTATCCGGTTATGCTCACGTGAACAATATCAAACAACGAAGCGGAGCTTCGCTCGTCGGTATCGAATACGAACCGTTATTCGACTACTACGCAAAGGACGAGACGCTCAAGAATCGCGAAAACGGGTGGAAAGTGTATGGGGGTGATTTTGTTACGACTGAAGATGGCACAGGCATCGTCCACATCGCTCCAGGCTTTGGTACCGATGACTGGGAGCTTTCCAAACGTGAAAATTTACCATTCGTTCAACACGTCAATATAGACGGCACATTCAAAGTAGAAGTAACTGATTTTGCCGGGAAAGAAGTGAAGCCCATCGAGGACCCAAGCTCCGCCGACGTGGAAATCATTAAATATTTAGCAGCGAAAGAATTGTTATTTGCAAAGCAAAAGTACGAACATTCATATCCACATTGTTGGCGATGCGATACGCCGCTTTTGAACTACGCGACTTCGTCGTGGTTCGTGTCGGTCACAAAAATTAAAGATGACTTGCTGAAAAACGCCGCACCGATCAATTGGTCGCCAGTACATATCAAAGATGGCAGATTCGGTAAATGGCTCGAGGGCGCGCGCGACTGGTCCATCAGTCGCCAGCGATTTTGGGCAAGCGTTATGCCAGTGTGGGTGTGTGAAAAATGCAAAGAAAAGAAGGTGTTTGGCTCTGCCGCGGAGCTCGAGAAGGCGAGCGGCCTGTCCGGCCAGGGTAAGAAAATAGATGATCTCCACAAGCACATCGTGGATGATATTACAGTACCGTGTGAATGCGGTGGCGTAATGCATCGTGTGCCCGATGTACTCGACACGTGGTTTGATTCGGGCTCGATGCCATACGGCGAGCGGCACTACCCATTCGAAAATAAAGCCGAATTCGATAAGGTGTTTCCTGCACAATTTATCGCTGAGGGCGTGGACCAGACGCGCGCATGGTTTTACTACCTCCATGTGCTCGCTGGCGCGATCTTCAACAAGAATGCTTTTCAGAACGTGGTAGTAAATGGCATCGTCTTGGCTGAGGATGGCAAGAAAATGTCGAAGAAATTGCAGAACTATCCCGACCCCATGGAAGTAGTCGAGAAATATGGCGCCGACGCACTGCGGCACTACCTGCTACAGAGTCCGGTGATGCAGGCGGAGAATCTTAGTTTTTCCGAACGAGGTGTCGCTGAAGTCGCGATGAAGCACCTCAGCCGTTTGCATAATGTCCTCGCGTTCTATCAGCTGTATGCCAACCAGCCTCGCCCGACGAGCGGACGAGTCGAGGCGGGCGGTATTGTACGAGACCAAAGGAGTACCAATGTGTTGGACCAATGGATACTGGCGCGCACAGCTGCGCTCGTGGCCGAAACGACCAGCGGGTATGAAAACTACGAGCTCGACACAGCTGCGCGGCCACTCGCGCTTTTTATCGACGACTTGTCTGCGTGGTATCTGCGCCGTTCGCGCGATCGATTCAAGAACGATGGCGCGGATAAAACGGCGGCACTTGCCACACTGCGCTATGTGCTGCACACGCTCTCGCGCGTTATAGCACCGGCGATGCCGTTTATGGCCGAGTACCTCTTTCAGGCGGCTCGCGAGGAAGAAGACGAAGAAAGTGTGCATTTGTCGATGTGGCCGGAGGTACCGCAATTCAGTTTTGATCCGGTCGAGGTGCTCGGATATATGCTCACCGCGCGTCTCGTCGTGACGCAGGCGCTCGAAGCGCGCGACAAAGCAGGCATTAAGGTGCGCCAGCCGCTTGCCAAACTTTCAATCCCCGCATCGGTGAATATACCAGACGAGTATCGTTCAATAATTGCAGACGAAATAAACATCAAAGAAATAGTTTCGGAAGGTTATACAGTCAAACTCGACACAAAGATTTCGGACGAACTGCGCGATGAGGGCGAATTGCGCGATTTTGTCCGTTATATACAGATGTTACGAAAAAGTACTCAATTTGTACCTACAGACAGACCGAGTTTAACGGTTCGAACCACTGAAGAAGGAGAAGAGTTTATTGAGCGGAATCGAGATGTAATCGTCAAAAAAGGTGGCCTAGGAGGTGTAAAGGTAATTGTTGCTGAACCGGGAAAAGTTCAGGTCGCAGGGCCTTGCTGTCTTGCCGCTGATGAACCGTTTGAGCTGGAAATGTATTTGGAAAAGTAGTATGTACCAGAAGTATTCGACAGAGGCGCTGGTGCTCGGCTCATACGAAAGCGGCGATGCGGACAAGACAGTCGTACTTTTTACGCGCGATTTTGGGCTCGTGCGCGCTCGCGCGACTGCCGTGCGCACGGAGCGTTCGAAGATGCGGTATTCGCTCCAGCACTATTCGCGCTCTGATGTTTCGCTTATCAAGGGCAAACGCGGCTGGCGTATGGCCGGTGCGGCTGCGGTAGCGACGGCGGCGGGGGACAGATGCGGCATCAGTGCATTTGCACGCATTGCAGAACTCACCATGCGGCTTGTCGGCGCAGACGAGAAAAACGAGTACCTTTTTTTGGCCCTCGCGGAAGCGCATACAGCACTGATGTCCGCCGGAGGCGGATCCTCCTTCGGAGGACAGGATGCACAAGGGATTATTGGAACAATTGAGATCGTGTGCGTCGCACGCGTTCTCTACAGTCTCGGCTATATATCGAATGAAGCTCTGCAAACCGCACTCTTTACCCATACCGCATACACTGGTGAAAGTCTTATGGAAGCGGAAACCCTGCGCGACAAATTGTTATCCTCCATCAACAAGGCAATCGCCGAAACACATCTCTAAACTTCACTGCCATAACATCGGGACGGAATGGAGAGCGTGATATTATTGAGCAGATGGAACCCTCCGATTTCGAAAAGGAGAAGATCGAGCGCTTACGGCGCGCGATGTACAGCCGCCAGCTCTCGGACAAGCTTACAGAGCGGCCGCGGCGCGACCTGGATGAAACAGAACCGACCGTGGGCGAAGACTGGGTCGCGGAGGAGACCAAGCTCGCGGGTATTCGTGTTGCGCCGCGGTTTATCGGCGCCACACGCGCCGTTTTGTGGTGGGCGCTTATTGCATCGGTCGTCTTTTTCACTGGGGCGGTGCTCTTCTTCATGTATTACTTCACGTTTGGTGGCGGCAGTAATCCTGCATCGCCGGGGAATATTGATATTGTGATCACAGGACCGACGCAGGTGATGGGCGGAGAGCCGACCGAACTACAGATCGTTGTGACCAACCGCAACCGTGTGCCGCTCGAGCTTGCGGATCTCGTCGTTTCGTTCCCACCGGGTACGCGCTCAGTATCTGATTTTGCAACGGATCTACCGAGCCTCCGGCAGCCGCTCGGTACTATTGAGCCAGGCGGACGCCGGCAGGGTACGATTTCGGCGGTATTCGCCTCGCCCGCGGGCGAGCGGCAAGATGTAAAAGTGGAGCTCGAATACCGCGTTGCGGGCTCGAACGCGATTTTTATCTCACCGCAAAATTACACGCTCGCGTTCGCATCTTCGCCGATCACGATTTCCGTCGAAGGCAATCGAGAAATAATTTCGGGCCAGCCGCTGCAGTTCACCACCACGATCGCGTCGAACACGGGCGCGCCGGTCAAAGATGTACTCGTCGCGATAGATTTTCCGTTCGGCTTTAAATTCACAAGCGCCGATCCTCGCCCCGCAGGCGGCAATGTGTGGGCGATCGGCGATTTGGCACCGGGCGAGCGCAAAACAGTTCAGATCCAAGGTTCACTTTCCGGCGAAACGGGAGACAATCGCGTCTTTCGTGTCACGGCGGGCACCCGCAAGACGACCCAAGGTACTGCGATCGAGACCAAGCTCGGCGACCTCGCGTACACTGTCGAAGTGTCGCGACCGTTCCTCGGCCTCACCGTTAACGTGAACAAAGAGACTGGCGCAGGAAGCGTGGTCGCTCCGGGCGAGAATGTGATCGTTACGGTCGCCTACGAGAATTTCCTTGCGACCGATATCACCGACGCAATTATCGTCGCGAGGATTACGGGCATGCAAATAGACGGAGCCACCGTACTCTCAAGCGACGGATTCTACCGTTCGACCGACGGCACGATGTTGTGGGACAAATCAACCACCAACGGATCGCTCGCCCGGCTCACACCTGGGGAAAAGGGAACCGTATCATTCTCATTCCAAGCGCCGAGTTCGGATGCGCTCAGAAACATCACGAATCCGCACATAGATATTAGTGTGAACGCAGCGGGGAAACGCCTTAGCGAGAGCGGTGTACCGCAAAGCCTGCAGTCTGCCGCACAGAAGAGTGTCAAACTTGCGACCGACCTCGCGCTTGCCGTCCAGGGTCTCTACTATGCAAATCCATTCGGCTCGTCGGGCCCGATGCCGCCAAAAGCCGGCACCGAGACCACGTACGCGCTCGTCTTTACAGTGACCAACACGACCAATCGCATAACAAATGCAAAAATGACGGCACGTCTGCCGTCGTATGTGCGCTACGTCGGCATCTGCAGTCCGCGGTCCGAATGTGATCCGGAAACCCAAAAGCTCGTTTTCAATCAGCTCGACGGGTCCGTCACGTGGAACCTTGGTGATATCGAACCGGGTGTCGGATTGAACGGCAAGGAGCCGCGCCAAGTTGCGTTTGCTGTCGGCTTTACGCCGTCCACATCGCAAATCGGGCAAGCACCACCGCTTCTGCAAGACATCAAGCTTACCGGCACGGATTCCGCGACAGGGGCGCCAGTCACGAAGTCTCCGCAGAATATCACCACAAATATTTCCGGCGACCCCGGGTTTAATGCGGCGGACGCTACTGTGGTACGCTAGGGACTTATGACGGAAGTGACAATGGAAAAGATTGTTTCACTCGCAAAAAGGCGGGGATTCATCTATCCGGGTTCGGAAATATACGGTGGCCTCTCCGGTACGTGGGATTACGGTCCACTCGGCATCGAATTGAAGAATAATGTAAAAAATCTTTGGTGGCGAATGTTTGTGCAAGAGCGCGACGACATGTGCGGGCTCGATGCCGCGATACTAATGAATGCCGAGGTGTGGAAGGCCTCCGGTCACGTGGACGGTTTTCAGGATCCGCTTGTAGAGTGCAAGAAATGCAAACGGCGCTTCCGCGCCGATCATGTCGAAGACAAGTGTACAGAGTGCGGTGGAAGTTTTGGCGAAGTACGGCAGTTCAACATGATGTTCAAAACGCAAATCGGCGCGGCCGACGGTGCTGTTTCGTACCTACGGCCAGAAACGGCGGGCGGCATATTCGTCAATTTTAAAAATGTCGTAGACTCATTCCACCCCAAGCTGCCCTTTGGCATCGCGCAGATCGGCAAAGCATTCCGCAACGAAATCGCGCCGCGTGATTTCATATTCCGCGTCCGTGAGATGGAGCAAATGGAGATTGAATATTTTGTACGTTCGGGGGAGTGGGAAGTAGCGTTCGAGGACTGGCGAAAAAGTGTGCATGCGTTCAATGATGCGGCGGGCATACCACGCGAGGCAGTGCACGAGCTAGAGGTTGCGCCGGAAGACCGCGCGCACTATTCCAAACGCACGATAGATTTTGAATTTGATTTCCCGTTCGGACGAAAAGAATTATATGGATTGGCATATCGCACCGATTTCGATCTCTCCGCGCATGCCAAAGCGTCGGGCACGGACCTTTCATACCTCGACGACAGCACAGGAGAGCGATTTATCCCACACGTCATCGAGCCCTCGTTCGGGGTAGACCGCACCATCCTCGCGATTCTCGTATCGGCATACACAGAAGACGAGCTCGGCGGCGAACCACGGACGTATTTGAAATTTAACTATGCGGTCGCGCCGATTAAAGCTGCCGTGTTTCCGCTCTTGAAAAACAAACCCGAGCTCGTGGCAAAGGCGCGCGATGTGTATGCGATGCTCAAAAAGCAAATACCGCAGGTGATGTGGGATGATAACGGCAACATCGGAAAACGCTATCGCCGGCAGGACGAAATAGGCACACCATATTGCATCACCATAGATTTCGACACGCTCGGTGAAAAGCCCGAATTGGCGGACACCGTCACTATCCGCAATCGCGATACGGGCGAACAAGAGCGAATTCCGATTTTAGAGATCATAGAGTACATACGAAACTAGCCCCTTACCGCTTTCTTCAAGAAAGTGGTAAGGGGTGCTACGATTCGCCGTATGTTCGATCGCCATACCTCCATTTCGATTACTGCGGGTACCATCGCCAAGGCGATTATATTATTGGTGCTTGCGTGGCTTCTTTTCACGCTCCGCGACGTCGTCCTCATCGTGCTCACCGCGATAGTCATTGCTTCATCTGTCGAACCAGGCGTGCGCGCAATGACGCAGCGCAAAGTCCCGCGCGTTCCGGCGGTACTCTTTGTCTACAGTTGTCTTTTTGGCATCTTTTTTGCCCTTTTTTACTTTTTCCTCCCATCGCTTTTGGAAGATTTCGTCAAGTTCATGTCGGCACTGCCCACATACCTTGAAGCGCTCGGAAATATCAGTGCGCTCGACACCTATACGCAGTTACTTGGTTTGCCCGATTCGACCAATCTTTCCTCGGGAGAATTACTCGAAGGTATACGAACGGCATTCAATTTGGGCACGTATAGCAACGCATTCACCGCAGTCAATCAAATATTCGGCGGCTTTCTGTCGTTCATCCTCATTATCGTTTTCTCGTTCTATTTCGCTGTGGTCGAGACTGGTGTAGACGATTTCCTCCGCGTTGTAACGCCCAAGAGCCACCAGGCATACATCTTGGGTCTGTGGCAACGCTCACAGCGCAAGATCGGCTTATGGATGCAAGGCCAGCTTTTGCTTGCGGTCGTGGTCGGGGTGCTGGTATTCCTTGGGCTTACGATCTTCGGTGTGCCGCACGCACTGATGCTCGCCGTTATTGCCGGAGTATTCGAAATAATCCCGGTCTTCGGTCCGACGCTCGCAGCGATACCCGCCGCGATATTGGGGTTTGCGAGTGGTGGTCTCGCGCTCGGGTTGATCGTGATTGGGATTTATGCCGTTGTACAGCTGTTTGAAAATCACCTCATCTATCCGCTTGTCGTGACGCGCGTCGTCGGAGTACCGCCGCTCTTGGTCATACTCGGACTCATCATCGGGGCGGAATTGGCCGGCTTTTTGGGTATCATTCTCTCGGTCCCGATCGCGGCGACACTGCAGGAATTCGTGCGCGATATCGAAGCGGGGCGCTTGCCCAAGCGCGAAAACGCTTAGACTATGGCAAAGTCTTTCTACCTCACGACAACATTGCCGTATGTGAACGCGGACCCGCACATCGGTCATGCACTTGAATTCGTGCAGGCGGATGTCATCGCGCGTATGCGACGGCTCATGGGAGATGAGGTGTTCTTCAATACAGGAACAGACGAGCACGGACAGAAAATCCTCGAAGTGGCGCAGAAAGCGGGACAAGATGTCCACGCGTACGTCGACCACTATGCAGAGGAGTTCAAGAAACTAGGGAAAGCACTCGATCTTTCGTACGACGCATTCATACGCACGACGGATCCAGCACATTATGCCGCCGCGCAGGAGCTATGGCGGCGATGTGATGCGGCAGGCGATATCTATAAAAAAGAATACGAAGGGCTCTACTGCATCGGGTGCGAACGGTTTCTCACCGAGAAGGAGCTCGTCGCAGGCAACTGTCCGATTCACGGTAATCCACCCGTTCCTCTCAAAGAAGAGAATTATTTTTTCCGTTTCTCGAAATACGAAACGAAACTTCTCGAATACCTTTCGAAACCAGGCTCTATTGTGCCGGATTGGCGGCGCGACGAGGCGATACAGTTCGTAAAAGGTGGCCTGGGGGATTTCAGTATTTCGCGCGAAAAAGAGCGCCTCTCGTGGGGCGTGCCTGTACCAGGTGACGACACACAGGTGATGTACGTCTGGTTCGACGCTCTCACGAATTACATCTCCACATTAGGTTGGCCGAACGATGCTGAAGGAAAGTTTAAGAAATTCTGGGAGGAGGGGCGCGTACTGCAACTTGCCGGCAAGGATCAAGTGCGCTTTCAATCTATTATGTGGCAGGCAATGCTCATGTCGGGCGGCATCAAGAACACCGACGGCGTCGTCTACCATGGGTTCATCAATTCCGGCGGACAGAAGATGAGCAAATCGCTCGGCAATGTCATCAGCCCCTACGAACTCGTCGATCGCTATGGCACCGATGCGACACGGTGCTTGCTTCTCCGCCACGTACATCCGTTCGAAGATTCGGACATGACGTGGGAAAAGCTCGATGAATGGTACAACGCAGACCTTGCCAATGGCCTGGGCAATGTGACGGCGCGCATCATGACGCTTGCTGAAACCAATCTTGCTCAGCCCATCGCGCGCCCCGAACCAAAGGGTTTTCCAAAAGAATACACCGATGCACTCGATACGTACCAATACAATGTGGCGCTTGATTATGTGTGGAACCAGATACAAGCGTTGGACCAAAAGATAAATCACACTGAACCATTCAAACTCGTAAAGACGGAACCAGAAAAAGGACAGGCACTTATCAAAGAGCTTGCGACGGAATTGTACGAAGTTGTCCGTATGCTGAAACCCCTCATGCCCGAAACGAACCGCATCGTCAAAGAGACCATTCTTGCAAATAAAAAACCCACAACCCTTTTCCCTCGTAAAGATTGATATGCAGTTGAAGTATTTTGACGCGCACACGCATACGAATTTTGTCGCATATGCAGACGATCGCGACGCGGTGATACGGCGGGCGGCTGATGCGGATGTCGGTATGAACGTCGTCGGGACGCAATTCGAAACCTCGGCGTCGGCGGTTGAGCTCGCCGAAAAATATGAAAATGTCTGGGCGACGGTCGGCCTCCACCCCATTCATACTTCGAAGTCGCACCACGATGAAAAGGAGTTGGGGGACGGAGGCAAGGAGTTCACCTCTCGCGGAGAGCGTTTTGATACGGCTCAGTACGAACAGCTTGCGAAGCACCCACGCGTAATCGCGATCGGCGAATGCGGTCTCGATTATTATCGCGTGGACGAGAGCACGAAGGACCTTCAGATCGCGAATTTCGTCGAACAGATAGAATTGGCGAACAAGCTCAAAAAACCTCTGATGCTCCACATCCGTGACGGAAGTCAGACTTCCGTCACTTCCGTCAGTAGCGCGTATCATGATGCACTCGAAGTTTTGAAAGCACACGCGAAAGTGCGTGGCGACGTACATTTTTTTGCCGGCTCGTGGGATACGGCGAAAAGATTTCTCGATCTCGGATTTACATTGAGCTTCACGGGCGTCATCACATTTACGCACGATTACGACGATGTCGTGAAAAATACGCCGCTCGACATGCTGCTCTCGGAAACCGACGCGCCATATGTCACACCAACACCGCACAGAGGAAAGCGCAACGAACCGGCCTATGTAGAACACGTTGTGCGCCAGATAGCCGAAATACGCAATGAAGACGCCGATACGGTGGCCGTCCAGCTCCTGGACAACGCCCGTCGTGTTTTCAGTATTGCGGGAGTATAATCGCTCCATGAGCTCAAAAACCCTGTTTGCTATTCTCGCGGTCCTCGTTGTATTGGCAGGCATCGCGTATTTTTCTTCACTGCCCGAACGCACACCAGAAGCACCCGTGCCCCCACAGCCGGAGGAATTCTCTTGGAAATTCGAGGACGCGGGGTATAACGAGACCGCCTATGCCGATACGACCAAGGTCACACTGACCTACGGCTCCGGATCACATGACGTGGGCACGTACTTGGGCAGTTGTGCGGAAATAGGAAGCGTAGGAACCCAAACACTTCAAGAAGGAGAGATTTCGGCCGTGCAGTGCTGGTTTGCGGGCAGTGGTGACGAAATAGGAGTATTTTTCTACAATGGCACATTGGTTGTTCGGCACGGTGAACTGCAGGAGCCGCAAGGCGATGGCACTCCCGATTTTCGCGGCAATTTTGAAGAGATACTCGAACTCTAGGCCGAAATACCAAGGCCCGGCCTTGGTGAATTCTTAAGGTCGGGCCTTGGTAGTATCTCGGTTCTCGTGTGGTTGCACCCGGTAGGGGCACGTGATAAAGTGCCCCCACTAATATGCAAGAGAAATCCGTAGCGCAGGCGAACGACGCGTCCGATGCAATAGTGCGCGTGTACGAAATTGGATACCATATCATACCGACAGTCGCTGAAGACGGTCTCGAAAAGATCGTCGGCAACATACGCTCGCTTATAGAACAGGGGGGCGGTTCGTTTATCGCAGAAGGTGCGCCGGCCTTGATGCGCCTTTCATATGGTATGGGAGCGAGAGAGGGTGATAAAAAGGTTGAACATGACCGCGGTTGGTTCGGCTGGATAAAGTTCGAATCTTCCCCCGAAATCGTACTCGTACTTGAAAACGCCCTCAAAGCAGATCAGAATATTCTCCGCCACATCGTGTTCCAAACGGTCCGCGAGGAAACTCGCGCGAGGATCAAGCCCACGATCCGCGAGATCAAGCGCACCGATACAATACGTTCTTCGCCGCGTCGCCCGGAAGAAGAGAGCGTTCCTATTTCCGAGGTCGACCTCGACAAAGCTATTTCCGAGATTACCGCCGACTAGACGATTTTTTCTGCAGACGGTAAACTGTTCCCTATAAACTGATTATGTACATCAACAAAGCGCTTGTCTTCGGTAATATCACGCGCGATCCCGAATTGCGCGCACTGCCCTCTGGTATGAACGTTTGCAATTTCTCAGTCGCTACTAACCGCACATACAAAGACCGCGATGGCAAGAAACAGGAGCAGACAGATTTCCACAATATTGTCGTGTTCGGTCGCCAGGCGGACACCGTTGCGCAGTACCTGAAAAAGGGGAGCTCGGTGTATGTCGAGGGTCGCATGCAGACCCGCAGCTGGGAGCAAAATGGTGAGAAGAAATACCGCACCGAAGTAATCGCTGATCGTGTACAGTTTGGTCCAAAGAGCAGCGGAAGCGGTGGCGGGACGGCCCGCAAAGACGCCGAGCCTGAAGACATGGGCGGCAACAGTGGACCTATAGATTATCCGAAAGACGACATTAATCCTGACGACATTCCGTTTTAAAGCGTATGGCCAACATCCTCACACAAAATGATATCCAGTACGTTGACTACAAAGACGTAGACCTTTTGAAGCAGTTCGTCAATCCACACGGACGCGTTATGGCGCGCAAACGCACGGGGCTCACTGCCAAACAGCAGCGTTCGGTGGAAGCGGCGGTGAAGCGCGCGCGCTTCATGGGGCTTCTGCCCTACATCCAAAAGTAATTTTGGATGAGAGACAGAAGCGGCCGGAGCGTGGGGCCCAAGCGCGATGGCGCTTGGGACCGCGAGGCGGGCCCTGCGTGCGGACCGCAGCAGCGGTCCGACATGTGGGGTGCTTGCCTTACGTTCAGAAATAAAGGCGACTGAACGCGCTATACTGTAGCGAATGACGCGTTCTCACAGTGACACAGCGCGCCTCACACACGCTGCAACAATAGAGGCGTGGATTGTCGTTTTCGTCGTCGCGCTGACGATATGGCTTTTAAAAAGCGGCATCCTCTCGACGGCTCTCGAGAGCGCTTCTGATTTTGGCGTACTTTCGGGATTCGTTGCGGGTCTCCTGTATTCCACCTTCGTGACGACGCCGCTTGCTATTGGCGGATTCATTGCGCTTTCCGAAACAATGCCCATCTGGCAAATAGCGGTGTTCGGTGCACTCGGCGCTACTATCATGGATCTCATTTTGATGCGTGAAATTAGGTCGCCGCTCTCGCAACTTCTCGTACGTGCCGCCATCGGACACGAGGTGCATGCTTTTAGAAAAGCAACGGGCTTCATGCGGTGGGTACTCGCAATTTTCGGCGGACTCCTCATCGCCATACCACTGCCTACCGACGAACTCGGCATCATTTTTCTCGGAGCATCACATTTACGCGCTCTTCAGCTCGTGCCCGTGATTTTTGTGGCGGACTTGGTAGGTATCTACGGGTTTCTCGAAGTTCTGCGCGCGTTCACCTGAGGTTTATAACGTGATCAGAATTAGACGCGATCGACGTACTCGCCGATCTCAGTATTTACTCTGATGACATCGCCTAGTTTGACGAACATCGGCACGTTCAGCGTTGCTCCGGTCTCGAGCTCCACGATCTTTGTGCCGCCTTGCGCAGTGTTGCCACGGACATCTGGCGGCGCTTCTACCACTTTGAGCTCGACTTTGATGGGAATTTTCACGCGGAAAAGGCGGCCCTTGAAAGTGAGCGTCTCAACTTCGGTATTGGGCTTCATAAATTTACCCATCTCGCCGACCGCGTCCTCTGTGATGGTGAACCGCTTCGACTTGTCTTTTATATCGTGGAAGAACCACTCTCCATTTCTTTCATATATGAAAGTCGCAAGCTGTGATTCTATTTCAGCCTCTTCGAGCTTGTCCGATTGCTGGAATGAATATTCAATAGAGTTTCCTTTGATGAGGTGGCGCAGTTTCGTCTGGTTGACCGGACGGCGCTGCTGTTTCTTCATTATGTTATTCCACGTGCAGAGATACGGCTCGCCCTCGACGAGTACCGCAACCCCCGGTTTGATATCGTTGTAGCTCAACATATTTGGGCAATTCTATTCATTTTTTTACGTTTGTCCATTTTGACACTGATAGCGTCGGTCTATATACTCCGCGCCAGTCACGCATAAGGGAGGTTGCCATGCAACTCATCAATACGGGTCACACCCGTCTTGTCGTGTTGGCCGGACCTTATGCGTTTAAGATCGCAAAGTTCCGGTTGTTGTATGCACTGTGGCGCATCGTAGTGACATTATGGAATCGAGAAGCTGTTTCCAAAATGTCATTGTGGCGCCGCAAGCGCGGCGGCGTAATGTCGGTCGTACTTCAGGCGGTATTTGCGGGTGTATACGCCAATCTCGCAGAGCATCGTAGGTACCAGGAATACCCAGGCGCAGGGCTAGTGCCGACACTTACAACATGGTGGGGCATTGTGAACGTGCAAAAGCGTGGCGATACATTGCGCGCCATAGCAATCGACGGGCACCCGCTTTTCCAACAGACACATCTCGATCCTAGTCTCAGTCAGGATCTGTTGCGTCCGGAGCAGTATTGCATGCTTCACGACCAGGTCTTGTTGGCAGATTATGGCAACCCGGCCCTTGAGCCAGTGTTTCGGGCCTGGATATCGGGCTGAAAATTGACGGGGTGCGAGCATTTCGCACCTCGTTGCACTTTTGGCCTAAGAAGTCAGTATTATTCGTCGTCTGTGGTTGAACCTTTCGAAGGGGCGCCGCCCTGGAGTGCTTTCCTTATTTCTTTCAAGAGTTGATTCAGTACGGTTTTGTTTTCTTTTAGGTACGTGCGCGCGGCGTCGTAGCCACGGCCGAGCTTGTGTTCGCCGTACGTGTACGAACCGCCAGGAGATTTTTCTATGAATCCGTATTTCTCTCCAAGTGCGAGTGATTCACCCTCTTTCGAAATGCCTTCGCCGTAGAGCATGTCGAATTCAGTCTGGCGGAACGGTGCCGCGACTTTGTTCTTTACGATTTTCACACGGTGCCTGCCGCCAACCGTTTCGTCGCCCTTTTTTATCTGTGCGATGCGGCGGATATCAATACGTACCGATGTGTAGAATTTGAGCGCCTTGCCGCCCGGGGTCGTTTCCGGATTACCGAACATGACACCAATTTGCATGCGAATCTGGTTGATGAAAATAACGACCGTTTTTGTCTTACTTACGATCGCTGTGAGTTTACGCAGTGCTTGCGACATAAGCCGCGCTTGCTTGCCGACGTGCTGTGCGCCCATATCACCCTCTATTTCGTCCTTGGGCGTGAGTGCCGCGACAGAGTCGATGACGATGACGTCTATTTTGCCGCTTCGCACAAGCGACTCGACGATTTCGAGTGCCTGTTCGCCGGTATCCGGTTGCGAAACGAGGAGTGTAGAAATATCCACGCCGATCTTTTTGGCATACTCGGGGTCAAGTGCATGCTCTGCGTCTATGAATGCGCAGATGCCGCCCTTTTTCTGCGCTTCAGCGATAGCGTGCAGGCAGAGCGTCGTTTTGCCGGACGATTCGGGGCCGAACACCTCGATGATGCGGCCGCGCGGGAGTCCGCCGATACCGAGAGCCCAATCGACGCCCATGGAGCCGGAGGGGATTGCATTGACGTCTACTTTGGGCTGAGCGCCCAACATCATAATGGAATCGTCGCCGAATTTGGTCTTGATGTCGGAGAGGGCCCGCTCGATGTCCTTGTCAGAACCGGTGCCAGTCTGTTTGAGTACTTTCTCTTTCTTCGCGCCAAAAGCCATATAATATGCTGAGTATACCTTACTGTGTTTGGGGTGCTATTTCGGTGGTTGAGGATGCGGCTTGCGGTGAGCTTGTCGAAGCCGTTGCCGCACCTTGTTGTTCTGATGTCACGGTGGGCGATGTGGTTGCTGTCAGCTGAGGTGTCATCGGCGTCGAGCTTGCGGATGCAGTGTAGACGATCTGTATCGTTTCTTGTCGCGAGCGGCCGTATTTATCCTCGGCGTCGAGAATGATGCGGTTCAAGCCTTCGGCCAGAAGATATGGTTCCTCGAATTGGCCTGTTTCCGTTACCGATATCGCCTTGCCGTTCATACTGAGCGCAGAAATACGATCGGCGCGCCCCTTGATTATAATGAACGGTTCGTGGACCTCGGTGACAGTGGACGTGATGGTGATGCGGGGCCCGAACAAAATGCCGCGTGCCTCGTAGTACGCATATCCGATCACAACAACAAAGAAAACAATGAGCGCTATTTTGGTAATCCGGCTATCTCGATAAGGAAGCATACGTGTCAGACGAAATCGTTAGATGCGTTCTTCCTCCGCCCCCTCCTCCATCTCTTCAGGTGCGCGTGCGAGCTCGTTCGCATTACCCGCACCGACCCGTCTCGACTCGGCGTCAGAGCCGAGGCGGATTACGTCGCGCGGCTTAGCGCCGTCGGACGGCCCTATGACCCCGCGTTCTTCGAGGAGGTCCATCAGACGTGCGGCGCGTGCATACCCGATACCGAGTTTCCGCTGAAGGTATGAAGTGGATGCCTTTCCGGCATCTATCACTGTTTGTTTCGCCTGCGAATAGAGTATGTCGTCGTCTTCGTTTTCGTCTGTCATCGAGGCGAATATCGGATCCATGCCGCCCGCAGGTCGCGCGGTATCGGCCTGCCCGGCCAGGGTGAAATCAATTTCGCTCGGGAGCTCGCCCTCGCTGTGCTTTACGATATGTGCGACGACTCGTTTGACCTCGTCTTCCGATATAAACGAGGCCTGGATACGGCGTGGCTTGGACATCTCACCCGAGAGGAAGAGCATATCGCCGGCGCCCAAAAGTTTTTCTGCACCGCCCATATCGAGGATCGTACGCGAATCAATTTGCGATGCGACCTGCAGTGCGACGCGCGCGGGGATGTTGGCCTTGATAAGGCCTGTGATCACCTTGACCGATGGCCGCTGTGTCGAAAGTATCAGGTGGATACCGACAGCGCGGCTCATCTGCGCGAGTCGTATGATACCGCTCTCCAATTCACGCGGATATGCGGTCATGATGTCGGCCAGCTCGTCGATAATAAGCACAATGTAGGGCATTGCCTCAACTTGCCCGCCATTTCTCGGGTTGGCAGCGGGCTTGCCCGCCGAAGCCTTGGCGAAGGCGGGGGCCACGATGTTGGCATGGTACGAGGCGATATCACGGACCTTCTCCACCTCGAGGATGTTGTAGCGGCGCTCCATTTCTTTGGCGAGCCACTTCATCGCGAGGATGGCTTTTTTGGCGTCGGTGATGACCGGCGTCAAAAGATGCGGTATCGAGTTATATACCGTGAGCTCAACGCGCTTGGGGTCCACCATGATAAATCGCAGTCGCTCCGGTCCGCAGCGGTAGAGGAGCGACACAACGAAATCGTGGATCGCGACGGATTTTCCGGCGCCGGTGGTTCCGGCTACCAAAAGATGCGGCATGCGTGAGAGGTCGGCAAAGTGTGCCTGGCCTGTGATAGACCGCCCGAGGCTGACGAGCAGTGGTTTTTCGGAATTCGTGAATTGCTCGTCGCTTACCAGGGGGCCGAGGCCCAGTGTCGTGCGCGCGATGTTGGGTACCTCGATACCGACCAGGGCTTTGCCGGGGATCGGCGCCTCGATGCGCACGGGCGATGCGGCCAGTGCGAGCTCGAGATTGCTCTGCAGTGCGACGATCTTCGAAAGTCGCACGCCCTCGGCTGGCTTCATCGCATAGCGCGTCACCGTAGGGCCAATGGAGGCTTCGTCCATTTCGACAGAGATACCGAAATTCTGAAACGTGCGCTTGATGATGTTCATGTTGGCTTTTACGTCGCCCACCTCTGGCTTTCCTCTGTTTTTTGCAAGGAGCGAAACGGGCGGCGGTGTGTACGTACTTCCGGTCGCGGCGATAATGGGAAACCCAGCCTCAGTTTCATTTTTATTTATTTGCGCAGTAGGTGTTGAACGAGATACCCCAGTCGCATTTTCAGTTTCCTCGTATGTAGAAACTGGGGCTTGGTCGTCTTCTTGCGGAAGCCCGACGACCGGGACGTCGTCGACCGATGTCTCAGTGTATTCCGGTGTGGACGAGAGAGCGTTGCGGACCCACGCGAAGAGAGCGCCCAAGTGCACATCGAACGCGATTACGAGCGCGACCGTGATAAAAGCGATCAAGAAAAGTACACTCGCCACCGTGTCTACTGCCGCAAGCGCGGGCGTCGAGATCGCCGAACCTAATACACCAGCATGCGTGGGAAATGCGATATCGATGAGTCCAAGGCTCGAAAGCAAGAATATTCCCATGCTCACAAGCTGTACCCAACCGAAATTTCGTTCGAATGATCTGAATATCAATACGGCGAGTAAGATGAGTGAGAGCGGGAGTAACAAATATCCGACGCCCAGAAGCCAGGAGAGAGAGTCGTAGACGGTGCTCCCCACGGCGCCCCCAATGCCCACTTGCGCGAGCACCAAGAAGCCTGCAAGTGCTACGAACAGAATCGCAAAGACACCTCGGAGTGCCTCGTTCGAAACAAGCCGCACCGCGACATCCTCCTCAATACGGTGTTTGGAGTTCTTACGTGTGTTTCTTGCCACAGGCGAATAATATCACGCACCACGACAGCCTATCCTTGGCTGTAATACGTATTTATTCCTGCATTTTGTTGATATCACTGGAAACGATTTCAGTACGCAGAGGTTGGTTCGCTATTAATATCCAGTAATGGACAGGCTTGGCTGTCGGTGTATAATCCAACTATCAGACCACGTAAAGGACATCTAACAAACAGGCACTGATGCATCATGGACGAGCTAAAAGACGCACAAAAGACAAATAACGTATCTCGTTTTGTAGATGGTCAGATTGTACGAACAAACCCATTCGGTGATAATCGTGCCGGTGAGCGCGCCTACCGACGAGCCGAGAGGATTGCAGCGGCCATCCACTTACTGACGAATCACATCGCCCGAGATGAGCCGGTCCGGCTCAAGGTTCGTAGCGGTGGGGCGGATCTTCTGGGGAAAGTTCTCCAGTTACGGGATGAAATGCGGGCGACACAATCAGTCAATCTTCATGGCCTTCAGTCGTTGATACGCGAGCTCATCTCCCTCGTGCGCATATTGGCAGTATCCGGGTTTGTCTCGATGCAGAACGCGAACATCATGATCGAGGCTCTCGACGAGCTTGGCACGTACCTTACTGCCTCACAGAGGTCGATTCTCGCTGAAAGCGTCTCGCTTTCGCGGGAAGAACTGATGGATATTCGAAGTACTTATGCCCAGCATGCAAATCGGGCTATAAAGGACGTCAAGGACACCACGACTGTAAAGGACGCAGATACCACATCAGACAAAGAAAAGGTGTCCGTTAATGCACGACAAACTGAGGGACAAATCACTTTACGTGGTCAGAGTATCATGGACGTCTTGCGATCCGGCGGTTCCTTGGGGATACGGGACATTTCGTCGAATTTGCCTGAGTATAGCGAGAAAATGATCCAGCGGGAGCTGGCGGGGCTTATCACTGTCGGTAAGGTCAGAAAACTGGGGCTCAAAAGATGGAGTAAATACGCCATTGCATAATCAATAGACGCGTGGTCCAGTACAGACTTCTGCGATATACCAAGGGGAGTCCTTAAGACCCGATTCCCAAGGACTCCCCTTGGTATATCGCCACCTGAACACACCGTGAAGGCGAGCTGAAATAAAGGCAGAGCTCGCTCGTCTATATATTTGACTCCATTATGAAGGTGGAGTATTGTACGTGCCGATAACCGGTGTTCAAAAGCCCAGTGTTTAAGGCTTTTTTGCGCCCAAGTTATCCACAAAACACAGGTTGGGGTATAAGCGGCGGTACGGCTCTCAGTATATAATTGCGCTGACGTGCATAAGGCACGTCGCGCAGAGAGCAAAACACTGCGCCCTGTTTACGACGAGAGAAGCTCGGACCGTACGCGGTGAGCTTCGTCGAATCGTGTCGTTCTTTGACATTTGAATAGTGGGTAAAAAATTGGCTGTCGCACAGCCAGCATCTCAGCAGTACCGATTTTCCCGCGTGGACGACCCGAGCACATGAAACTTGCTT
>Ga0209542_10004788_pt1 | contig 27547 bp, 31 predicted proteins | sample RifCSPhighO2_01_FD_184028 | JGI IMG/M metagenome (GOLD analysis project Ga0209542, IMG submission 184028) | Soil microbial communities from Rifle, Colorado - Rifle CSP2_plank highO2_0.1 (SPAdes) (version 2) | ecosystem: Environmental > Terrestrial > Deep subsurface > Rock core/Sediment ...
CGTATCCTCCGGCAATTGTTAAAAAAGAAGATCGAAGCGTGTATATTAACTCACTTGAAAAAGGTCAGACAAAAGACGACCTCAGAGACTACTACGATTTAATGATAGAGGCAGTAGATCGCTCACTGGATATCTATCTTGAAGCTGTTGAACCAGAACGGGTCGATATGCAAGAGTCAACATCAGGACAACGTTTCTATACTACCGATGAGATAGCAAAGCTTCTCCAAGTTGATCCTGAAACAGTCAGAAGATATGTTAGGCAAGGTGAATTACGGGCAGTCAAACTCGGAGGTAAGTTTATTAGAATTGATAAAGCAGATCTAGATATATTTATCGGAGGATTAAAGAAATAACTAGCCCCTTTAGAAAAAATAGGAAAAACTAATTGCCTGTATTTGTGCAGAATATCCAGTGTCGAATTCCTGGAGGGAAAGGCCTATACTTTTTCTAGGCTTTCTTTCAGGGCATTAGCTAAAAGATTTTCTAGCTTAGAATAATCATGATTGTCTGCTTGTTTCATAGCTTGGATATAACTATCTCTATCTTCACCAGTATCAGCTTTTATTGAAGCTATTGGTAATCCTAAATTAAGAAGGATAAAATTGGTTAAAAGCCTTGCAACTCTGCCATTGTAATCCTGAAATGGGTGTATCCAGACAAAACGGTTTTGAAACCAGGCTATGAGCGAAATAATCTCAGCTAAAAACTGCTCTTGCGCCCCTTGAGAAGGAAGATGTTTAAGTCTTTCTTCAAGATCATCACAGAGAAGTTTAATAAGCTCAGCAATTTTATTGTAATGGGGTGGTTCATATTCTCCCACGGTCACATCAATGGTTCTAAATTTACCTGCCCACTTGGGAAATATCCAAGCAAAACCTACTTTATGAACTTCCAAAATCACCTCAGATGTTATCTTTTTCCTTTGATCGCTTAATTGGATAATATACTCTTGAGCTTTTTTAACACCTTCCTTTTCTAACTCAATTAATTTGGAGCGTGGGATAATACCAAAAGCGGTTTCTTTATAACTTGTTGCAGATCTAGGTTTGGTAGATTTAGCCACAATCTAAAATATAAACTATTTATCTAAAAATAGCTTGTGCTTCTTTTTTTGTGACCCTCTCTCCTTCAAGGCGCATAGTAGAGTAAAGGTCATCCGGAAGAAGTTTTTTAATATTTGGTTTTTTACCCACAGAAAGATAAAGCTTACTATAACGCTTAAATGCCTTAACTAAGCCTTGATTTTTAACTATTGTTTGTAAAGTCATACTTTTAGTATATCACAAAACGGCCTTTCAAGGAGAAGTAGATAAGTATTAGTTTCACCCCAACCTTTTCTGTTAGCAGCTAACTGTTGACTTTTCCACAATTTACCCTTGTCAAAATGAGGGGTGCAATCCCTTAAGGGAAGATCACAAATTTGTGAAGAAAATTAAATTTCATCAGATAATAAGTTTGATAATTTATATACTTTAAGTATGTCCGAACAATCTGAAGTACCAGTTGGAGTTCAAGAGAAGCCAAAACCTGTCCAGAATAAACCACAAAATCCAGCAAGGCGATCATTCCTTAATGGACTCGCTGGCTTAGTTGGTCTAGCCGCAGTTGGACAAATTCCTGACATCTCTCGCAATGTTCCTACCAAAGTTGAGAATAAAGAAAGAGTTGTGAGAGAGCCTAAGCTGGCACATTCTCCAGAAGTACCATTAAATCCACAGACATTAGTATTGGATTTTTTGATATACTCATTCTATGGAAGAGGCTACCTTAACTGAAGAAGATAAAGAATCTCAACAGTCAAAAGAAAATACAATTACAATAAATCCCAAAAAAACTGAGCAAGAATCAGTTTTGTTAGAAGAGGGAGAAAGAAAGCTTAGTGACCTTTTGCAGAAATACGAAATAACTGCTGGGGAATATTTAGATCGTGATTCAGATCGGCTACGTTGGGGATCTGATGAAATCAATACTTTAGGCGATATAGATAATGATATTTTAATGTATTTGTTATCTGAATATTTTAAGCCTGCTAGTAGAGACGGTAGGCCTGGTTTTCCTACGATTGCCAAGGGACATGTGCGTTTATTTCGGGGTGAACAACCCAGAGGTGAGGATGAAGAAGTGATTTCTTTTGAAGGACAGGGTAGATGGTGGACTCAGTTTTTGGATATTGCTGCTGATTATGCTGAGGGAGAAGATGGAAAAATTTATTTTCTTGATGTACCAGAGACTATTGCTCAAGATAGTATTATCTCTCGCGTACATGAGGATTTAGATAGACCAGTTGGTGGAGGCGATGCTTTTATTTTTGAGTTTTATATACCCTCAGAACATGTAGGTGAAGCGAAAGGTATACAAAATACTCTTGATCCTCAAACTGTTGACACCTTATTAAACAAGGGTGAATTTACGAGATTTGGAGATGATCCTCGTACAGAATATGAAGACCTTCCAGATACTCAGAAAGAACGCGGGAATGTTAGAAGTCGATTAATTAATCTATCCGCAGACGCCATATTATCTTTCTGGGATTCATACACATATGACCACAATCCTGATTTTCGTCAAAAACATCCTGATAGAGAAAATTATCAAAAGCCCAAATACCCTAATAGTATTGAATCAGCAGAATATTTACTGGCAAAAATTAGCGGTTGGAAATAATACCCTGCGAAGCAATTTAAACCTCTAATGAATATGTTTATTCCCCAAATAAAATGACAGTGATTACCAAACCAGCCGATATGGCATTATCTAATTAAAGAGCTTTTAACTTGTAGTCACATTTGTAAACAGGTAAAGCTATATTTCCAACTATTTCTGCATTACTGCATACTTCTTCTGCCAGTCCGACTTTGTAAAGTAACTCTAAGGTATTTTCCCTCAGAGATTTATTGATAACCAGAATGGAGCCTACCAGAATCAAAAGAACAATTCCAGGAATAATTTTCTTCATAGACTGATTATATCAAAATTAGAAATATGTTTGGCGGAGGTGCCAAAACAAAAGTCTGTCAGTCACAGTAAATCATTCAATTAAAGCTCTAGATTTCTATCTTGCCATCAGAGATTATGCGATTTCAAAAGGCCACAGCATTGATTACTACACAGAAAGAGATTTAGATAACGAAGATTACAAAGTAATCTTAAAACCTGATGGATACTTTAAATACATTACCAAAAAAGGATCAGCAGACTGTTTTATTGAGATTGATCTTGAAACAGAAACCAGAGCTACATTTAGAGAGAAAATATCAAAATACCTAGATTATTACTACTCAGACAAGTGGAAGAAACATTTCAGAGAGTTTCCGGTAATTGGAATTGTTTGTATAACTCAAACAAGACTTGAAAACCTTCTTTTAGATACTGAAGAAAAACTAAAACAATACAATAATCCACCAGTTGAGTTTAAATTTACTACATTTAATCAAATTAAGGATGAAGATTTAGGCAAGGAGATTTGGCATATTACCTTCTCCGAAGAAAAGGATTCTTTGCTATAATTTTAATATGACTGACAATACTAAATTTGTAGCCCCAACTTACAGCAAAATCGCACAAATCTACACTGAGAAATACTTTAGCGATCAGTCAGACTTACCTTTTATAAATAAATTTCTTTCGTATCTTCCTCAAGAGGCAAATGTTCTAGATATCGGATATGGCCCGGGTAACTTTACTGAATATATTTCAAATAAAGGTTTTGACGTTGAAGGAATTGATTTAACAGAAGAAATGATAAAAATAGCTCAGCAAAAAGTGCCTAACTGTAAGTTTCAAGTCATGGACATGAGACATTTAACGTATGGCGATCATTCTTTTGAAGCACTTTTATCCGCTTACTCACTTATTCATATCCCTTCAGAAGAAATCCTCAGCACTCTGAAAGGCTTTTACAGAATATTGAAATCTGGAGGAGTTCTGGGAATAATAACCCAAGCTGGTGAACCAGATCAGTTAGTTGATGAACCTCTTAAAAAAGGGGAGAGAATATTTATTAACTTCTTTACACCAGAAAGACTTTCTAACTTCTTGAAGGAATCAGGTCTTGAAATTATTTATCAGAAAGAATTTCCCACACAAGATCCTGATTCATTAAGTAGTAAAGTTATTTATACAATTGCTAAGAAGACAGATTGACTCGTAAAATCATTCTTTGACAATTAGCCATAAAATCTGATATAGTCCGCTCAACGAGTAGCTGCTGCCATTTGAGGGCAGCTTTTTTTGTACTAAGGAGGTGAAGAAGTATATCAAAAAAGATCTTTAGATCAACGAATTTGTGAAGTAAACTAATGTTTTTTGAATTTCATTTCTAATTCATTAGCATGAGCATTATCGTGGGAAATTGCTTCATTAATCATCCAGAGTAAATTAATTTGTTTCTTTCCTAATTTAGTTCCATAGAAACTTGTGATTTGATCTTCATTTAATTTTTTAACTTGTTCAATCCATTTTTTGTGTAGATTTTTCATTTCTTCAATAATATTTTCTGTACTTTTATTCTTCCTTTTTTCCACACTCCTTTTGTTATAACTATTAACTGAAAGTCTAAAAGAATTCGGTTTTTCTCCACTTAGAATTTTAGGGGTTGCATCAACTCCTTCTTCGTACCAACCGGTAATATGGGCAAGAATTTCCTTCTTTGACCACTTATCTACTAATTCTTTATCGGACATTAAATCTACTGCTTTAAGTAGACGGGAGTTTGCTTTGATTAAATCCTGAGCTAGCTTATTTCTCATAGCCTTATTGTATCAGAATAGCTTATAATTCATCTATGGCATATGTTTTTATTGGCGGTATTCCTGCATCTGGTGAAAGTCACTTAGCTAAGGAAATTTCTGAAGAGATAGGTGCTTTTTATTTCAGCACAGATAATCTTCGTGAAGAATTTTCAAAAGATCCACAACTTGAGAAGTGGGTTAATTTTTATTGGAACTTGGATGAAAAGGATTATTACACAAATATTCCCTGTGAGAATCAATGGAAAAATCTAGTTAATCAATCTGAGGCACTATGGCCAAAAACTTTAGAGAGAATTAAACAAGTAATGCAGACTCATGCAGCTGCTATCTTTGAAGGTGTAAACATTCTTCCTCATTTGGCTAAAAAGGATTTAGATTTTTCTGGCGTATTTCTACTTGGTGAGTCAGTGGAACAAATCTTCGGAAGAAATAAACAAAATCCTAGGTGGGGTCGAACTGAAGAATTACAAAAAATGGAAGCTGAAGCTTTTTTTAATTGTGAAGGAAAAATGTACAAACAAGAAGCTGAAAAATACGGCTACAAAACTTTTAGAAGCTCTGAGGAAGCTAAAGCTGAAGTATTGAGATTACTCGGTGAAACCTTATGACCACTACTGATGTCATTGAACTATATAAATTATTTCAGGAAAATGGAATTACTGTCTGGATTGATGGTGGCTGGGGTGTCGATGCATTACTGGAAAAACAAACACGGCCACATAAAGATCTTGATGTTGCAATCCAAGAAAAAGATTTACCTAAATTTCGAGAGCTATTAGAAGCACGAAATTATAAAGACATAAAGTTAGAAGAAGCTCGTCCACATAATTTTGTATTAGCGGACTATAAAGAGCATGAGATTGATGTTCATGTACTTGTTCTAGATGAAAAAGGTAACGGGGTTTATGGTCCACCTGAAGATGGACAAATATATCCTGCATCTTCTTTAGCTGGTGAAGGTAGGATTGATGGTATTGAAGTGAACTGTATCTCAGCAGAAGACATGGTTAAGTTCCATAGCGGTTATGAACTGAATGAAAAAGATTATAAAGATATTTCTGCTTTATGCGAGAAATTTGGAATACCTTTACCAGAAGAGTATAAAAAGTTCAGACCTAGTCTTTGACATCTAGCCATAAAATCTGATATAGTCCGCTCAACGATAAGCTGCTGCCAATTTGAGGGCAGCTTTTTTTGTACTAAGGAGGTGAAGAATGAAAAAAGCTATTATTTTTAATTCAATAATTCGTTGCACCAGAAAAAAGGCATCCACTACTCACTACTGATCCAAGAGAAATTTATTTATAATTAATAATATGATTGAAAATCAACCTTCGAAACCAGTTTCAAGAAAAGATTTAGGGAGATTCAATGCAATAATCCGGGTTTTTGCTGAGCCGTCCCCACTTCGTGCAACAGTTATTGCGATTGATAAAGCCAGAGACTTGTCAGAGAAATATACCGGAAACCTGATCTCTAATACCGGAGCAACGACATTGGATATAGAGCCTCACACTGCACGCTTTTTTATTGATCGGAGTCCAAATCTTCCTGCATTATTAGAACCATTTGATCAGCAAGCTACAGCTAGACCGGATCGCGCCGAATTTGCAAAGACTGCTAAAGACACTTATCTTGACCTATTATCAAGCTGGGCTCCAGCCTCATCAAAAGATTTTGCAGTCAGCAAAGATTTCCAAGATCATGTGCGCACTCAGGGTAAAAAGGGTGAAATCGGGCCTTATTTTGTGGAATATATGAATTTTCTTGCAGGCACAAACTTCGTCCGTAACCCTGAACGACGAAAAACGATAACTGATGTCTTTACCCAGTTAGACAATACCTATTTTTGGTTTGAAGACTATTTCGCAGGGAAACTAGGGCTTCATGCAATAAGAATAGACAGACGTAAGCCAGATGACAAGAGGGATAGTAAAGAAGTTATGACTCAAGCATTTGAAGATTTTAAGGCTGCAAGTAATAGCTTAGTTAAGGGTTTGACTGACACGGAGAATCCTCATTGGAGAGATTTTGCTATTGCTGCTTTACCCGCTTTGTATCGGTTTATTCAATTTGAGCATTACCCATCTGCAGATCCATATGTATATGACGGAGCTCATGGAATTGAGCGGGCAAAAGCATTAGCTTCAACTTTACCTCTTGAAAAAGGACAATTCCTTCTAGACTATCTTTGGCTTACATCTACTCACCAATTTGATCACGCCGAAAAAGCATTTGATGATGAAATTAGAAGTGGAAATCTGGAGCGTGCAGAGGCGTATATGCAGTTTGCAGAGGATACTTACTTTTCTACAAAACGGGAGAAGAAAGGTTTTATGCCTTATGAAGAAGAGTTTGTCTGGATAATTATGATGAGAGAGTTTACCGAGGGGAAAATTGCTCTAGATACACTTAAGAGAACTCCCGAAGCGTGGAATAAGTTACGTACTGCATATTTTTCTCTTTCACCAAAAGCTCGGAAAAGCATGAGTAGTTGGTCGGAAGGGGTACAAGAACAAGATGCAGAAGGAAAAACCACAATAGAGATTGCTCTTTGGAATGCTATCATGACTTCCCCTCTTCTTTTGGAAGACCCGGATTTGGTAGCTAAAGTTGTTGCGGCAAGATTTCCACCATCTAGGAGAAATATACAAAGATTTAAGTTAGGAGAGGAGAATCCAGCAGTTCTAAAAGCTATCTTAGATACCAGAAAACTATTAACAAAGGATGACAAAGGCGTAGAGATTAGCGTGGATGATTTGATTGAGGATGTATTAAGTGGGAAGCTTGCTGTTGAACAGCTACCGCAACTGGCGCAAAACACAGTTGCCCTTCAACGACAGGCTAAAAAAATATATGAAGTTGTTCCTGGAAAAAGAAGAGTGATGCGGGATGATTTGGCAGCCCTATTTAGGGCACCCCTTGCTCTGACCGATTTTCAAGAAGCAGACGCATTACTGAAAGTCGGTGTCTTTCCTTCTGTGTCCTTAAGAGAATTCGTTAGACAGCATGGCGAAAGAGCATTTGAATTATTAGAGCGATTGCGACAAGAGACTGCAAGAGAGCGATTTCATCCAGGAAGTCTTCCTCAACGGGATATTGAATATCTAACATATCTGAATTTAGCTAATAAACATAATATATCTCCGTCTAACTTCTCTATTTTTGAAACACTTCCATTCTCTCCGTCAGGAGAACGTGTCACCTCACTTGAACATGAACAAAGAACAGAGGCGGAGGCGGCAGCTTTTGAGGCTGCAAACTTATACTGGCTTATTCAGGAAAAAAGAGATTTAAATCGTAGAGTTGCAGTTATCGGCAATCAACGATATGGGGCTTATTTTATCGCAGAACCATTAAGACCATTTCTACAAGATATTGGGGTTTCTGTGTATAACAACTACTATGTTAGATCAGGTGGAAACAACAAAGAAGACTTAGCAAAAGAATTTGCACGGCTTCAGGCTCTCCTAAAAGAAGGAAGATTTGATGATATTCTTATCGTCGATGGTACACCAAGTCCGTACAGCGGAGATACTCCTCGTTTACCCGGTTCATTAGGTACATATGCGGAGTGGCTTGAGGAAAATAGCAATAATCATGGTTACAATATTGCACATTGGGTTCCTCAACCCGCCTCAGAAATTAATTATGGCAGAAGGGATAACCGTCCCTACAACCCTCCTACAAATAAAGGCCAAGAGATTATACTTGCAAACCCCGTTATGCAACCTGATAAGTTTGATGATTTTCCGAGAATGTTGAGAAATCATAAGCCTGGTTATCTTGACGACCCCGAAAGATATTCCAAGACAAAACAGGATTTAGCCTTTACTGAAAAAGGCGTAGAGTTGCTACAGTTTGGAATGACAGAGCCAGAATTTGTAAATCTAGTACAAGCACATATGATTTCTGTTATGCCTCGGTACCAAAGATTAGCTGCGAAGTAAGAGAAATATATCTATAAATCCTGTACTTTATTATTGGCGATTAGTTGAAGATCGTCAGCAAGAGGAAAAATATCTCGAAGCTTGCTCACTAAATCCCTCTTGACCAAAACATAATCAGCTGTTTGATCTCCTGTATGGGTATGGACAAGGTATAATTTTCTTTTTTCTAAAGCCTTATTAATATTGGATTCTATCTCAACGAATGCATCTGACCCTACTTCAAGTCCATCTTCCTCATCCGAACCTGAAAGGTTCAGTACATGTTTCATGCCATCTACTTCATATTCATATGAATCATCCTTAATGTTCTTCCAAGAGAACGGTACATTTGCTTTCTTGAAAAGACTAGTCAAGGTTTCAAAAAGATCATCAAATCCATACTCGTAGTCAAAAGCACCCGCATAGATGAGATTTTCATTTATTGCAATAAAAATTCCTCGGGTAAAATCTGCTGGGTTTTGAAGATCTTGCTCGGAAGGGATTTTGCTGGTGCTTTTTGAATATTCATTAATCTTTTGAAGATATTCGTCATAGCCCAGATTTTTACTCCATAATTCTAATTCAGAGATCGTGTCGTATACCTTTCGAAACCAGGTATCTGGCTCAACAGGTTTTGGGCTGTTTTTTGAAAAGAGTTTGTTTAGGAACATATTTAACAAGATTATACCAAATTCAAAGGGTAAAATGAGCTATAATATCCATATCTGCCTAATAAGCAGATGAACCACTTACAAACAGCGTTAACTCTCTGGTCATACCGTAAAGAACTAAAATTAGTTGCTTTTTCTTCAGGAGTAATCTGGTAGGTTAGATAGGTTCCAACATCGTCCCAGATGGGGCAACAAGAAAGTTTTATTGCTTTATTGACAAGAACCCCGGGTTAAAGAGAGATCATCATACCAGTTGGTATCAATCCAGTAGGATCTGGCATAAACTTGAATATTCCTTTGCCAGTCAACAGGAATTGTGACCGATTGTTTGATTTGTTGCCAGCCTAAACCATTGGGTGTATTAAACTCAAAAGAACGCCAGGAACCCCCAACTTCTTGTACTGCTAATGGAGTCCATGAATTGTAATACCCTTTTTTCACCCAGCCAGATAGACAAAATGTTTCCCCGGCTGAGGTTGGAATACCAGCTTGAGCAATCTGCCAACCCCAAGAATAACCGGTATTGGAAATTTTTAAAGAGTTTTTACCTGAATGAGCAACTGTTGAATCAACTATGCATTTTCCGGATACTGACCCACCACAAGCCCAGTTGGTAAATAGATTAGTAAGATCCTCAAAACACCCATTAACCAGTAAGCCTGAGTTACAAGTAAAAGGTGTTGGCGTAGGAGTGGGTTCAGGAATAGTTGGTGTTGTCACGAGGTCATAAAGTTGGTCAATATTTAACTGACCATAGGCTCGGTAGCCTTGTGATTGAGCATAATTGTATGCCAGCATAACTTTCCAGTCTTTATTGTCTGCAAACACCAAAGTGGGATCAGCAAGGTGGACTCCGGCTTTTTGCAGCCAGCGGAATCCTGGGGCTGCAGCCCAACTGGCTGACTTGGAAAGATCTGTGCTAAGCAAGGCACTTGAGGCACGGATTCTCCATTTTGGACCACCCCAATCTCCGTAAACCGCGAGTAAGGCATTTCTGTTAGGTACGTATAATAAGAAAGTATTACCGGACGGTGATGGTAATACTGTATTGGCAGTCATATTGGTGTTGAAGTTTGGACCTTCAGCTAATGTACTTTTAGAATAATGTGTTTCGTAGTTTCCTCCTATGCCATTTTTGCCTTCCATCAGAAAATGCCAAGTAGATCCAATTACCGCAATACTTGGATTTCCTAGATTATAATTCCAGTCTGTATTAGTGGCTGACTTGGTAAAAATTTTATTGCCCCCATTTGCCGGTGTCCAGGTAATTTTGTCTGTTGATGACCATAAATAAACACTTCCATCTGAATCCTTTACAGCTGCCAGATAATAAGTTGTGTCGACTTTGATCACATAAGGTGCTGATACACCGGTCAAAATAGGTGCTCCATTATTCCCAATAATCCAATTACTACAATTAGAGTTGTTAGCCCAGGCATAGTAAATCATCCCATCTGATGTATCGTGGTACCAGTTATCGCATTGGGAACCATTCATAAAGATTGACTCTTCAGTGGCGTCCGGCAAGATAGGATCATTTGCTTCCAGGGTCAAAAAAGCAGGTGGAAGAGTTGAGATGTTGGCGCCGGAAATTTTTGCATTGGTAATAGTGCTTCCTATATGGTGAAAGGCAGTATCAAAAAGCAATGGATAAGTAAGCCTCTCCGAGCTAGTATAGAGAAGGTTTCCATTCTGGTAATACTTAACCACTCCTGACTCCACTGCTACTTTAAATATATCACCAGGGACATAACTGCCTGCTGGTCCATATTTCAACGCAGCAATTTCGACAATGTATATCTGTCCGGATGGAGTAAGGCCAAGGCCAAAGTTTATACTAGTATATTCTTGATTAAGATCGCCATTGCTTAAATCGCCAACACCGTTACTTAATCCACCAACTTTAGCAGTATTTATCTCATTTGTTGAAAACTCCACATACCCATCACCAGAGATTATTTGTTGGACTGATGAAGCTCCTCCATTGCCCCAGTTATTAACAGCAGTTTTGGTTAAGTTATTACCATTTATATTTACTCCAACCCCACTTGTCCAGCTAACATTTTGGGTGTTGCTAAAAATCTTAGCATTAGTAACAGTAGTGCCTGTATGATGCAGGGAAGTATCGAAGATGAGCGGATATAATGGAACTTGTGAACTGGTATAGAAAATTGTGCCATTTTTATAATACTTAACCACTCCTGACTCCACTGCTACTTTAAAAATATCACCAGGGATATAACTGCCTGCTGGTCCATATTTGAGTACTGTGTTTTCAGAAATGTATATTTGTCCAAAGGCATTAAGACCGAGTGCAAAATTAATCTGTTTGTAGTCTTGATTTGGGTCTCCCTTACTTAGTCCTGCAAATTTAGTAGTATTAGTCTCATTGGTGGTAAATTCTACATACCCATCTCCGGAAATAATCTGTTGAACTGAAGAAGCTCCTCCATTGCCCCAGTTATTGATAGCAGTTTTGGATAGGTTGTTTCCAGAAACATTCATCCCAACAGCGTTGGTCCAAATAACATTTTGAGCGTTTAAATTTGAGGCTTCCGCTACGGGCAAGTTAAAAAAATTGAATGTAAAAAAAGTTAAGGCAAAGAGCGCGGAAATTAAACTAAGATAAATTTTTATTTTCATTATTTTACTAAGTTGGTCATTAATACACTATCTATAATTAATTTTCAAGACTATCTTATAAAATCGCATCCTATAGTTTGATTATTAAGCTGTCTTGCGGTATAATTTTCTGATGACTCACGAGTCGGATGCTACAACTAATAATTTCTATGCTAAGGATGCAGGTCGCAGAGTTAGTGGTCTTTTAAGAAGCTGGAATAATGGGGTTGATACTCCCTGGAGTGAGTTAGATGGAGTCCGGATATTAGATATAGGTTCAGGAACTGCTGATAATTATGTCTGGTCCCCATACTTTGCCAGGATTTGTAGTGTAAACGGAGCTGAGGTTACAGCTATTGATATTAATCCTCAGATCGGCTCTGATCAAAGATTATTTGTGAATATTACAACAGATATTGTGAGTTTAGTGGCAGAAGGAAAATTCAAGGAACACCCATTATTGAAAAATAGAAAATTTGATATTATTAATTCCACCAATCTTGTTGGTATAAATAGGTACCTAGGATTATTTGATGAGTATGATAAAAATTGTCGGCAAAAAGGTACCTGGAGGAAGTTTACCTTTTGTGATTTTGAGGAAATGTTAATGGCTGAATGTGAAACACTTCTGGCAGAGGGAGGAATATTGGATCTTGATGATAATCTATTCACCCATCATCTTAAGTATAATGGCAAATTACTTAAAAGGCAGAATCGGCTAATACCCTTTACCCGATGTAATCTGGTTTTTGAAGATTTTCATGATATACTCTAAATATGTCATCTACATTAAAGACTCATAGTCTTGACTTTTTGCTTTTGTATGGTATACTTTAACAATATGGTAGATCAAGATCCAAAACCAAAATGGACACCTGGGGAAATTGAAGCTTTTTTAGCTGGACAAACTCCATCCTTTGAACCTGTTACTGACAGGCTTAGTATGGCTCTGAGGCTTAAAGATCCAATTAATGTGTACCTCCCAAGAACTAAATATAGACCTGGCGATCCGATGTCTGAACCGTATGACCGCAGAATAGGAAGTGTTGAATCAAGTCTTAACCATCCTAAAAATCCAGGTAATATGCTAAATCCATATCATTTTCAAGAAGATATGTCTTATAATCCTAGATTAAAAAGACCTGGTCATGAAGATAAATATTATCCTCCTACAGTAGCTGGTGCTAAACAAATAGAAGACGCTGAGGATGCTGTTAGGTTCAGACGTCAACTTACCCTTGAGGAGATTGCAGCTCTTTTAGCTGGACATACTCCAGCAAGTAGGGATAGTCGTGAAGACTCAATGCCAAGAACTAGGTTAATTGACACTGATTCAGGTAAAAGAGACTCCTGCTTTAGAAGTTCAGTTACAGGAAGAGAATACCCTGGAACACTGCCAGGTTTTGATCTAATGACTAGTGAGGAGAGGTCTTGGCGGAATTTTAGGAGGATAGATCGTCCGGAATCTCTGAACTATAAGAAACAAATTGTATTCCCAAAACCAGCTGATATAAATAAGAAGATTTCTTTTAGTAAAGACACAGGTGCTGAAAGACCAGACAAAAGACCTTGGGCAAAAACAGCTTAAATATTTTTTTATCTATCTTTGTTTGACTTTTAATATTAAAGTGCTAGACTATGCACAATAAAGGAGCCTATATTAATGTCTGACACCAATACCATCACCTCTGTAAATCCTATTGAAGGCAAGCCTTCAATGTTTAACTCTGCACCTATAAAGCAAACTGTTTTTAATAATCCTACCTTAAGATCCCAGTCTATTGGTTATGACTGGACAGAGTTCCCAGAGATTGAATCTCAATCTATTCCACAAAAAGCTCAAAGTTCCAATCTTTCTGGATCAGTTGATCTAAAACAAGCTACCTCTGAGGCATTTGCCGATCTGGCTAAAGCTAGTAAAAAAACTGCCGAAATTATTGGTTCTGGTGCTCAAGAGATAACTACTGCAAGTACAGCACTTTTTATGAATATAATTGGAGCGGGCGAACATTTTAGTTATACAACTACTGAACAAAGTCAGGTTACAGTTAATTCCCAGACTGCCGAAACTCAGAAAAAACAGGCCGAGAAGGCCCAAGAATATCATCGTATAAGAGCACAGGAGATAACACTTGAGGCAGGGATACAGGAAGTAACTTTAGCGAAATTACATGCCGATATTATGAGGATTCTGGATAACGGTGCTGCAGCCATGAGCGAAGCTCAAAAAAGAACAAGGCTGCATATCCAAGCAGGATACACAGGTAAACTGGAGGTCTATCATATAACTGAGTTAAGAAGCGCACGTTGTCAGGATGAACAGTCTGCTAAACAAGACGCAATAGAACAGTCTATGAGGCAACACGATAGAGATACCGGACTAGATTTAAACAAAGCTGCTGAAGGTGGCTCCCAACTCTCCATGGCCAGTGGCCAAGCTGCTGGATAACTCTAGTGGACAATTCAGCCACGGTTTGGAACCCCGTATTTGAAAGTCTCACCAGATTATATCAAAAGTTAAAGAACCTGGGATTTCCGAAGGACTCCAATTGAGAATACCTTTTACCGATACAATTGACTATGTGTTCCTACTAATTCAAAATAATATTCTCTTTCTGATTTAGAATTCACCCGTATTGAAAATATTGCTCTCCAATCTCCAGTAATATTTATGCTCCGCAGTCCTTGTAATTTTCCGGTTAGCGCATGATTATTGAGTATTTCAATCGTAGGGTCTTGAACAAACAGGCAGAGTCTTTCTTTTATCTTGTTTTGGATTTGTTTTGGTGCTTTCTTATGTTGTTTTTTGAATATGGTCGAATATTTAATATTCATTTATCCAACCACTTAAAAGAGTCTTGTAGATTGGTAAAACTTGGTGAAACCTTACCTTGCTTATATTCATCGTCTGATGCTTGTAGAGACTCCATCATATATACAGAGGGCTCTTCACCAATCCCCACTGATAAACGCCTGGTTCGGATAAATTGCTTCAGCAATGCTTTCATTACACCACTCAAAGAAAGCCCAAGCTCTTCTGCAGTTTGCTGTGCCTGATTTTTTATATCTGACTCAATTTTTATATGTATAGAGGTAACATTCATATACAAATATGGTACACAACGTGGCATATTTTGTCAATAGATACTTGACATATGATAATTTTGGACAGCGGTTAAAACCCGATATTAGAAAGTTTCATCGATTATATTGCAAATTATTGAATTAAAACAGGATACTCTGGACTAGGTCCTGTCAACCAAGACGGTTCCAGTAAATACTCACCAGCTCCTTTACTACCATGAGACATATATGTGTGATTTGAAATGATACTTATGAACGCAAGTAAATGTTGCTCTTTTATGGCTTGAACAAAGTACCAACCCGACTTTATTCCATACTCTGGCAGGTTTAACAAAATCCATGTTCCACGATCGGCAACACAAATCATTTGAATTGGACAAGATGCCTGGCCTTTTACTCCCGTGAAATTAACTTCCTTAAGTGTTTTTAGTAATCGATCAACTTCTGTATAGTTTTTTAAGTTAGAAGTATAGGCAAAAATTATACCTATTGGAGCAATACCTTCGGCTAAATCTCTCAGTTCTATTGCATTAAGCACTGCTTTTTTTACATCAGTGTAAGTTAAAGTACTTTTTACCTCAATATGAGCTATTACACCACTTAAGGGGATAACGTACTGTTCTAGCATACTAACAAAAGGAGGTGCTTTTTCTTTAGAGAACAGGACCACATCGTCCTGCATTTGATATTCTCGGGGTTTGTCAGGAGATACTATAGTTCCTGTAACAATAGTAACAGAGGGTGGGAGATATGGCTCGATTAAATTATTAATTGCGATTTCTCGTAGACGACCGATTGTACCCTTGTGTTTAAGGCTAGCAAATAATTTAGCCTGCAAAATTATTTCCTTTAAACGAGGTCTAATGATTTTTATTATTGCATCATGTGCCATATAATTTTTGTGGGCGGTACAGGACTCGAACCTGTGACATCCATCACGTCAAGATGGCGCTCTACCAACTGAGCTAACCGCCCTCACTTTGTTCAGGCGCTTGCGATAGTATCCATCTGGTACACTATCTAATACCGCCCTCACTCACACGCAATCATAACATCACTTCACTTTTGCCTCAAGTCGTGGTTAAATACAGTAGTGGGTAACTCTAATTTAAAAGATCACAAACAAATCGGCCAAGAGCAGGAATTGTTCTTTACCGATGACATAGCCCCTGGGGCTCCCTTTTGGCTGCCAAAAGGAATGATTATTTTTAAGGAGCTGGAAAAATTTATACGAGAGCTAACTGAGGCAGCTGGATATCTTGAGACCTCAACTCCCATCATGGTTAAAAATCAACTTTTTAAAGATTCCGGACACTGGGAAAAATTTGGAGCACACAACATGTATAACTTACAACTCTCTGATGGCCCAGATGATACTAAAGGTGAAGGGTACTCACTTAAACCCATGAACTGTCCCGAGTCTACTCTGCTATACAGGTTTAGACCTAGGTCATACAAAGAGCTCCCATTAAGATTGGCCGAGATTGGTAGGTTGCACCGCAGGGAAAAATCTGGTGAGGTAAATGGCTTGCTGAGAGTCAGACAACTAACCATGGACGATGCCCACATTTTTTGTACAGAAGAACAGGTTAATGATGAGGTCTCAAATATTTTGGATATGATGATGGAGTTTTACCAAAATTTTGGATTTGAGCCAGAGTTCAGATTCGCCACCAGACCAGAACAAAGAGCAGGTAATGACCAAATGTGGGATAAAGCTGAGAAGGGCTTAGTTGATGTTTTACAAAAGAAACATATTATGGCTGGAAACAAGGTTGGAGATGGAGCTTTTTATGGTCCCAAAATAGATTTACATATTAAAGATTCTCAGGACAGGGAGTGGCAGTTGGCAACTGTTCAGTTAGACTTTCATATGCCAGAGGCCTTCAAACTGGAGTATGTTAATGAACTAGGAGAAAAGAAACGACCCGTTATGGTGCACCGGGCTATCTTTGGATCCTTTGAAAGATTTATTGGCATTTTGACTGAACATTTTCAAGGATCGTTTCCAACTTGGTTATCTCCGGTACAAGTTACACTAGTTCCGATTGCCGAGAGACACAATGAATACGCCCAAAAAATTGCCGAGCAGTTAAAAGGTAAGGGTGTCCGGGTTGAGGTAGACAGCAGATCCGAGAGTATGCAAGCTAAAATCAGAGACGCTCAATTAAACAAGGTTCCCTATATGCTAGTAGTAGGGGACAGGGAGCAATCTGACGAGACGGTAGCAGTGAGAAGCCGTGACCAACAAGATTTAGGTTCTTTAAAGATAGACGAGTTTTTGGGTAAAATAATTACTGAGATTGAATCTAGGTCAAAATAATGGTAAAATCTCACGTCTGGGAGGAATGAAGGAATAAAATTTTTTAGAATAAACGATCGGATCCAAGCTCAAACTTTAAGAGTTATTGGAGCTGATGGTAGTCAGCTTGGCGTTATCAGCCGGGATGAGGCTTTGAAAAAAGCTGTTGAACAAGAGATGGACCTGGTGGAGGTAGCACCAAATGTTAACCCACCGGTGGCAAGAATCGTTGATTTTGAGAAGTTTAGGTATCATGAAGCAAAAAGGGAGGCTGCTGCTAGAAAGCATGCTCAAGATGTAGAGATTAAGGAGATTTGGATCTCACCGAGGATTGCTGAGCATGATTTACAGACAAGGTTAAAAAGAGTTAATGAGTTTTTAGATGATGGGAATAAAGTTAAGTTAACAGTTAAGTTTAAAGGTAGGGAGATGGCTCACCCAGAAGTAGGGTACCAGGTTGTAAAACAAGCCCTAGCTTTTTTAGGAGAGAGAATACACATCGAGCGTGAGACTAAGTTTGAAGGTAGGAACTTAACAACAATAATAGGAGTTAACAAAAAAACAAAGGAGGAAATAGATGGCCAGAAAAATGAAAGTTAAAAAATCATTATTTAAAAAGATCAAGATCACCAAAACTGGTAAGATCATGCGTTCTCACCAATTAAGGTCTGGACACTTACGGAGAAATAAATCCAAGTCCGCCTTGAGGCGTCACGCTGAACCAGTACAAATAAATAAAACCATTCTCAAAACTATTAAAAGATTACTAGGGAGAGCCTAAGATGGGGAGACAAACTAAAAATTTTAGACAATCAACTAGATCCCTTTCTGGTAGTAACGAGGCTCAAAATTATGCCAAAGTTAACCGGATAGGCTCTTTTTATGGTAAAATAATCAACCTGTTAAAAATCAGGGGGAAAGCAGAGATAAAATAATATGGCTCGAGTAAAAAGAGGGGTATCTTCACACAAAAAACATAAAAAATTACTTAAACTTGCTAAGGGCTACCAATTTGGTAGAAGTAAGTTAGTTAAACAAGCTAAAGAAACTGTACTTCATGCTGGGGAGTACGCTTTTGCCGGACGCAAACAAAGAAGGAGAGATATGCGCAAGCTTTGGATCACCCAATTAAGTGGAGCCCTAAAAACCGAGGATATCTCTTACTCTAAGTTTATTGCTGGGTTAAAAGCCAAAAATATTAATCTTGATAGGAAAATTTTGGCCGAGTTGGCAATCAACGACTTCAATACCTTCAAACAGATAGTTTCTCAAGTAAAATAATCAAGATAGATTCCGACTAAACCAACTAATACCCCCGATCCTCTCTATATGCTAGAATTTTAACGAGTGATGGATATAGATTTAAATCAGATTGAGGAGATTATTAATCAGATAGGTCAAGCTCAAACCTTAGAGGAGGTAGATGCCTTATATTTAAAATTAATGGGTAAAAGTGGCTATATTGCCACTGCCACCAGAAGTTTATCAGTAATCTCCAAAGATCAGGTCAAAGAGATAGCTCCCAAACTCACCCAGTTAAGACAGTTGACTGAAACTGCCACTAAAAAAACAAGATTGGAGATTAAAGAGAAAGAATATGAAAAATTAGATCTCGAACAACTTGACCTAACCACCTTTGAAAAAATTAAGCAAAGAAAAGGACATCTTCACCCTGTCACTCAATTTGAAATCGAGATCGCCGAACTGTTTTCTAAATTAGGTTTTCAGCAATTTGATGCCCCTCATATTGATACCGATGAAAATAACTTTGAACTCCTAAATATTCCCGATAATCATCCCGCACGTGACCTGTGGGATACTTTGTACATAGATCAATCAAAACTTAAAGTCTCACCAGGGAAACTTCTACTGAGAACTCATACCTCTAACTCCCAGGTTCATATTATGAAAGGCCTAAAACCACCTTTCAGAATGATGAGTATTGGCCGCTGTTTTAGGTATGAGAACTTAGATGCCCGCCACGAACATACCTTTGATCAATTTGAATTAATTTATATTGATAAAGGGGTTAATATGGGCAATTTACAATATCTGTCGGAGTATTTTTTAAAGGCGGTCTTTGGATCTGATATTAAGGTCAGATTAAAACCCAAGTACTATCCGTTTGTGGAACCAGGAGCTGGGGTAGACGGGCAGTGTATTTTTTGCCATGGGGCAGGCTGTAAGGTTTGTAGCAACAGCGGTTGGCTAGAGTTAGCTGGAGCCGGGATGATTCATCCTAATGTTTTAAGAAACGGGGGAATAGACCCTAAAAAATATTCGGGGATTGCCTGGGGGTTTGGTCCAGAAAGAATGGTGATGCTTAAATATGGAATAGAGGACATTAGATTATTAAAAAGTGGAAACTTAAAGTTTCTAGAAAGGTATTAGTTTGAAAGTATCTCTTAACTGGCTCAAAGAATTTCTGGAAATAAATCTTAGCATTGAAGAGTTAGCCAAAAAACTCTCCTTACACACCATCGCTGTCAGGGAATTGACCAATGATTACCTAGAGATGGATATGAAAGGTTACAACCGGCCAGATTTATTATCCCTGCGAGGCGTTGCCTTAGAGATCTCTGCTCTCACTGGTGCCAGGTTAAAGATTGATGACCCTGATAATTTTATCTGGGATAATCAACAACTGCCTGAATTAATGGTTCAGATTGATAATTTTGAGTCTTGTCCACTTTATTGTTTAGCCAAGATCGAGGGATTACAGGTAAGTGAATCTGAACCAATCTGGACCCATAAATTAAATGATTCTGGGATGAGATCTGTCAATAATATTGCTGATGTCACAAATCTAATCATGCTGGATTACGGCCAACCCTTACACGCTTTTAATGCATCAGTTGTAAAAGATGAGGAAATTACGGTTCGCTTGGCACTAGATGGAGAAACCTTACAAACTCTGGATGGAAAATCAAGACAGTTACAAAACACGGATCTGTTAATCACCGACAAGGAGAATATCTTGGGCATCGCTGGAGTAATGGGTGGGAAAGATTCCGAGATTACAGATCAAACAACTACTATTCTTTTGGAAGCAGCAATCTTTGATCCGATCTTAATTAGAAAAACTACTACTAGATTAGGTCTTCAATCTGAGGCTTCAAAACGGTTTCAACATGGACTTACTAAAAAGAGACTCCTGCAAGCTTTAAATGATGCTATTAAAATGTACCAAAAATTGGGTGGAAAATTAACTGCTATCTCCATAGTGGGCAATATCCAGGATATTCATACAACCATTAATCTTTCGCAAAACCACGTTAATTCATTAATGGGAATCCAACTAAGTGAAGGACGGATTGAATCCCTTTTAGGTCAACTTCGTTTTGAGTTAGAAAAAGGTAACTTTGGGGAATGGAGGGTCAAAATCCCCTATTTTAGATTAGACATTGAGCAGGAAGAAGATTTAATAGAGGAGATTGTCCGCATGTACGGATATCAGAATATCCCATCCAGGAGTCTGCCCGGAGAAATACCGCAGCCAGTTGATCAATCACAGTTTAAACTAAGAGATTTAATAAAATTTTCTTTAGTTGAGGAGGGATTAACTGAGGTGCAGACTTATTCGTTTTTCTCAACAAAAGTTTTATCAACCCTGGGATGGAATAAAAAATTAGATGACTTGGTAAAAATAGCAAACCCCATGTCAGCTGAAACAACTTACTTAAGAACCAACGGGTGGTCTAATTTATTAGAGGTGGTGGATAATAATTTAAAATATGGCTTTCCAGATATCGCTATTTTTGAGCTAGGTAAAACATACCAACAGGACGAAGATTTGGGGATTCAGGAAAGATATGAATTATCAGTTGCCTTAGTTAATAATACCGATAACCCCATATCTGAGCTAAGTCAAATAATAAAAGCTCTATTTGTTAAGTTAAATCTGAATATCTCTTTCACCCCTTCTGAAACACCGGAGAATGAGGGAGATTTCTTTCACCCTCACAGATACATTAAGTTAGAATTTAAAGGTAAACAGATTGGGGAAATTTTTGAGATCCACCCCAGAGTTTTAGATCAGTTGGGAATTAGTAAAAGGGTAGCAGTAATGGATCTGGAGTTAGAAAACTTAGCTTAAGTTAATCGGTCTTTGGTAATTTGGGCTGTATGCTCTGCCACTCTCAACGTCTTTTCTAATTTGATGGATCACCCTAAACGGTTCTTTTCCTTGCATCCTCAGAACTCCCATCAGATAAACTGACCCGGCAGGGTTATACTTATCAAGAAGGTTATAAAGCTTGGTTAAGCTGTCCCTGTAATCCTCTTCTGTTCTAATTCCCTTGCCTAAATGTAACTTAACAACCAATCTTTCCGCCCGAAGATGAGCAGCTAAAACAAGATCTGTCCTCTCTGCTACCACCAACTGTCTATTTATCTCTCTGTGATGTGCTCTTAAATTTTCTTGTATCATATGACTGTATCCTCAAAAAAATCCCGCCCAATACATAGGCAGGAACATTTACTTTATAGCACAATCTGTCAAGCCACACAATAAGCCAATTAAAAAGCTACCGTGACCCCGATTGAGGAGGTGTGTTGGGCACCATCGTTGTCCTCTAGGGTTACAGTAATCGTGTGGGAACCTTTATCACCTTGGGGAAACTCAACATGTAGAGCAAAGGGTTCAGATTTTTGGGTAGATTTTGTGGCTCCATCCACACTCCAGACAACTTTTTTAACACCTTTTGGTGAATTTACCGAGGCTAAGACATCAAATACTCTGGGTACATTAGCGCCGTTGCCAACATTAACGATTGAGATAACCCCACCGCTTCCAGCTGAAAACCCAGGAACTCCGCTACATCCAGCTGTTATTCCCACAAATCTTGGATCAGCTGCTGTTAGCACCCAGGTATCGATACCGGTCTGCCACTTGTTCGCTCCAGTTGGATCATCCTCTTTTAAAACCACCACATCTTTTTGATCTCCATCCTCATTATCATTGGCTATTCGATGAGCATTACTACGACAAACTTTTCTGTTTTGATAAGCAGAGGATTCATTTGTTGGTTCAGTTCCACCCATAAAATATTCCTTCCTGATCGGAGAACCTCCGTGTGGCTTACCACCCATTAACCCGTCAATCTCGACATTGGAAACCTTGTCTGGGTGCTTAAACTGTTCATTTGGTTTGTTAGCTAAGGCCTGCCTCATAATCTTATTCCAGATTGGGGATGCTCCCGTAACACCAGAGGAGACTACCGGGTCCATCGGTGTATTATCGTTATTACCTACCCAAACCCCAACCGCCACTGTTGGAGTATAGCCAACCGCCCAATTATCTCTTTTTTCATCAGTAGTACCTGTCTTGACCGCTATCGTTTTACCGCCAATATTTAAAATAGAGTTAGATCCAAAGACCGCAGTTCTAGCACCATTATCGGATAAGATATTAGAAATTATAAAGGCTATACCTTCATCTAGAATCTTCTGACCTTCATCTTCTTGGTACTCATAAAGCAGTTGATCCTTACTATCGGTAACTTTTAATATTGATACCGGTTCGTGTCTCACCCCGCTATTGGCTAGGACTGTAAACGATGAGGTTAGATCCAAGAGCCTGACCTCACGGCCCCCTAAAACCAATGACAATCCAACCGAGTCAACATTCTCCCGAGTTGGTTCCCAGGTAGTTAACCCCATCCTGTAACCTAAATCTAAAACAGACTTAACCCCAACTAAAGCTAGAGTCTTCACCGCTGGAATATTTAAAGAGTTACCCAGGGCATAGCGGATCTGAACTGGACCACGGTATTGGCCATCATAATTAACCGGAATATATTGTGGTAAATCTGCCCCTCCTGGAAACTCGGTCTTAACATCTAACAAAACCGTTGCAGCGGTATAGCCTTTTTGTAGTGCAGCAGCATAAGTAATTGGCTTAGTGGCTGAACCTGGTTGCCTTAAAGACAAAGCCACGTTAACATTTCCATCATAGTCCTCAGAAAAGTAGTCCTTGGATCCAATCATTGAGAGTATCTGACCATTTTTAGAGTCCAGGACTACCGCTGCTCCATTTCCCACCTTATATCTGGCTAAACCCTCAATTTCATCTTTAATAATCTTTTGCGCCCGGTCTTGCAGATCAAAATCTAGGGTAGTTGTTACTCTTAACCCTCCTTGCTCCACCATCTTATCTCCAAACTGTTCGATTAATTTTTGCTTAACATATAAAACAAAGTGGGGAGCTTTGAAACCAACCTCATCTTGAGAAGTTCGGTAAACTAATTGCTCCTTTTCAGCTGCTTCTAATTGCTCCTTGGTGATATAGCCATCCTCATTCATCCTTCTTAATACCTCCGTCTGACGTTCTTTAGCAAGCTCTGGATGAGTCCCATAAGGTGAATAGACAGATGGACGTTGTGGTAATCCCGCTAAAAGGGCTGCCTCACCTAGATCCAATTCTTTAGCATGCTTGCCAAAATAAAGGTTTGCCGCTGCCTCAATTCCATAAGCTGTTCCACCATAGGGGATCTCATTCAAATACATTCCTAAAATCTGATCTTTACTGTAAGCCCGTTCAACCTGCACAGCTAAGATGAACTCTTTGATCTTCCGTACCAATGAACGCTCACCGGTCAATAAGGCGTTTTTGACCAGCTGCTGGGTCAAGGTTGAGCCTCCCTGAGCTCTTTGGCGGACTAAGGGTTCATAGATCAAACCTCTAATTAAACCAATTATGGAAAAACCCTGATGCTTATAAAAATCCTTATCTTCAATGGAGATAGTTGCCTGCTTAACCACCTCTGGAACCTCCTCAAGTTTTATGGGAGTCCGGTTTTGGTCTTTAAAAATATCATATAAAAGCTCCCCGTTACGGTCATAAATTTTAGTGGCCTGAGCTACCCCCCGGGATGAAAGCTCACTGGGGGAGGGAACCGAGGCAGCAAAAAATACCACTGTAGCGATAATTAAAACTGCTCCGCCTAACACTGAAAAAAGGAGCAAGGTAGAGATGTTAGATAAAAAAGAAAGCCTGCCAGTGGGGTAGTACGGTCGCCTTAGTCTCTTAAATGACATAAAACTAGTATACCAGCTAAACCTAGTGGTCTCAAGCTAAAATAGCTCAACAGCTTAAAAAATACACCTAAAACTGTTATAATTGTCTCTGTAATTACATCGTATCGCGCTTGAAGCCACTCGCTTCGCGATGCGTTATACTTACGATCAACCGCAGGTGGCAGAACGGTTTATGCAACAGACTGTAAATCTGTGCCAAGTAGGTTCGACTCCTACCCTGCGGACCGAACGTAGTGAGGGACGCATAGGCAAGCTTGCTTAAGACCGAAGGTCGCAAGACAGCTCCGCTGGCTTACCCTGCGGACTTATGCCCTATAGTTTGATAAAAATCTCCTTTTGAAGTATAATTAGCCTCTATGTTTAAGCATAAAGAAGCTGAATTAGTGTATTCAAATTTTGCTCCTTATTTAAATGATGAGGCTAAGGCAAGATTAATTAGAGTTGATGCATCTGCTAAGAAAGAATGGAACCCATTTGAAGTCTATCCTGGTTTAGTCGAATTATGTGGTACTGCAAGTCCGATAACCACAACTCTAGGATTAGTTGCAGTTGGAGGGATGTATAGACCCTTATCTGAGAGACTTATTGTCAGTTTAGTCCCATATGAGTTTTTGGCTATAATAAGCGCATTTCACTTTATCTCTTCACAATCAGTGGACTTATTTAGCCTTATGGTAATGGGAAGCTATTTTAGTCTTGGACTTTATACACAAAAAAATATTCTTATCCATGAATTTCTTCATGCTGCTTCACATCAAGTACCAGAACCCATAGAGGTAACCAAACGAGCAAAAGAGTCTGGAAAAGGTTTTGAGACACCGACAGGTCTAGCGTGGAGAGACTTTATTAACATATAAGTTAAGGGGATCAGTGTTAAACGAGGGACTAACAGTTAAGAAGTCATTTGACATTGCACCACCTAACTTGCGGAGTAAAATTATAGAGTCATACCAGAGATTTAACATGAAGTTATCGCCTACATATGGAGGTGGTTTAAAGCTTGCCACGATGACGCATAAAAAGTTAGCTGACAATCTTGGTTCAACAGAAGCAAACCATCTTGAAAATGAACTTTATTTCCAAGGGAAAAGGGATGAGTTTGCCGAAGCCCTAAATGATACTTGTGGCAAAAATGTATTTAATGAATTAATGGATTTATCTGATAAAAAACAAGTCAGGAAAGCAGCTCAACTCTTAAAATAAGTTCTAATGTCATCTAATCCTCTGGACTTAAGTCCTTGGACTTGACAGAATATATAAATATTATATACTCAGTATATATGAATACAGCTTCAATTCTAATCAAAACAGACCCATATTTAAAAGCAAAAGCCCAGAAAGCTGCTGAAAAGATGGGCCTGAGTTTAACGAGTGTTATCAACCGCTACCTAAAGCATTTTATTACTGTAGAAACTATTACTTTTAGTTCAAAGGATGAAAAACCAAGTAAGTGGCTTATAAAGGGCCTTAAAGAATCTGAGGCGGATGTAAAAGCCGGAAGGGTAACATCATTTAATAGCCCTCAGGAAGCACTTGATTTTCTGGATCGGGAGATTGCAGATGAAAGATCAAAGTTATCCCGTAATTAAATTCTCATCCTTATTTAGTAGACAACGGAAGTTAGCCTCACCCGAGATTAAAATCGCCTTTCGAGATTCTTTAGAGTTATTTGTTGAAGATATGAATCACCCTCAACTCAGAAACCACATGCTTCGTGATAGATATGCAGGTTATAGGAGTATTAATGTTACTGAAGATTGGAGAGCTATATTTAAAATCCATCTCGCGGAGGGGAGAAAAATTGAACCTGAAACTCTTATTCAGGAATATATGGCAGATTTACCCTCGAGAAGATCAGAAGTTGCTTTAGAGTCATCTTGGCTCAGAAGGAGCGACAATAGGTCATTATATGAACAACAAACATTAGTAAGAGATTATCAAAGGCAACTTCAGAAGAGAATTCCTGATGTTAGAGCAATTTTGTGTGAGGCTCCAGACTATATTGAACTAGCTGGCTTATACTTTGACAGAACAGGGGAAGGGCTGTTTAATTCTAATATCCCTAAATGGATACCAAAACATCTAAAGTTCTTCTTTGGAAATAGAGTGGCTACTAGAACAACTACACCTTTAAGAACAAGGCATGGCAACTTCCTTGCCATGGTGACAACATTTCCTGATGGGACTATCAGAGTTGATGGATGGCCAAAAGATCATGGTACACATCTTTGTGTGGCCACAGCATTAATAGTTCCATTCAATGCAGATACAAAGGAACTCTAATGTTATCTAGTCCTGCGGACTTAATTTTTACAAATGGTTCCACCGTAGTCAGTCAGACTTGACATTCTTTTTATTCGTAGATACAATGTAACTACAATGATAACAACACTTATTGCTATAGGAAATTCCCGGGGAATACGTATACCAAAACCCCTTCTTAATGAAAGTGGTCTTGATGGTCAGGTTGAATTACAGGTTAAGAAAGGTGAAATAAAGATTGTTGCAGCACCTGTAAAAAGTAAGTCTGTAGCAAATACACTACTGCTATCAGAAAAAACACTTGCGGTTGATTGGGATCGACCTGAAGAGGACAAGGCGTGGGTAAGTTTACAGTAGGCAGCATTGTTTTGGTTATATTTCCCTTCTCCAATTTAAAAGGTCAGAAAGTCCGCCCAGCATTAGTTCTGGCAAACGTCGAGTTTGGTAATCTTATTCTGTGCCAAATTACCTCAAAACCTTATACTAGTAAGATAGCTATTTGTATTAAATCAGAGGACTTTTCTAAAGGTAATTTACCGGTTATTAGTTACGTACGACCAGATAAATTGTTTACTGCCGATGCAACTATTATTAAAAATGTCGTCGGTCAATTAACTCCAGCAATCAAAAATAAGATTTTGCAGCGTGTCCGTGGATTGTTTGTCTAACTTTTCAACCTTTGAGTAAAAACAAAGTTTTTGGAGATCTCTTACCGGGAGTTTAGTTGCAGAAAATCAACCAATATTTGTAATAACCCTCTGGAAGTATTGATACCCTGAGTAGATCCACACTGGCAGGCAGACCCATTCCAAGAACAACCGCTTGTTTGAGCACAGGCCGTAGCCGGATCCATTGAAGGTGTATTACTTGAGGGCTGATCAGTAG
>Ga0209542_10004789_pt1 | contig 27546 bp, 26 predicted proteins | sample RifCSPhighO2_01_FD_184028 | JGI IMG/M metagenome (GOLD analysis project Ga0209542, IMG submission 184028) | Soil microbial communities from Rifle, Colorado - Rifle CSP2_plank highO2_0.1 (SPAdes) (version 2) | ecosystem: Environmental > Terrestrial > Deep subsurface > Rock core/Sediment ...
GGGATTTGGAGTATCGCGGCTATGACTCTGCAGGGATTGCCGTAATCAAGGATGGCAAAATAGAGAGGATTCGCGAAGTAGGCAAGGTGGACATGCTGGTTAAAAAAATTGACCGGCAAAAATTTCCAGGCAACATCGGCATCGCGCATACCCGCTGGGCTACCCACGGGGGCGTAACTGAACAAAATGCCCACCCACATATTGCCGGAGAAGGGAAATTAGTTTTAGTGCACAACGGCATCATAGAAAACTATCGCGAACTTAAGGCAAAAGTAAAAGGGCCGTTCGAATCGGAGACCGACACCGAAATTTTAGCGAAATGGATTTTTCAAAATTACGAAAAAGACAGTAAGCGCGATCTCCCTCAGGCGGTAAAAAAAGCGCTACTATCCGTGCGCGGCACCTACGGGCTCGCGATAATGCATGCAGACCACCCGGACGAAATAGTTGCCGCGCGCCTTGGCAGCCCCTTGGTGGTCGGTATTGGCGAGGGCGAATATTATTTGGCCTCGGATGTTACGCCGATATTGCCCTATACCAAGCAGGTAAGTTATCTAGACGACGGCGAAGTGGCCGTAATCAGCCGGCAGGGTCTGAAAATTTTTAACATAAAAGATGAACTAATTACTAAAGGCGTAACCCAAATTGACTGGGATATTGAAAAAGCGCAAAAGGGCGGCTTTGAGAATTTTATGCTCAAAGAAATTTTTGACCAGCCCACCGTTTTCGAGGACGCTGTTCGGGGCCGCATGGACATGAAAGAAGGCACCGCCAAATTGGGCGGACTCAATATGAGCTTGAAAGAAATGCAGAAAATTAATCGTATTATTTTAATTGCTTGCGGCACTGCGTCCTATGCCTGCATTGTCGCGAAATATGCTTTTGAAAGATTGTCCGGTATTCCGACGGAAGTAGATGTTTCTAGTGAATTTCGCTATCGCGATCCTATCGTGGATGAGCATACTTTGGTCTTTGCCGTATCGCAGTCAGGTGAAACCATAGATACATTAATGGCACTTCGTGAGGCCAAGCGGAAAGGCGGCAGAGTGCGCGGGATCGTTAATGTTATCGGCTCTACCATTGCAAGAGAAGCGGGCGCGGGAACATACATTCACGCGGGTCCGGAGCTCGCCGTAGCGTCCACCAAGGCCTATACCAACATGGTTGCGATCTTGCTACTTTACGCCCTTGAATTCGGGCGATTACACCATACAACTGTTGCTACCGGAGAGAGAATATTACAGAGTTTGCTCGAAATTCCGGAGAAGATGAATGAAATTTTAAAAAGTTCCGACCAAATAAAGACAATAGCGGAAAAATATAAGAATTATCCTAACTTTTTGTTTCTCGGGAGAGGGGTAAATTTCCCAGTTGCCCTGGAAGGGTCTCTCAAGCTTAAAGAAACAAGTTATATTCATAGTGAGGCATACCCTGGCGGGGAAATGAAACATGGAGCTATGGCCCTCCTTACTCCGAACTTTCCTGTTATAGCTATTATGACTGATAATCAACTATATGAGAAAATGAAAAGCAATATTATGGAGGTTCGGGCGCGTAAATCCCCAATCATAATTATTGCAAACGAGGGTGATCTCGAGGCCAAAGAACTTTCAGATGATGTTATTTATATCCCTAAAACCATGGAACTTCTAGAGCCCTTGCTCAATACTATTCCTTTGCAATTATTTGCTTACCATACGGCTGTAGCACTCGGGCGGGATGTGGACAGACCCCGCAACTTAGCCAAGAGTGTAACGGTAGAATAATTTTATGGAGTTGCCACTTCCAATTTACGAGAGCTACAAAATCGGCGAACAGGACGATTTTAATATTGTGGTGGGCCTAGATAAAAATCTAGTGGCGCAGTTGGAAAAATATTCACTGGATGAAACTGACACAGAACTTCAAAAAAACACTGGCGATCTGGCACGTTTTGGCAGAGGAAGTTATGAAGATTGGTATAAAAAAGACAGAACCCCGTTTGCGCTGATGCATAAGAACACTAATGCCCTGGCGGCCTTAGTTTGGTTTGGCCCAAAACCATTAGGTAAGAAATCTATGAAATTTGAGGGCACTGAAGAAGTTAAAACAGAAAGCAATTGGCATACTATATCCTTTCGTTCTTATCCTCCCTTCCGTGGTACAGGGATAATGAAGAATTTTTCGAATTTTGTTTTAGATTTTTATAAAAAAGAATTTCCTAATGTCTTGTTTTGGACAGGTACCGACAGCAGAAACGAGCCATTCAAAAAATTAATGTTCTCTCTAGATTTTAAACCGAATGAAGATGCTTCAGACCTAAATTCTAATTGGCTAGTAATGACTAAAAAGGTATAATTATTATATGCAAGAAAAAATTTTGGTAATCGGCGCGTGTGGGCAGATAGGAACGGAGCTCACGCTGGCGCTGCGGCAAAAATACGGCAACGAGAATGTTATTGCGTCAGACATTAAGGAAGAAAGCCCGCTTTTTGCTGGCACCGGACCGTTTATAAAATTAGATGCGATGGATGCTGCCGCCATCAGGGCTTTGGTAAAGCGCGAGAAAATTACGACAATTTATTTACTGGCCGCACTCCTTTCCGTTACAGGGGAGACGAACCCCGCTCTTTGCTGGGGTTTAAATATGGGAGCCCTAAGGCAGATTCTTGATTTGGGTATGGCCGAGAAGTTAAAAATTTTCTGGCCAAGCTCCATCGCGGTTTTTGGAGCTACCACCCCGAGGGAAAATACCCCCCAGAAGACAATCATGGAACCGACGACCATGTATGGCGTGACCAAGTATTCCGGTGAACTTTTGTGCCAGTATTATCATAAAAAATTTGGTTTAGATGTTCGCTCTGTCCGCTATCCCGGGCTTATCAGCTGGAAGAGCGAGCCCTGTGGGGGAACGACCGACTATGCGGTTGAGATATTTTACGAAGCAATAAAAATGGGTAAGTATACTTGTTTCCTTTCCGAAAATACATATCTCCCCATGATGTATATGGATGATGCGATCCGCGCCACGCTTGAACTAATGGACGTTCCATTGGAGAAAATAAAATCTCGCATGTCCTACAATCTCTCCGCCATCAGCTTTTCCCCGAAAGAAATAGCGGAGGAAATCAAAAAGTATATACCGAATTTTAAAATGAGTTATGCTCCAGATCAAAGACAAGCCATCGCGGACTCTTGGCCGGCCTCCATTGATGACTCTACTGCTCGGGCGGACTGGGGATGGAAGCACGAATATGATCTTCCAAAAATGGTAAAAGTGATGCTGGAGAACTTAACAGAAAAACTTAGTAAGTAGTTAACTACGTAATTTACGTATACGTCATGTATTCAAAAAAATTAACAGAGAACGTAAAAAAAGAACTAGAAAACCTCAAGCAGGCGGGGAAATTTAAGAGCGAGCGGGAGATAGAGGGCGCGCAGGGAGCCGAGGTGGTTTTGAACGGCAAGAAGGTGCTCATGTTTGCCTCCAATAATTATCTCGGCCTGGCGAATCACCCTGAAATAGAAAAAGCGGCCAAAGACGCCATAGATAAATACGGCTTTGGGCTCTCTTCGGTGCGCTTCATTTCCGGAACCCAGAAACTGCACAAGGAATTGGAGAAAAAATTAGCTGAATTTTTAGGGACGGAAGATTCCATTCTATATTCTACAAATTTCATGTCTAATTTGGGATTTTTTGCTACTATCGTGAATGACGAAACGCTGCGAGGTCTGGAGAATTCAGATGCAAGTGGACACATAGATGCAATCTATAGTGATGAACTTAACCATGCTTCTATCATTGATGCCTTCAAGCTTTGTAAAAAAGAAAATGTAATAAAGAGAATCTATCCGCACGGGGATCTAGCAACACTTGAAAAAATGCTGGAGGAAGATAGGATAAGTCCGCCGGCTGGCGGATACCGATTTAAATTTATTGTGACCGACGGGGTTTTCTCGATGGAAGGATACTTGGCCAATTTACCGGAGATAAAAAAACTGGCGGATAAATATGAAGCTCTTCTTTTCGTGGATGATGCGCACGCCGTAGGAGTGATGGGCAAGACCGGCGCGGGCACGCCGGAGCACTTCGGCCTCCATGGCCAGATTGATGTTTTATCCGGCACCTTTGGTAAGGCCTTGGGCGGGGCAGTAGGCGGGTATGTTGCCGGGCGAAAAGAAATTATAGAGCTTATGCGTCAGAAATCCCGCACCTACCTTTTCTCCAACGCTGTGCCGCCCTCTGTAGTTGTCGCTTCTAGCAAAGCGCTGGATTTACTAAAAAAAAGTAAAGAACTTTTACAGAAAGTAAAGGAGAATACAAAATATTTCCGCGACGGTGCGAAAAAATTGGGCTTTGATGTTTTAGATGGCGAACATCCAATAGTGCCGGTGATGCTAGGAGACGCGAAGACAACACAGGAGATGAGCAAGAAACTTTTAGAGAAAGGACTCTTTGTGGTAGGGCTATGGTTCCCAGTCGTCCCCGAAGGCAAGGCGCGCCTGCGCTTCCAGGTCTCGGCTGCGCACTCTCGCGAGCATCTCGATCGAGCGCTCGCGATTCTCGCCAGTGTCGGGAAGGAGATGGGGATTTTACGTTAACGGCTTTTTCGTGTTATAGTAAGGCGAAGCCGACGGGCTTTTTTTGTTTCCGCCAAAGGCGGACAAGTAAATTTATGGAAATTCGCAATATAGCAATAATTGCACACGTGGATCATGGCAAGACCACCCTCACCGACGCTTTGATGAAGCAAAATGGCGGCATTCAAGATGAGGGAGTGTCCATGGATTCAAACGCTCTTGAGAAAGAGCGCGGTATTACTATTTATTCTAAAAATACCTCCATCTATTACAAGGATACGAAGATAAACATCGTGGATACCCCCGGCCACGCCGACTTCGGCTCGGAAGTGGAGCGAGTATTGCGGGCGATTGACTCCGTGCTTTTATTAGTAGATGCAGTTGAAGGTCCAATGCCTCAAACAAGGTTCGTATTGAAAAAGTCACTCGAGCTCGGCCTCAAACCCATTGTGGTAATAAACAAAATAGACAAGCCGGCCTCTGATCCGCACCGGGTCCATGATGAAATTCTGGACTTATTTTTTGAGTTAGGGGCGAGTGAAGACCAAGCAAATTTCGAAACTATTTATGCTATAGGTCGTGAAGGCGTCGCGTTCAAGACGCTACCTCCGAAAAATTCTAGCGCTTACTCCAGCAAAGCTGGAACCTTCCGCGACAAGAATTTTTCGGAGGTAACGAATCTGAATCCTCTGCTGGATTTAATATTAGAAAAAATTCTCCCCGCCTCTCTAAACAGGGAAGGGAAAATGTCTGCCCAGGTTTTTAATTTGGCCTACGATAATTTTCTGGGGCGTATGGCCATCGCGCGGATTTATTCTGGAAAAATAATCTCCGGTGCAAAAGTTTTTGTAAAAGGGGAACACGGGACCCGATCCGGAAAAGTTACCAAGCTTTTTACTTTCGAAGGGGTGAATCGCAAAGAGGTTTCGGAAGCGGAGGCAGGGGATATCGTGCTTCTTTCTGGTATCCCGGATATTTATATAGGCGAGACAATTTGCGAAGATGAAAGCGTGGAAGCTCTGCCGGCTATTGCCATCGACGAGCCGACACTTTCACTTAATTTCCTTGTAAATGATTCTCCGTTTGCCGGTCGCGAAGGGAAATTTGTAACCGGGCGGCAGCTCAAAGAACGTCTGGAGCGTGAACTGGAAGTAAACGTGGGGCTCCGGGTAGATTTCTCCCCGCAAGGTTACTCCAAGGTCTATGGGCGAGGTGAACTCCATCTTGCGATTCTACTTGAGAACATGCGGCGGGAAGGGTTTGAAATGCAGGTTTCGGAGCCAGAGGTCATTCTCAAGGAGAATAATGGTGCGCTTTTCGAACCATACGAAGAATTGATTATTGATGTTCCGATGGAATTCTCGGGTACGGCAATTCAGAAGATTAACAAACGCCGGGGAATTATGAAAAATATGCAAGAAAAGCATGGCATCGCGCGGGTCATTTTTGACATTCCTACTCGAGGCCTTCTAGGATATCGTGGCGAATTTGTTATTGACACAAAGGGCGAAGGCATAATGTCCTCTCGGGTGGTCGGTTTTGAAGAGCACGCCGGGGAAATAAAGAAGCGGGAATATGGCTCAATGGTTTCAATGATATCTGGCAAGGCAGTCGCCTTTGCCCTTGCAAATTTACAGGAACGTGGTATACTATACATAGAACACGGGACGGATGTGTATGAAGGAATGGTCATCGGCAATGTGCTCAAAGGAGGCGATTTGGCTGTTAATCCTACCAAAGGCAAGGAACTCACCAATATGCGGGCTTCCGGCACCGACGAGGCCATCTACCTTAATCCTCCTTTTATCCTCTCGATTGAGAGGGGACTCGAGGTTATGAACGGAGACGAATACTTAGAGGTTACTCCAGAATCAGTCCGTTTGCGCAAAAAATATCTGACGGAAGTCGATCGTGCCCGGGCCAAGCGGGGAAAAATGGGCTGAACGTTGACAGCGAGTCAAGTATATGTATAATTAGATAGAGACAAAAACAAGTTAGAAAATTTTATGGCTACGATAACTTTTAAGCCGAAACAAGTCACCAAAAGAATCACTTCCCATTTACACGATCGTGCAGAAGACGTCGTTTTAAATCGTTTCGGTTTGACAGCTGAAGGGGAAAAGAAAACTCTGGAGGAAATAGGAAAAAAATATGGCATCACTCGCGAGCGAGTGCGTCAGGTTGAGGATGCTGCCCTAAACTCGATCAAGAAATCGGGCGCCTACAAAGCGGAACAAGCGGTTTTTGATGAACTGAAGGAACTGATCAAGTCCCTGGGCTCCATCGTTGTTGAGCACGAGCTTCTGTCGCACATCACCAAAGACAAGCCGACTCAAAATCACATCCATTTTTATCTGACTATCGGGGACTACTTCAAAAAGCATCGCGAGGATGAGCATTTTCATACGCGCTGGAGCGTGGATGATCAGCTGGCGAGCAAGGTGCATGAATCCTTAAAAAAACTTTATGCGACGCTCTCCGATGAAGATCTGATTCCGGAAACCGAAATGATAAGAAAATTCTTCGAGCAGATGAAAGACGTAGCCGAAGAATATAAGAATGAAGAAATTGCCAAGCGCTGGCTCGCTGTGTCCAAAACAATTGGCAAAAACCGCCTGGGCGAGTGGGGCAAGGCCTCCAGTCCAAATATCCGTACGCGTGGAGTAAAGGATTATGCCTACCTGGTCATGCGCAAACACGGTTCCCCAATGCATTTTCGAGAAGTAGCAGATGCCATTTCCAAAACTTTCGGTCGGAAGACCCATTACGCCACTACCCACAACGAGCTCATCAAGGACCCGAGATTCGTCCTAGTTGGCCGAGGCATGTATGCCCTCGCCGAATGGGGCTATACCAAGGGCACAGCCCGCGAGGTGATCCGCGATATCTTAAAAAAAAATGGTCCGCTTTCCAAGGACGAAGTTGTAGAAAAAGTCATGAAGGAGAGATATTTCAAGAAGAATACAATCCTAGTGAATCTAGTTAATCCGAAGCATTTTAGGAAAAACAAGAACGGTCTTTATACCAGCGCATAACGCGTAACATATAGCACATAACACAAATCATGATGCGCGCTACATGTTGTGTGCTTCGTGTTTTTATATTAAAATAGAGGCATGGTAGACGTGGCAATCCTTTTTATCTACAAAATCGTGCTGGGTATTTTGCCGTTCGCCGGTACCCTTCTTTTGGGGTATATTGCTTTTAAGGTATGGGTGCATTATATCCGGCAAGATTTTATTTCCGGAATCGAATTCGTAGTGCTCGAAGTCATACCGCCGCGAGATGTAGAACGCAGCCCGCTCGCGATGGAACTTTTTATTTCCAATGCGCTTTTCCACTGGAGTATGAAAGGCGGACGGGAAGAATACTGGCAGGGAGCAGTGTGGTTTTGGTTTTCGCTTGAGATTGTCTCAATCGAAGGCCAGGTGCATTTCTACATCCGCACACCTTCGCGTATTCGGACTTTAATCGAAACCCAGATGTATGCCCAGTATCCACAGGCGCAGGTTAAAGTCGTGGAAGATTATACTCTCGCGGTGGACGAGATCACGCCCTCAAGCGCTTGGAACGCCTGGGGTTGCGAGTTTAGATTAACCAAGCATCAAGCTTTCCCGATTAAAACTTATGCAGATTACGGTTTAGACATAGATCCTGATGAAGAGCTTAAAGTTGATCCCATTTCGCCTGTTATTGAATTTTTTAGCTCCCTCCAGAGGGGCGAGCAAGGTTGGCTTCAGATCGTGATTACTCCTTCAAAGAAAATGTATCACGACAGATCGAACCCTACTTTTAGCCAGAAAGCTAGTTTTTTTGGAAAACATGACTGGGTCCAGGAATCACGCGATGAAATTTTAAGGTTTACCACACCTTACACGAACATCCGCGCGTGGGATAAAGATACTGTCCACAGGGGCGTTGAAGTTCGTGTCCCGAAATACTTGGATAAGACTATTGAAGGTATGAGCAAGAAAACAGGCAAGCTCGGATTTGAGACCGGCGTGCGACTTATGTATATAGCCAAAAAAGAAGTTTTCCCAGTCGGTCGCAGAACCAACAATTCCAGAAATATTCGTCTGGTCTTGCGTCAGTATGCCAAGCCAGATTGCAACGAATTTTACCGCTTTAATTCTACTCAAGGCGACGCGCTCGGCAGTAGCATCATGCCACTCTCCTCCCGCCAAGTAATGCATTTAGCCAATAGGATGCTGCATGAGTATCGCGAACGAGCCTTCTTTCATCTACCCTTGCGGCACCATATCTTCTCTGAGAGCCGCGCTTACTTTTCCCAATTCTGGCTTTGGGCGCCCGTCATGCTTATAGTGAAAAGATTTTTCCTTCCCTATTTTCATCACCTGACTTACGTTTTAAACACGGAAGAAATAGCGACTCTCTGGCATTTTCCAGGCCAGATACTCAAAGTGCCGACACTCGAGCGTATCGAATCCAAAGAGGCCTCGCCCCCGCCCAATTTGCCTGTCTAAAATGCTATGGAGAATCTTATGGACGGCGAATTACCCCAATCAGATTTTTTAAGATATAAAAAGAAGATTTTTTACACGCTGGGCGCTCTTGTTTTTTTGTTCTTGTTTTATTTCCTATTCTTCTCCGCGCCGAGGAATTTCCCGGTCGGTTCAATCGTCAACATTAATGAGGGTGCCGGCCTGCGAAGCGTCTCGCTCAAGCTTGTGGACGAAAATATTATTCGGTCGCGAATCGTCTTTGAAGCGTTTATCATTCTTTACGGTGGCGAGCGACATATCATTCCGGCAGATTATTTTTTTGAGCGTGGTATTCCTGTCTGGCAGGTAGCTCGGCGCATCTCCCGCGGCGAGCGGCATCTAGCCCCGATCGCGGTGACGATTCCAGAAGGATTTAATGCTCTGCAAATTGCCGACGCTTTTATCGCTAAGTTGCCGGATTTTGACAAAGAAAAATTTCTCCAAGTCGCCCGGGAGGGGTATCTTTTTCCGGATACATACTTTTTCTTTACAACCGATAACGAGCAGGACGCGCTTCGACTGATGACTGCGAATTTTGAGAAAAAAGTTTCACCTCTTCGTCCGGATATTGTCTCTTTCGGCAAAAGTGAGACGGATATTATCATCATGGCGTCCTTAGTAGAGAGAGAGGCCAAGGGGGCGGCCGACCGCGGGACAGTTGCCGGGATACTCTGGAAGCGACTTGGGCTCGGCATGCCGCTTCAGGTAGATGCGGCGCTAGAGACGTATAAAACGAGAGGATTGCCGAAAGAGCCCATTGCCAACCCCGGTCTCGATTCCGTCAAAGCCGCTATTTATCCGGAGAAATCGAATTATCTTTATTATTTGCATGACAAGGAAGGTGGCATTCATTACGCCAAGACCTTTGAAGAACATAAGGCGAATAAATTAAAATATCTAAAGTAAAATCATGAAGAAACATAATTTAGCATTTATTGACATAGAAACAACCGGACTAGATGTGATCAGGCACGAAATTATTGAAATTGGCTGCATCCTGGCCGCGCCGGACCTAGAGGTTATTGAAGAATTTGAGCTTAAGATTATACCGGAGAGAATTGAAGAAGCGGACCCGACATCACTCAAAATCAGCCATTATGATCCGTCCGTTTGGACCAACGCCTTGAGTTTGAGGGCAGCGATGGAGATTTTTTCAAAAAAACTGAAGGATTTTATTATGGTCGGACAAAATGTTGCTTTCGATTCTGGATTTTTAGAGCACGCGTTTTCAAAAACGGGTGTAGTCAACACCATGCACTATCACAAATTGGATACTATCTCGATTGCTTGGGCCAAGTTGCATCGGAGCCCTGATCTGGAGCATTTTTCTCTGCGGGAAATGTGCGTTCGCTTCGGCATCAAAAACGAGCATGCTCATACCGCGCTCTCGGACGCGCGGGCGACCTACGAGCTTTACAAGAAGCTCATGAGTATATAAAATCAAAGTTTTGATTATGAATCGAAAACAAACAGTTTTTATCGGTTTGTCAGGCGGCGTAGATAGTGCTGTTTCTGCTGCGTTGTTGAAGAAACAGGGTTTTGATGTGGTGGGGGTTTTTATTAAAACCTGGCATCCGGATTTTTTAGAGTGCAATGAAGAGAAAGAAAAGCGTGATGCCATGCGCATCACGGCCCACTTAGACATACCGTTCCTGACTTTTAATTTAGAGAAAGTTTACAAAAAAGAAGTGGGGGATTATATGATCAGGGAATATCGGGCGGGGAGAACACCGAACCCGGATGTGATGTGCAACAAGGAAGTGAAATTCGGCGCATTTCTCAAAAAAGCTATTTCTATGGGGGCGGACTATATAGCCACTGGACACTATGCCAGAAATTCCCTTACAGAAAATTTCTTGGCTTTCCTCCACCCTTCGGGCGGAACCTTCCGCCGGCGAAATTTCCCGCAAGGGAATTTGCTTCTTAGGGGCAAAGATCCAAGCAAGGATCAATCTTATTTCCTTTGGACGTTCACTCAAAAACAGCTTTCTAAAATTATTTTTCCAGTAGGGAACTTAAAGAAAACAGAAGTTCGAAAGTTGGCCAAGAAATTCAAATTACCGGTAGCGGAGAAGAAGGATAGCCAGGGTATCTGTTTTCTTGGTGCCGTGGACTTGAAAGAATTCTTAAAGCACTACATTAAAACTAAAAAAGGCAAAGTGGTAAATAAAAAGGGGGAAATTATCGGCTGGCACAATGGCGTTGTGTTTTATACGCTGGGGGAACGCCATGGATTTATTATTACGAAAAAGGGACCGAATGATAATAAATATTATGTTGTGGACAAAGACATTAAAAAAAATATTTTAATAGTGTCACACAACAGAGTTCCTGTAAATTCTAATGTTCTAATGAACTTTAAAATAAAAAACACCAATTGGATAAACGAAACACCAAGTGAAAATAAAAAATACACTGCCCAAATCCGCTATCACGGCGAGCTTCTACCCTGCCAGGTGAAAAATAATGTAGTAATGTTTTCTCAGCCAGTTTTGGTGGCGCCGGGTCAGTCCTGTGTCATCTATGACGGCGAGGTTTGTCTCGGCGGGGGAGTTATTATATAATTAACCTATGTCACATTTTTTGGTGCTCAATGGGGAAATTATTCTTAGGTTGGTTATTGCAATGGTTTTGGGAATGGTGATCGGAGCGGAGAGGCGTTTTGTGCACAAGGAGGCGGGAATGAAAACGCACGCACTCGTCTCACTCGGCGCGGCCGTGTTTATATTGATTTCGGAAGCAATTGCCATACAATACGCGAGCATCGGCGGCTTTGATCCTACCCGGATAGCTTCACAAGTAATTGTTGGCATCGGATTTCTAGGCGCGGGCTCGATAATTCTTCAGGGCAATCGCTTGCTTGGGCTGACCACTGCCGGCGGGCTCTGGGTCACGGCGGGCATCGGCATGGCCGCCGGATACGGGCTTTTTGGTCTGGCTACCATTACAACGATTCTGGTGCTTTTTGTTTTGGTAGTAGTTTATTTTTTTGAGAGACCGCTGGTAAAAATTTCTGAAAATAATAAAAATGAACTCAAATGAGGTTAGGCAAAAATTTCTGAAATTTTTTTCCGCCAAAGGCGGACCCGCCTCTAGCGGGCGGGGACATAAAATACTTCCTTCTTCTTCTTTAATTCCGGAGAATGATCCTTCGGTTCTTTTTACCACGGCCGGAATGCAACAATTCAAGCCGTATTATACGGCGCCGGAAAATGCGGTGCGAGATTTTGGTGGGAAGAACGTCGTAACGGTGCAGAAATGCGTGAGGACTAGTGATATAGATGAAGTGGGGGATGATACTCACCACACATTCCTCGAGATGTTGGGAAACTTCAGTTTTGGTGGTTATGGTAAAGAAGAAGCAATAAAATATTCGCACGAATTTATCACTAAAGAGCTCGGTTTGAAAATTTCTTACGTTACTTTTTATCAAGGCGAGGGTATGGTTCCCAGAGACGAAGAATCGGCAAAAATTTGGAAAAAATTGGGCATTAATGATACTCGCCCCGATGGCTCTGATGTGTTCTGGGGCCCGACGGGAGATTCTGGCCCTTGTGGTCCCACCACGGAAATTTATTGCCGAAATGCAAGTGGCAATGATGTGGAAATTTGGAATATCGTTTTTACTGAATATTTTTGTGATGGATCTAGGGAGAAGTTAAATAGAGGGCAAGCTAAACTATCTAAACTTACCACTCTTGGAATAGATACCGGCATGGGATTTGAGCGTTTGGTCTCAATAATCCAGAATAAAAAAAGTAACTACGAAACCGATTTATTTAATGGTGAACAAACTCGTGAAGAGCGGATAGTTATAGATCACACGAGAACAGCATTATTTTTGATTTCCGATGGAGTTACACCATCTAATACTGGAAGAGGATATGTCCTAAGACGATTGATTCGCAGAGCAGTAAGGTTCTCGAAAGACTCATTAAATTCAAAAATAGAAAAAATTAAAAAAATATATGCCGGTATCTATAAATTAGATGATAAAGGGGAAATAAAAAAAGAGGAAAAAAAATTCAGGGAAACATTGGAAAAGGGGATGAAAGAATTTGAAAAAGGCACCGACCCATTCATTCTTTTTACCACATATGGTTTTCCAGTGGAGCTCACTGAAGAGCTGGCTAAAGAAAGGGGCACGATGATTGATCGGGAAGATTTTGATAAAAAAATGGCGGAGCATCAGAAATTATCGCAAACTTCTTCCGCCGGGATGTTTAAAGGGGGGCTCGCGAATCATGAACCACAAACAATCAAACTTCACACCGCGCACCATCTCCTTTTGGCGGCACTCCAGAATGTGGTGGATAAAAATATAAAACAACGGGGGAGCAACATTAACGCAGAACGACTGCGGATGGATTTTCTTTGCGACCATAAACTTACCGACGAGGAAAAGAAGAAAGTAGAAGAGTGGATGAATGACAAGATTAAACAAAACCTCGCTGTAGTCCGTAAAGAAATGCCACTTGCTGAGGCAGAAAAAATCGGGGCGCAGATGGAATTCGGAGCCAAATATCCCGAAATTGTTTCTGTATATTTTATTGGCTCTTCGCCTGATGCAGAGGGCGACGCTGTTAGCATCGAATTCTGTGGCGGTCCCCATGTCGCCAATACTGGGGAATTAAGAACCTTCAAAATCCAAAAAGAAGAAGCGGTCGCGCAGGGAATCAGACGTATCAAAGCCATTTTATTGTGATATAATTAAGGCAATGGGTATACTTTCCAAGTTTCTGGGAGGATCGAGCAGAGAAGAACTAGCACTGGTATTTGATATCGGTTCCTCTTCAGTAGGAGGAGCCCTGGTTGAATTGCGAACTCCCGGCGTACCAGAGATCATTTTGTCTATTCGCGAGCCGATCACTCTTGAAGAGAGCATTGATTTCGATCGCTTTCTCACTTTAACCGCCAAATCTCTAGAGATTGTCAGCAATAAGATCAGTCAATCCGGACTCGGCGCCCCCCGGAAAATTTTTTGCATTCTTTCGTCTCCATGGTATGTGTCGCAGACGCGCATCATTAATCTCGAAAAGGATACCTCTTTTTTGTTTACTGAAAAGCTCGCTAATAGCTTGATCCAGAAAGAAATTTCCCTTTTTGAGGAAGAATATCTTGCTAAATACGTTCATCCAAAAGACAAAGTTCGGACTTTGGAAATTAAGACCATCCGAACGACTCTCAATGGTTATGAAACTGTAACACCCTTCAATCAGAAGACCAAAGAATTCCAAATAACTATTTTTATCTCCATCAGCCCCGAGCAAGTCCTAGAGAGGCTCGAAGAATCGATCGATAAGCATTTTCATTCAAGAACCGTCAAATTTTCCTCTTTTGTCATGACTTCTTTTGTGGTTACACGGGATGTATTTGCCAAAGACGAGAATTTTCTCCTGATCGATCTTGGCGGCGAGGTTACCGATATTTCCATGATCAAAAAAAGTACCCTGCATGAATCAATCTCATTTCCGATGGGCACTAATTACATGATCCGCGGAATCGCCGGCGGTCTGCGTTCCAACTTAGAGGAGGCCAAGTCCTTCCTTTCTCTTTACAAAGATGGTCATGCAGTGGGATCTGTCGCCAAGACGCTTGAGTCGGTTCTCGACAAGCTAAAAAAGGAATGGCTGGAGAAATTTCAAGAATCTCTCGCCAATCTCTCCAATGACATCTCTCTCCCTTCAAAAATATTCTTAGCCATCGATAAAGAATTTTATGATTTTTTTGGAGACATTATCAAAACCGAGCAATTCAACCAATATACCCTGACTGAATCCAAATTCGAAGTTATTTTTCTCGGCGCCGAGGCCCTGCACGGCCTCGCTTCCTTCCGGGGCAATATTTCCCGCGACCAGTTTCTTATCATTGAAGCTATTTACATCAATCGCTTTTTTCATTAAAATAACCCTATGGCCAAAAATTTCTTTCAAGATATGATAAAAATGAAGTCGGATCTCCGGAAGGAGAGAGAGGGGAACGTTGCCCCGACTAGTGCGCCCGCGGTTGAGACCCCCCCGTCTTCTGCCGACGAAGGAACCTGGCCTCCGACAGTTGCGAGCAAAGTTACGAGGAGAATTAGTCTGGCCCCGGCGCAAGATCAAGGAAGGAGGCCGTGGTATTCTATCTGGCTGGTGGCGGGAATTTCTTTGGTGTTTCTTTTTTTTGCTATTTCCTTTTTGTTTTCTGAAGCATTCATTACCATCAATCCAAAGGTCAAGGATGTGACTTTTAACCAAAATCTGTCTGCAAACGAAACTCCCGCGGAAGGAAATCTGTCTTTTGATGTAGTAGTGCTCTCCGGCGAGGAAAGCAAAACAGTAGAGGGTGGGGAGATGAAGAATGTATCCGTCGCGGCGCGAGGAACCGTGCTAATTTACAATAATTATAGTTCTGCGATCCAGCGGCTGGATATAAATACTCGGCTGGAGGGCTCGAATGGCAAACTTTACAAAACCGAAAAAGCCGTCGTCGTGCCTGGACTAAATGGTACGACACCTGGTTCTGTCGAGGTCGGTATTTACGCGGCTGAAGCAGGAGAAGCATATAACAGCCCGCCCCTCGATTTTCAAATTTTTGGTTTCAAAGGGATGCCGAAATACAACAAGTTTTATGCGCGCTCTAAGGGAGAAATCACAGGAGGTTTTATAGGTAAACAAAGTGTTATTACCGAGGCGAAAAAATCGATCATTCAAAATGAAATGAAAGAAACACTCAAAGCCAAACTGGCCAAAAAAGCTGCCGATCTCGTTCCGGCAGGTTTTGTGATGTTTAAAGACGCTGTTATTCTGAATGTGGACAGTGTGAATTTTGAGACCTTAGAAGGAGGCCAGTTGCAAGTCAATTTAAAAGGCACGTTTAGCGGAATCATATTCAATGAGAGCGAATTGATCAAGAAAATAATAAAATCCGGTATACCGGACTACGATAATAGCGATGTCTACATTTCTAATTTTCAAGATTTAAATTTTGTGCTTTTGGATACCAAGGGTAATTCCTCTAGTCCGAGTAGCGTTGATTTTAATCTCTCGGGGAAGCCGAAAGTTGTCTGGCGGGTCGACACTGATCGTCTGGTTGCGGAAGTAGTCGGAAAAAGTAAAAAAGATTTCTATCAAATATTAGCGCAATATCCAAACGTGGAATCCGCCAATGTTCTATTGCGGCCGTTTTGGAAAAGAGGTTTTCCTGGCGACAAGAGTGATATCAAAGTAACAGTTAATTACCCGCAATAAATCAAATTAATGAACGATACTAAAAATGTAGGGATTCCAACGGTTCGAGGTGTGGTCACTGAAGCTCTGCCCTCGACCTTGTTTCGAGTGGCTCTCGAGGATAAGGAAGAGCCAGAGAAAGAGATTCTCGCCTACCTCGGAGGCAAGATGCGGATGCATCGAATCAAAGTTTTGATTGGCGATAAGGTGGAAGTAATCCTGGATCCCTACGGCGGCAAAGGAAGAATTATTAAGCGACTATAAGAGGCCTGCCCCGTACCAAGCCGCAGGCCTTGGTTCGGGGTTGTAATTTTTTAGGGAATAGTGTATCATACTAGCTACAGTAGTAAATAGGCAATAGACGTTGAAAAATAAGGGTTTTTCCCTTGTTTTTCTCTTGTGTTACTTCCTTTGATCAAAATTATGAAAATTAAGGCATCCATTCGAAAAATCTGCGACAATTGCAAAATCGTCAAACGTGGAAGGCATTTGCGGGTAATTTGTTCCAATCCAAAACATAAACAAAAGCAATAATCGACAAAATTAATGAGAATTTTAGGAATTACCATACCAAATGAAAAGAGATTGGAAATCGGATTGACCTCGATCTATGGTATTGGCAGATCCTCGGCCCAGAAAATCTGTGACCAGGTTGGCATTGACCGCGGGAAGAAGGCGAAAGATTTATCCGGAGAAGAAGAAAATAAAATTCGCGTGGTGATCGAGAAAATGAAGATAGAAGGAAACCTAAAACGGGAAATATCTGCCAACATAAAAAGATTAAAAGACGTTAAAAGTTATCGAGGAATTCGCCATCTGAAACATTTGCCGGTTCGAGGACAGCGAACCAAGACCAATTCACGGACAGTTCGGGGTAATGTGCGAAAGACCATGGCCTCTGGTCGAAGAAAAGAAAGTAAGACCTAGGACATCAGTGAATATATGGGAAAAACAAAAATTATTGAAGAAAAAAAGGATACGGAGATAAATCCCAAAAAGGGTGAAGTGAAAGCGGCGCCTCCGAAGGTCCCGAAGAAAAAAGTTATCTCTGGAGTAGTGCATATCGATGCTACTTTCAATAACACCAAAGTTCTTTTTGCAGATAAATTAGGTAACACGCTTTTTTGGTCAACGGCCGGCGCTCTCGGTTTTCGCGGAGCAAAAAAAGGAACCCCCTTTGCCGCTTCAAAAGTGGGTGACCTGATCGGAGGAAAAGCTGCCGCTTCAGGAGTCAAAGATGCGGATGTAGTCGTACTCGGAGTCGGCTCCGGACGCGAACCGGCCATCCGGGCATTTATGGCCCATGGTATTGAAATTACCTCTATTCGGGACGCAACGCCGGTTCCCCACAACGGCCCCAAGGCCAAAAAACCAAGACGAGTATAGTAAATTTATATAAGAATTATGATTACTAAACCAAAATTTAAAATCTGCAGACGCCTGGGTCCCGGTGTATACGACAAATGCCAAACGGTAAAATTCTCGACCGCCTCCGGGAAATTTGCCGGTCCCGGGGTAGGGCGCCGACCGAGAGCGATGACCGAATACGGGACCCAACTTATCGAAAAGCAAAAAATACGCTTTTCCTATGGTATCACTGAGCGCCAACTCTCGAATTACGTGCGAAAAGCTGTGCACATCAAAGGCGCTGGCACGGCCGAGAAATTTTACGAGGAACTAGAATCGCGCTTAGACAATGTCATTTATCGTATGGGTCTGGCCCCTACCCGTCGGGCGGGAAGGCAGATGGTCTCGCATGGACATTTCATCGTCAATGATCACAAAGTTACTATTCCTTCCTACGAAATAGCCGCCGGCGACATAATAAAAATTCGGGAAGGATCAAAAAGTAAAAAACTTTTTGTCGGTCTGGCAGAGAAAAACAAGGACTATGTGATGCCCGCATGGCTCTCGTTTGATTTTGGAAAAATGGAAGGGAAAATTTTAGGAAAACCGAAGAGAGCCGAAACCTTCATTGATTTAAACGCTGTGCTTGAATTTTATAGTCGCTAGATTCAATTGAAAATTATTAATTAAAAATTTAGATACATATGCCTGAATATAAAATAATTATGCCTTCTAAGCCTCGCGTCGTCCTAGAAGAAGGGAATAAGGGAATATTTGAAATCGATGGCCTATATCCAGGATATGGCCACACCCTTGGTAACAGTTTGCGCCGGATTATTCTCTCTTCTCTGCCGGGCGCCAGCTTGACGTCGCTCAAGATCGACGGCATTTCTCATGAATTCTCTACTCTCGATGGCTTAAAAGAGGACGTCATTGTATTGATTTTAAATTTGAAAAAAGTCCGCTTTAAAATGCTGTCAGATGAGCCACAAACCGTTACCCTCTCTGTGAAGGGTCCGAAGAAAGTCCTGGCCTCGGATATAAAAACTGGAGGACAGGTGGAGATTTTAAACGGGGATCTGCATATCGTAGAGATTACCGGAAAAGTGAATTTGAATATTGAAATGCATATCGAGAAGGGCCTCGGCTTCATTCCGAAGGAGCTTTTCCAGAAGGAGAAGGTGGACATCGGCACCATCGCCGTGGACGCGATTTTCACTCCCATCCGTCGTGTTTCCTATGAGGTAGAAAATATGCGTGTGGGTGATAAAACCAACCACAACCGCCTCCGCATTTCCTTGGAAACGGACGGCACACTCTCTCCTCGGGAGGCGCTTTCCTATTCGATTGAAATCATGATCAACCAGCTCAAGGCGATTGTTGACTTTAAAGAACCGGAAGCTCCTGCGCCGGAGGAGACCCAAGTCCCGGCTGGAAAAACTGCCGGGAAGGAAAAAGCAAGCAAGGAAGAAGATTTTACTGATGTCCTAAAAACTCGAATCGACAACCTGAATCTCTCCACCCGTACCCTAAACGCACTTACGGCCGCCAACATTCGCACTCTAGGAGGACTGGCGCGAAAAAAGTGCGAGGACCTTTTGGAAGTAGAAGGCATCGGCGAGAAAGGCATCAGTGAAATTAAAAAGGTCCTGGGCAAATTCGGACTTAATCTAAAGGAGTAATATGCGCCACGGCAATCATAACAGAAAATTCGGTAGAGTTCGCAAAGTACGCAAGGCGCTTATGAATTCCATGGCGCTGAATCTGATCGTGCGCGGAAAAATAAAAACGACTGAACCGAAAGCTAAGGAACTCCGTCCATTTATTGAAAAACTGGTAACTATCGCACGGAAAGATAATTTAGCCAATCGAAAATCAGTAATCTCTAAACTCTCCAATCGCGTGCCGGAAACGAAAAAACTTTTTGAGATTATTGCTCCTAAATATGCCGAAAGATCCGGCGGCTATACCAGAATAACAAAGTTGGGTGCTCGCAGGTCGGACGGAGCTAAAATGGCGATCATCGAGTTTATATAATCCACCAAAATTTTTTACAAAAATAAATTAAACCATTAAAATGAGAAATATTAAAAAAATTTAGGCGGATATAATATGAAAACAAATACACCAATTAAAACTATAGATGCCAGCGGCCGAGCTTTGGGCCGAGTGGCGAGCGAGGCCGCGGTTTCTCTTTTGGGCAAAAACAAGGTATCTTTTGTCCGAAATATATATTCCGGCTCACCGGTTAAGGTGATCAACGCCTCCAAACTTCGCATTACCGAAGCAAAACTGGCTGAAATTTTTCATACTCGATATTCCGGAATTCCTGGTGGGTTGCGGGTAATTTCCGGTACAGAGACGAGAGATAAAGAAGGGTTGAAAGAATTGATCCGTTTGGCGACGAAGCAAATGCTTCCGAGAAATAAATTGCGTCGAACTATGATGAAGAATTTAAAAATAGAAAATTAAATGACGGACAAACAACTAAAATCAAGTGAGCGGTATGTCGAAGCAATAGGCCGAAGAAAAACTTCTACTGCCCGCGTCCGCATTATTCCCGGAACTAAAGCAAGCTTCATCATCAATGGTCGCGAGGTTAAAGATTATTTCAAAACGGAAGAATCCCGTCGATTAATCCAAGGACCTCTTGTGGGCGGAGTTATCACAGGTAAACCAGCCATCAAGTGGAGTGTGGAAGTGCATGTTATGGGCGGCGGTATTCACTCTCAAGCCGAAGCTGTGCGCCACGGGCTGGCCCGAGCGTTGGTTCTCTCGAACACAGAGTTGCGTGCTAAATTAAAACCTTTAGGATACTTGAAACGAGATGCCCGCGCCAAAGAGCGCCGCAAGTTCGGACTCAAAAAAGCCCGCAAAGCACCGCAGTGGAGTAAGAGATAGAATTCCCAAAAAGTCCTTTGCAAGAAAAGGATCTTTTTGTTACAATACTCGGATGAAACAAAATATAAAAATTGCACTAATTGTTGCAGGAGTAATAGCAGTCTTATTTCTGGCTCGCGAATTATTCATAAAACAATTTGCGAGTTTTTTAGCACCTTCAGATCTAAGGAGCTATACGACAAGTGTAATAAAAAATTACAATAATCCAGCAATCGGAATTTCCTTCGATTACCCATCGGATTGGAGATTAGATGAAAGTGGCGCGGATCCTGTAACGCGGGGGGATATAATGAGAGATGGCAAGATATATACCTCCTTTTCTACTAGCTTATTTCCTCCAGAGCGGGGCCAGAATTCTAATACTTATATTCAAATACTCCACGGTCCCTTAACAGATTTAAGTGGAGCATCTTTTGATAATTTACCCATAGAAGAACAAGCAAAAAAGATAGATTGTCCGAAAGAAAATTGCAAAGCCGCCGTAAATAATAATAGAGTAAAATATTTTAAGTCAATAGGTTGTATTGATAATAAAGGTTGTGCTCTAGGGGTAGATATTCCAACTGGGAAATATATAGTAGGAATAGTTTTATTGGCAGACAATTTGCAAGAAATATCAAAAAGTGAAGTTGTTCTAGACGGGATAGTCAAGAGTATGAAACTTCAATAACCTGGAAGGTCTCTATTCGCAAGATTGAGAAGGGGTTGCATTTGTGTTAAAATCCCCACATGTCCGACGACGAAATTAAAAAAGAACCCTTCGACCCCGCTCAGGGTGACTCTACTGAGTCAGACGACGTAGTTGAATTTGAGTTCAATGAAGACCCCGAAGGAAAGAGTACTTCCTACGGGGCAGGCGGCGAAGAGGAATTAGTGAAAAAAATTCAAAAGCTGAAGGCAGAACTTAAGCAAGCCAAGAAAGAAAAAGAAGAGTATTTGACCGGCTGGCAGAAGGAGCGGGCGGACTTTGCCAATTATAAAAAGGAAGAAGAGACGCGCAAAGCGGCCTTCTCCGAGGCCGTGCGCGAGCGTATCCTCTCGCGTTTTCTATCCGTGCTTGATAATTTTAATATGGCCTTCTCACACAAAGAGTCGTGGGAGAAAATTGACCCCACTTGGCGTAAAGGCATTGAACATATTTATAGCGAAATGAGCAAAATTTTTGAGGAATATGGCGTGAAAGAAATAGGCAAAATAGGTGAAATTTTTGATCCCAATCTACATCACTCTCTCGACCTCGTGTCGACCGACAAAAAAGAAGACGACCACAAAGTAGCCGCGGTGATTCAAAAAGGTTACAAACTCGGCAATAGAGTTTTACGTCCCGCTGGGGTGAACGTCTATGAGTACAAAGAGCCAAGTTAAAATTTGCGTTGATTGCAAGAATGAATTTGAAATAGATTCAGGTGATTTAAATTTATACGAAAAAGTTGGATTAAAAATCCCGGAGCAATGTTTTTTCTGCCGCCTCAAGCAATATGCCGCGTTTTGGGTGTTCGGAAAATTTCGCAAAGGTGTTTCAAATTTATCTGGTGAAAGTTTAATTACTGTTTTACCCAGCACTGCACGTTACCCTATTTATAAATCACATGAATGGTGGGGGGATGCCTGGAATCCTATAGATTTTGGACAAGATTATGACCCATCTAAGCCTTTTTTTGAACAACTGAAAGAACTTCAAGAAAAAATACCTCATCCACACCAAGTTGGTAAAAATAACACCAACTGTGATTGGTGCGACGATATTTGGTTCTCCAGGAATTGTTATCTAACAAGAGCTGCTTTTAAATGTGAAAATTTGAGCTATGGCTATAGAGTTATAGGAAGTAAAGATTCTTTCGATCTTACACTCTCATTCAATTTACAGAACTCCTACGATTGCCTTGAATGTCACGACTCATTTAACTTAAGCTTTTCTGAAAATTCCCGTGATTGCATTGATTCATATTTTCTTTATGATTGTCGCAATTGCCAAAATTGTTTTATGTGTTGGAACTTACGAAACAAGCGATACTTCATACGAAACAAACAATACACCAAAGATCAATATGAAAAAGAGATTAAAAATATAAAACTCAATTCTCATAAAGAGCTTAAATTTCTTAAAGACGAGTATAACAACATATTAAAAAATCTAGCGGTCCATCGAGAAAATTTTAATTTGAAAACTACCAATTCAACCGGCAATTACCTTACAAATTGCGATAAATGCATCAACGTGTTTGCTTATGAGGATTCTCAAAATTGTCGAAACCAGTTAAGAGGGTTAAGCAACAAAGATTGCATCGACCAAATGGGTATTTTCGGAACCACAGAAATCTCCGGAAGTAATAGTTGTGTTTATTATTCATACGGAATGAAAAATTCAAATTGGTCTTCAGGAAGATACTCGGAATATCTTGAGATTTGTGACGAGGTCGAATACTGCTTCGGTTGTATCGGCTTGCGTAAGAAAAAATACTGCATATTAAATAAACAATATTCTAAAGAGGAATATGAAAAGCTGAAAGCACAGATCATAAACGACATGGAGAAGAAAGGAGAATATGGAAAATTTTTACCATACACAATGGGACTTTGTCCTTATAATTTATCAGTAGCCATTTTATATTTTCCAGAAGTCAAAAAGGAAGAAATATTGCAAAAAGGAGGATATTGGTCGGAAGATGATTTATCTTCACAAAATGGCATGTCTTCTTTGGACCTACCAGACAGTATAAATGATACGGGAAAAGACATAACAGTTATAGCATTGATTTGTCCGGAAACAAAATATAGGTTTAATGTTTCCGAGGCTGAGTATGAATTTCATAAACGGAAAGGTTTTGCTTTACCTCGCACCCACTTTGATTTAAGGATGCTTAAAAGAGCTAGAAAAACTGCAACACTAAAAAGTTATCCCTCTAGATGTTTTTACTGCCAAAAGGATATAATGGCTTATTATCCACCGGGGTGGGGCTATGGCAAAATTGCTTGTGAGGAGTGTTATAAACAAAATATTGCCTAGCCCCCAGATAGCACCTAAGGCGCTATCTGGGGTAGAGGAAACATGAAAGAAGAAACAAAAAAATGCGTAAACTGTCAAAAAAACTTCACAATCGAGGAAGAGGATTTTAATTTTTACGAAAAAATAAAAGTTCCGCCGCCGACGTGGTGTCCGGAGTGCCGGTTAATAAGACGTTTAGCTTGGCGTAACGAGCACTCTTTATTTAAAAGGCCGAATGGTACGCCGGGTTCAACCGGGACGCACATTTCTATTTACAATCCTGAAGAGAAAATTACAACTTATGATAAGGAGTTTTGGTGGAGTGATAAATGGGAGCCATTGGATTACGGCCGGGACTACGATTTTTCCAAACCGTTTTTCCAGCAATTCAAAGAACTTTTAGAGCGTGTGCCGCATATCGCATTTTTTGATTCTAAATCAATAAATGCAAGGTTTTGTAATTTTACTGTAGAGCTAAAGAACTGTTATTTAATAACTGCCGCGTGGCGGTGTGAGGATTCAATGTATGGTAATCGGCTGTATGAATGTAAATTTACACATGATTCCTATATTTGCTTTCACACAGAATATTGTTACGAAAATGTCTACTGTCATGGGTCTAACAAACTTTTCTTTTCACGCGAATGCGATGGTTGCATTGATTCATATTTTTTATACGACTGCCGAAATTGCTCTGATTGTCTTTTGTGCACAAATTTACGTAACAAAAAATATTGTATAGCCAACATCCAATATACAAGGGAGGAATATTTAAAGAAAAAACAGGAACTAGTCTTAAATACTCGAGACGGAATTGAAGAAGCAAGAAAAAAATTTGAAGAAATGTATCGAAACGCCTTTCACAAACATCTGCAACTTATCAACACAAACAATGTGGTAGGAGATCATGTGTATAATTCTCGCAACTCTAGCCACATTTTTGATTTTCACGACGGAGCAGAAAATTCTAAATTTGTTCATTGGGGGAATGACGGTCTCAAGGATTCCTACGATGTGGGTCCAGGTTGTGGTGATGAATCGGAGCTTAACTATGAAGGGATAAGCACTGGAGTTAAAAATTACAAGGCAATTTTAGGAACTACGATATGGTATTCGCAAAACGTTTGGTACAGTTCCATGGTTAGTAATTCTCACGATTGTTTCGGTTGTGTAGAAATGGACAAAAAACAATATTGCATTTTGAATAAACAATACACCAAGGAGGAGTATGAAAATTTAATTCCAAAAATTGTTCAGCACATGATGGATATGCCATATGTGGACAAAAAAGGAAGAAAATATGGACATGGAGAATTCTTCCCGCCTGAAATTTCACCATTTGCTTACAACGAAACGGTCGCACAAGACTATTTTCCGATAACTAAAAAGGAGGCCGAGGAAAAAGGATTTTCATGGCGAGAATACAGAGGAGGCGAATATCAAACTACAATAAAGGGTAAAGATCTGCCGCAAACAATTGCTGAAGTTACGGACTCAATACTTAATGAAGTGATTGAATGTGAAATTACAAAAAAACCTTTTAAAATTTTAGAACAGGAACTCTCTTTTTATCGAAGATTTGATTTGCCGTTGCCCCCTATCCATCCAGATGAAAGACATAATCGAAGGTTAAAACTCAGGAACCCAATGATTTTAAGAAAAAGAATGTGCTTCTTCGGCGACAAGGAAGTCGATACTACTTATTTACCAGTGGAGGAGGGCGGACCGGAAAAAGTTGTCTGCACCGAGCATTACAACAAAGAAGTTTATTAAAAATGCAAAGCGAAACAAAAAATTGTCAAAACTGTAAAAAAGATTTCACGATCGAGCCGGAGGACTTTTCATTTTACGAAAAAATAAAAGTTCCGCCGCCGACTTTTTGCCCGTGGTGTCGTTTTATCCGAAGAATGACCTGGCGCAATGAGAGAGCACTTTATAAGAGAAATTGCGACTTGTGCAAGAAAGATATTATTTCCACCCACCAGAAGAATGCTCCTTTTCCCGTTTATTGTTGGAGCTGCTGGCATTCCGACAAATGGGATGCGACAACCTATGGCGTGGATTATGATTTTTCTCGGCCCTTTTTTGAGCAATACCAGGAGCTTTTAAACAAAGTGCCGCATTTTGCGCTCTGGCAAAGAAATGTGACCAATTCTGAGTATGCCAACCTGGTTGGCGAGTCGAAAAATGTTTATCTGTCCGTTTCCGTGGTGTTAGAATCGGAGAATGTTTTTTATTCCAAAGCCATAGATACCGGTTTTAATATTTTTGACAGCATGAACTTAAAAAATTCGGAAAATTGCTATGAAAATGTCGAAGGGGAAAGAAATTATAATTCCCAGTATTTGATAATGTCCCGCAATTGCATTGATTCATATTATCTCATTGATTGTTTGAACTGTCATAATTGTTTTATGTCTTCTAATTTAAGAAACCAGCAATATTATTTTCGAAATAAAAAACTCTCAAGGGAAGATTATGAGAAAGAAGTGGCAAAAATCGAACTCGGTAAAAGAAGTGTGCGCCAGGATTTAGAAAATGAATTCAGCGAGCTCCGCAGGAACGCGATCTATAAATTCAGCAACGTTATATTGTCCCCAAATTCTACCGGGCACAATCTTTCAAATGTAAAAAATGGTAAGGTATGCTTTGATTGCTATGACGGGGAAGATTTCAAGTATTGTTATCGCGCTTTTATTTCAAAAGATGCGATGGATTATAGTTATGCCATGCATTCGGAGCTAATGTATGAATACACTACCGGAGCGAATTACAACTACAATGTTAAATTTTCATACGCGGCTAATTCACAAGTCCGGAATGCAGAATATACATACTCCTGCATAAGCTCCACGAATCTTTTCGGCTGTGCGGGGGTCCAGAGCAAAGACAATGTGATTTTTAATAAAGTTTATGGCAAAGAAAAATTTGAAAAACTCCGCACGCAAATTATTAAGCAGATGTACGACTTGTCTTACACGGACCGCAAGGGTCGGGTCTATCAATACGGTGAGTTTTTCCCCGTGGAGCTTTCCCCTTATACTTATAATGAAAGCGCCGCACAGGAATTTGAAACTTTGATCAAGGAAAAAGCGGAAGAGAAAGGTTATAAATGGCACGAACCAGAAGAAAGAGATTTTAAAACCACAATCAAGGCAAGAGATATCCCAGACGACATAAAAGACGTAGGCGATAAAATTCTAAACGAAGTTCTCGAGTGTGTCCATACGGGAAAGTGCAATCATCAATGCACGGAGGCGTTTAAAATTACCCAAGGCGAACTCCAGTTTTACAGAAAGCACAGTATCCCACTTCCGGATAAGTGTCCGAATTGTCGATACTATGAACGTTTTGCAAAAGTCCCATTGCCAAAATTATATAAAAGAGTTTGCATGAATTGTGATAAAGTTGAATTTGAGACCCCATATTCTCCGGAACGCTCAGAAAAAGTATTTTGCGAAAGTTGCTATAACAAAGAAATCTACTGACCTCTCCCTAGCCCTCTCCTTGTCAAGGAGAGGGGAAAGCAAGGGGTGAGGTAATTATCTGACTGCTTCCAAAAATGCTTTTTTTGTTTCTTCGTCTAGTTTGTCGGTGACTAGGATCATGAGCTCGGCGGTGAAGCCAAGATCTTTTTTTATATTCATGAAAAGGTTTTCGTAGGGGTGCGGCGAGATCCAGACAGTATTTTTGATGCACACAAAATTTGCCCGCTTCAGTAAGTAGCGCAGCGCTTCGCGCTCGCTTTTGCGCTCCTCCGGCAAGTCCAAAATTATAATCCGCCAAAATCCGTCCCAGGTCTGGGGAACGAGCGCGTCTTCACCGAGAAGGCGAATGGTATCAAGTTTAGTTTTGCCTTTTTTCGTTAGGCGAACATAATTTTCTCTCCCCGAATCAAGCATTTCGGCGTAGCCGGCGCCCACCAGATTTTTTATTGCCCGCATGACTGCATATTTATTTTCCCTCTCCCCCTGCGAAGGGGGAGTGCCAAAGGCAAGGGGGTTTAAAATCACAGCTGGATTTTCACCCAGTTTTTTAA
>Ga0209542_10004791_pt1 | contig 27537 bp, 23 predicted proteins | sample RifCSPhighO2_01_FD_184028 | JGI IMG/M metagenome (GOLD analysis project Ga0209542, IMG submission 184028) | Soil microbial communities from Rifle, Colorado - Rifle CSP2_plank highO2_0.1 (SPAdes) (version 2) | ecosystem: Environmental > Terrestrial > Deep subsurface > Rock core/Sediment ...
AGAATTTTAAATGGTGCCACTGCTTTTGTGTTTACGGTTACAATCGAAAGTTCTGCTTTTTCGGCAAGCAACGGCAGGACGGGCTTAATAAACTCCGCTGGCCCTGGAGCATCCACAGCAATAAGTATCTTTTTCGGCATTTTTTAAGTATAGCAAAATACTTGATACTTTTAGGCTTATCTGCTAACTTTTATGGAGATTTTTAGTTATATCTCTTAGATATTCCTCGCCAGGAGGCCCCTGGCTTTCATTAAAAATTGTACAGGAGGTGTCGAATGAATATCGGTTTTTACGCCTATACGGTCGGCCCGGCGGGAATGCTGAAGCTGATCGCGAAGGCCGCAGAGGCCAAAGGGCATAATGTGGTTCTCTTGAAGGAAAATACGCAGGGAATCGTGGCCGCCGAGAAGGAGAAATTGGCGGATTGCGATGTTGTTGCGATGGGATGGAGCTCTGCTGGTATCGAGGAAGAGCTCGAGCTTGCGGAATATCTCACGACGCACGGGATACCCATCGTGATTGTCGAAGACGTTCCGGGGTCGTGTCTCCGGCCGAAAGCGCAGGAGTTCACTCGGCGCATGAAGCTGCCCTGTGTCCTCGCCATGCCTGTGGGCGGTGAAGACGCGCTGGATTTTGGTTTCGGTTCTGTGGAGTACGTTGGGCCACCACCACACTGGGGAGTATCCTATAACGATATGATGGTCAATCACCGCTCCGAATTCAAAAAGAGGATCGGCAGTGAGATCGTTGAGCTTTCTCCCGAGGACAAGATTATCTATGTCCCGGGCACGAAAGACCCCCGTCTTGTGAATACCTTGCTCAAGAATGTTCTTGCCACGGGTCGAGCGATCCTTGGAAGCAACCTCGTGCTCGGTTTTCGCGGGCATCCGGGAGAAAAGCCTGACCCCAAAAAGAAAGGAGACCAGGAAAAGTACGAGCAGCTCTGGGCCGAGCGCAAACAACTGCTTGAAGGCGTTTCGATGCTCGAATCCGGCGACGCCAACAACGCCCAACTCGTTCGCGCCGCTGATATTCCGGTTTTCCCAGGAGGAGGTCCGACGGAAAGCATAGTCGCGGCCTACGCCAGAATGAGCGCGATATACTACCATGACGAGGAAGTTGCCAAAGGTTTGCGCGCGCTCGGAATGCTTGACGGCAAGTGGTTCGTCGCCGAGAGAGGCGGAGTTTACAAGGCTTCTGGACCGGAAGACGTTGGGGTAGGTATCCGATACCTTCTTACGGAGGAAGGGAGAAAAATCCAAAGAGAGAAACAGGAAGACAATTTCCCTCTCCCTGTTACGTGGAATACGGCTCCGATTTTCGCCGGAGTGATAGAAGCCCTAGTTTGATCTTTTTCTTCAACCCCCCCCCGACCGGAACCTTACCGGTCGGGGGCATTTTAGTTATACACAACCTAGATTTTTCAGGCTTAGTTATACTATATATATTGCAATCCTTGCGTTGGGTTGCTGTCGATTATTATCCGTTATAAAAAAATTTTATTAAATGACTAATGTAAATGAAGCAAGAAGTCTTGGCTTCTTTTTATTATCAGTTTTGGTGTTATTTTTGTCGATAATTTACATAACACAGGCTACTAGTATCGGTGATAGTGTTACGGTAACTGGCGCTTTAACTGTTAGTGGCGCGACTACATTGAACGGGAATGGTACTCTCGGTGATACGGCGACTGACGTATTTAACTTTGTAGGCATACTTCAAGCTAGCTCGACTCTTAACGTTACTGGCACTTCGAGATTTGTAGGTTCTGTTGGTGTCGGAACAAGTACTTCTATGACAAGTGGTGTTGTTTTGGGTCTCCACGGAGCCGCTACAACTACTTTGACGCTTGGTACGGATTCTACTACCGGAGGAAGCTGTATCCAGATGGATGGCACTGACGGTGCTATATACCGTATCTACGCGGCGGCAACAACTTCAGTTACGAAACAGCTGGTTATTGAAAATGGCCCTTGTAACTAATTATTAACAAATGAAAAAAATATTTTTTCTCATTCCAGCGTTGAGTTTTTCATTGCCCTTAATAAGCCTCGCTGTTACTGTTCCGAATACCGTTACTCTAGTTCTCCCATCTTCTGGTGAATCTTATATTCTTTCTGCTGATTCCGATTTCGATTCCCTTACGGTAAATAACGATAATTTCGTTTTCGCTTTGAGTGGTACCCAAGGGTTCATATTAACCTCTGCTGACTTACGGAAATTAACGAACGATCAAAGTATTAGTTATACTTGTTCATCGTCTGAATCACGGATGGCTTATCAAACTTCAAGTGTGTCGATATCTGTAACAATAACCCCCTCTGGAACGTGTAGTACGAGTGGTAGTGGGGGTGGTGGAGGTATAATCAGCGGTAGTATAGGGGGCTCCAGTGGCGGAGGCGGTGGCGGAGGGGGGTCCTCTACTCCAGCGCCAGCTCCTACTCCAACTCCTGTACCAACACCTTCAGCAACTCCTACCCCTGCCCCAGTTCCGTCTTCAGCTTCAATTTCTTTCACAAAAGATCTTGCCGTAGGGTCAACTGGGAATGATGTAACCCAATTACAGGCTCTTCTTGCCGCGGATCCAGCCGTTTATCCGGAGGGGCAGATTACGGGATATTATGGATCATTGACGCGCGCAGCCGTGAGACGCTTTCAGGCGAAATATGGGCTACCACAAGTTGGTAGGGTTGGCCCGATGACCCGTGAAAAATTGATGTCTGTATTTGGTTCTATCACTCCCGTTCCAGCGCCTACTCCGTCATCAACTCCTTTTTCATCCGCACTATCGCGTGAGTTAGAAATGGGTATGAGCGGAGACGATGTCAGGGCATTGCAGGAATTTCTTGCGAAAGATAGTTCGGTCTACCCCCAAGGAACGATAACAGGTTACTACGGTGCTCTTACCAAGGCAGCAGTGCGCAAATTCCAGGCTAAATACGGATTGGCACAGGTTGGACGAGTTGGACCACTAACACTAGCAAAACTGCAGGAATTAATGGCTCAATAGCGCGACTATGTTATAAAAGGGCCCCGTGATTGCGGGGTCCTTTTATTTTTGGTATTCTTTAGATTATGCAAACGAATCGGTATTTGCTCACAGCCATTAAAATCGGACTTGGCATAATTCTCTTCGCGCCATTGTTTGTATCCAATACGATGTTCTTCCCATTTATCACGGCGAAGAATTTTTTGTTTAGGATAATAATCGAAATCTTGTTGGCCCTTTGGGTAATTCTGGCTTTGAGGGACAGGCGATATATGCCGCGCCGCTCGCTTCTTTTGATTTTTGTTGCCGCATCGGTTGGCGTACTCATCCTCTCGACTATTTTTGGAGTGGACCCGTCCAGATCTTTTTGGTCTAACTTTGAAAGGATGGAAGGGCTTTTGGGTTATCTCCATCTCTTTGTGTATTTCCTGATATTAATTTCTGTAAATAAAACAGAAAAAGATTGGTGGAGGTTTTTCCATGTTTCATTTTTGTCTGCGATATTGGTGGGCGTGTACGCGCTTTTCCAATTGGGCGGCGTTTTCCAAATTCACCAAGGTGGGGTTCGAATCGATTCAACTTTGGGCAACGCGACGTACCTCGCCGTGTATATGCTTTTCCACGTTTTCTTGTCGCTTTATTATTTCTTGAAAACTAAAAATCATTTGTCGCAGGTTGCGTATGGCGCCCTTGTAATTTTTACAGCTTTTATCCTCTACGAAACCGCAACCAGGGGAGCAATTTTGGGCCTTATCGGCGGGCTCTTCCTTTTTGGGCTAATTTTCGCAATAACATCCCGCGAGAAAAAGTGGCGTTATTTTGCGTTCGGCGTTTTGGCTTTAGTTATAGCTATCTCGGCGGGAGTTTATGCACTAAGGGATAGTGACTTTATACAGAACAACCCGACGCTCGGCAGGTTGAGTAATATTTCTGCACAGGGCGACGATGCCCAAGCCCGTTTCCAGATTTGGGGAATGTCTTTTGAAGCTTTTAAGGAAAGGCCTATCCTTGGCTGGGGTCCGGAAAATTTCTCGGTCGTCTTTTCTAAATATTTCGACCCGCGCTTATGGTCGCGCGAGCCTTGGTTCGACCGCTCGCACAACGTGATCCTCGATTGGCTTATAACCGGCGGAGTTTTTGGGCTCGTCTCGTATCTTGGAATCTTTGCGACGTCTTTATGGCTTTTGTTAAAAAAATATCGCGAGAGAAAAATTTCTAATTTGGAGCTAAGTATTTTTACCGGACTCCTTGCGGGATTCTTGTTCCAAAATATTTTCGTCTTCGACCAGCTAACTTCGTATCTGCTCTTTTTTGCAGTCTTGGGATATATATACTTTTTGACGCAGGGTGAATCTTTGGAAAAGCCCGCGCCTCTCGTCGCTCCTGGAACGGCTCAAGTCTTCTCTGCGGTTGCGGTCGTCGCTATTGTTATTTCTCTGTACTTCTTCAACATAAAGCCTCTTCTTGCCAACTTCTCTTTACTCTCGGCGCTTGAAGCCGCCAATGCCGGCAATTTTCAAGCTGCTCAAACCAATTTCAAGCGTGCGATCAACTTGTCTCCGCTTGGAAGGCGCGAGGCCCGAGAACAGTATTCGCACTTCGCAAGTTTGATAGCTGGGAGATCTGACATCCCGGAAGCTATTAGGGTTTCGAGCATCAACGACGGAATAGACCAATCCAAACTTGAAGCCGAAGATTCCGCGCTCGATGCCCGCTCGCATCTTTTCTTGGGCTCCGTGTATAACGCCGCGGGACGCAAAGCGGAAGCGCTTGCCGCATTTGAAAAAGCCTTAGAGCTTTCGCCAAAAAAACAGCAAATTATATTTATTGTCGCGCAATTTTATTTGGACGCGGGCGAGAAGGACAAGGCGGTGGAGTTGGCGAAAATGGGAGCGAGTCTCGACCCGACATATAATGAAGCACAGCACAATTTGATTATGCTCCAGATAAGCGCGGGGAAAGACCAGGATGCCCTCGCGGCCATAGATGATTTGATAAAAAACGGGAAAGCTGGCGCGGAGCGTATAAAAGTTTGGGCAAGCCTGTTTGTCGCACAGAAAAAATTTGATATTGCTGCCGATCTGTATAAAAAGGTTTTGGAAACAACGCCAAATGATACGCAGACGCGGATCAGCTTGGCCGCCTCGTACTACGAAGCCGGAAAGATTAACCTCGCCATAAAAGAAATCGAAGAGGCGATTCGCTTAAACCCGTCGTTTAAAGAACAGGGAGAAGGATTCATAAAACAACTTCGGGAAGGCGTAAAGGAGGTAGAATAGAAACACTCGCACTCGTTTACTTGTTTTATTTATATGCCCAAGGTCATTGTAACTGGAGGAGCCGGGTTTATCGGCTCTAATCTTGTAGACGCTTTAATCGAAAGAGGCGACGAAGTTTTGGTACTGGATAACCTTTCGACTGGCAAGAAAGAGAACATCAACCCGAAAGCCAAGCTTTGCGAGGCTGACATCCGTGATTTAAAAAAAATCTCGCCATTTTTCGAAGGGGTGGAATATGTTTTTCATCTCGCTGCTTACCCGCGCGTCCAGCCGTCCATCGAAGATCCGCTCGGGACGCACGACATAAATGTAAACGGGACGCTGAATGTTTTGATGGCCGCGCGCGTGTCCAAGGTTAAACGTGTAATTTATTCGGCGTCCTCATCCGCTTACGGCGACCAGGAAATCTTTCCAACGAGAGAAGATTTCCTGCCGCGCCCGCTTTCTCCTTACGGCCTGCAAAAATATATCGGCGAACACTACGCGCGTCTTTTCTCGCTCCTTTACGGCGTCGAGACTGTTTCGTTGAGATATTTTAACGTGTACGGACCGCGAGCTTCCTCCGAGGGTGCGTATGCTTTGGTCGTGGCGAAATTTTTAAAACAGAAAAAAGAGGGAATGCCTTTGACGATAGTCCCCGATGGGACGCAGTCCCGCGCTTATTCGCACGTTTACGACGTTGTCCGCGCCAATATTCTTGCGATGGAATCGGATAAAGTCGGGAAAGGAGAGGTGATAAATATCGGCGGGGACAAGGATTGGAGCGTTAACGAAATTGCCAAAATGGTTGGCGGGCCTTCCGTATTTATTGAGGCCAGAATAGAGCCGAAGAAAAGTTTGCCGGATACCTCGAAGGCAAGAGAACTTTTGGGGTGGCAATCAAAAATCGGGCTCGAAGAAGGGATCCTGGAATTAAAAAAGATGTACGGTTTAGAATGACAAGTATACTTTTAAATTCAGTAGAAGAGGCGAAAGTCTTGAAGGAAGAGGTTCTTCGCTCCGAAAAGTTTTCGTATGAAGTCGCCAAAAGACTAGGGGATTTAATACTTTCCCTAGTTCTTGCTTTCATAACTTTGATTTTATTTCCGTTCGTCGTACTCGCAATAAAAATAGAATCTTCCGGACCCATATTTTTCCGTCAGAAGCGCGTCGGCAAGGATGGAAAAATTTTCATGCTTTTAAAATTCCGTTCGACATACAGGACTTCCGTGGATGAGACGGTTGGATGGCATAAAGAAGGCGATCACGTTTATACCAATGTCGGAAAATTCCTGCGTAGGAATTATTTGGATGAACTGCCCCAGATAAAAAATGTCTTAAAGGGTGAGATGAGCTTGATAGGCCCACGGCCGGAGCGCCCGGAATTCGTCGAGGTTTTAAAAAAACAGGTCCCATTTTATGAATTGCGCCTTTTGGCGCGCCCAGGGCTTACGGGCTGGGCGCAGATTAACATGATGGACGACGCCGCGGCCCAAGACGCTTCGGAAAAACTCAAATATGACCTCTATTATATTAAGAATCGCTCAATCTGGCTCGATTTTAAGATAATCCTGAAAACTTTCGTCATATTATCCAACAGAAGCGGGCGATAGTCGCTGAAATCGGTTACCTTCCTCATCCGTCATAAGTTATAATGGTATATAAGCCAAACTTATGCAGATTAAAATTAAAGCAACTGGTTTTAAACTAACAGACGGCATCGGCGACCTTGCGCGGGAGAAGATTTTGTCGCCCCTCCAGAAGAGATTGGGCGCGGAATTGCCTTCGGACCAAGTTCTTGAGGTTGAGCTTGCTAAAATAACCAATCACCACGAAGAAGGAATGATATGGAAGTGCGAGGCGAATATCGCATTGCCGCACAAACAGCAGACGCTCTACGCGAAATCCATCGCGGAGAGCTTGGAGGCGGCGATTGATGAAACGAAAGACGAAATCGAGCGGGAGGTCATGGATTACAAAAATAAAAGATCGGCGCAATTCCTGCGCGTCGCCAGAAAAGTTAAAGAAAGAGTCCATCTGACGCGCTTGGCGCAGATGCCCGGAGATCTGTATCGCTGGATCCGCAGAAAATAAAATTCCTAACTTATCCACATTTACCCGCCTCTGGCGGGGTCTTGAATTTTTTTCTTCAAGATGATATTTTATTTTTATAGAGGAATATTCCTCTCAAAAAAATTCTAAAAAGGGAGGGTGAAAAAGAATGAGCAAGAACGACAATCGTCCCAAGGTAATAAAACTTTGTGGAGAAGAAATTGTCATCAACGGTCAAATGACTCCGGAGCAGAGCATCCAATACGCCAGATTACATAGGCGTGCGCTGCACAGGGGTGAGATAAGAATGAACCCCAATCCTTCATCGTTTGGCCAAGAGCCAGAAAATTAGCGTTTACTGGCGCAAAAAAAGACCCGCCGCGGCATTGTAAGTCGGCGGGTTTTTTTGTATTATTACTTGATTATGAGCCTTTTAACTAAGATTTTTGGGGCTTCTGGGGAGAAGGAGGTCAAGAAATTATTGCCTCTTGTTGAACGGATAAACGAACTCGAAAAGGACTTCTCGGGACTTTCGGACCAGGACCTAAAGAATAAGACCGAAGCTTTTAAATTGCGCCTTTCGAACGGCGAGATTTTGGACGACCTTCTGCCGGAGGCTTTTGCCGCTGTCCGCGAAGCCGCCAAGCGAACCCTCAAGCAGCGCCATTACGACGTCCAGCTTTTGGGCGGAATGGTTTTGCACCAGGGAAAAATTGCCGAGATGCGGACCGGAGAAGGAAAAACTTTGGTTGCGACGCTCGCGGCATATTTAAACGCCCTTTCCGGGAAAGGAGTGCACGTCGTGACCGTGAACGATTATCTGTCGAGGAGGGATGCCGCGTGGATGGGGCAGATTTACCACGCGCTTGGGCTCTCCGTCGGAGTTTTAAACCACGAGATAAGTTACCTATACGACCCTTCGCAGGAAGGAAATAAAGAAGAAGACAAAGAGCGCGATGAAAAAGGCTCTTTCAAAATTGTCCACGAATTTTTAAAACCTACTTCAAGAAAGGAGGCGTACCTCGCGGATATAACTTACGGCACAAACCACGAATACGGTTTCGATTATCTTCGCGACAACATGGCCTACTCCGAACCGCAGGTAGTCCAGCGGCCGCAAAATTTCGCGATTGTTGACGAGGTGGACTCGATTTTAATCGACGAAGCTCGAACCCCTTTGATAATTTCCGCCCCGGACGCGGAATCCGGCGAACTGTATAAGGTCTTTTCTAAGATTGTCCCTAGGTTGAAAAAGGAAGAGGATTTCAAAGTTGACGAAAAACAGAAGGCGGCGACTTTGACCGAGGAGGGAATCGAGAAAATAGAAAAGATGCTCGGCATTAAAAATATTTATACCGAAGGGGGAATGAAATATGTCCACCACCTCGAGCAGGCTTTGCGGGCGATGGCCATCTTTGAAAAAGATAAGAACTATGTCGTAAAAAACGGCGAGGTAATAATAGTAGATGAATTTACGGGGCGGCTTATGCCTGGGCGGCGCTGGTCGGATGGGCTTCATCAGGCGATCGAAGCGAAAGAAGGCGTCTTGGTCCAGCAGGAATCACGCACGCTCGCCACGATTACTTTCCAAAATTATTTCAGGCTTTATAAAAAACTTTCCGGAATGACCGGAACGGCTTCGACTTCCGCGGAAGAATTTCACAAGGTTTACAACCTGGAAGCTATCGAAATCCCGACAAACCGCCCGATGGTCAGGATGGACAAGGACGACAAAGTTTTCCAAACAGAAGCGGGAAAATTTAAAGCCGTTGCGAGGGAAGTAAAAGCGCGGCACGAAAAAGGCCAACCGGTTTTGATCGGTACGGTTTCAATTGATAAAAACGAACGGCTCTCGGCGATTTTTAAAAGTGAGGGAATCCCGCACGAAATTTTAAACGCCAAAAACCACGAACAGGAAGCGGAGATTATTGCGCAGGCCGGAAGGAAGGGGCGGGTTACGCTCGCGACTAATATTGCCGGACGAGGAGTTGACATAATTTTGGGCGGAAACCCTCCGGCGGAAGCGACGGAGGTTCGCGAGGCTGGCGGATTATATGTGCTTGGCACGGAGCGGCACGAAGCGCGGAGGATCGATAACCAGCTCCGCGGGCGATCCGGCATGCAGGGCGACCCGGGAGCAGGGCGACCCGGGAGAGTCCCAATTTTTTGTCTCGCTTGAAGATGACTTGATGCGGATTTTCGGTTCCGAACGCATAAAAGGGATGATGGGAACTTTTGGGCTTCCCGAGGACGAACCCTTGGAACACAAGCTTGTTTCAAACGCGATCGAATCGGCACAGAGTAAAATCGAGGGCCTGAACTTTGACGCAAGGAAGCATCTTTTGGAATACGACGACGTAATGAACAAGCAGAGGATGTCCGTCTACGAAAAAAGGAGGAAAGTCCTCGAAAGTTCCGAAGAGGAATTCAAGAAAATTTTCGAAGAGCATTTGACCCAGGATGTCACGGAAGAAATTTTGCAGAAAAAACAGGAGGAGATGAAGGACGCGTTTTGGCCGACGGTGCGCGCACTTTTATTGCGTACGATAGATATGCTTTGGATGGAGCATTTGGAAGTCATGGAATATACCCGTTCGTCCGTGCGTTTGCGGGCGTACGGCCAACGCGACCCGTTGATAGAATATAAAAACGAAGCGATAAAACTTTTTCGCCAGCTTGAAACTTCCATCGGCGCATCTTTCTCGCACCTGATCGCGCACCTGGGAGCCGCGCACGAAGAAAAGCACGCGCCTGTTAAAGTCGTCGCCCCGGGCGGAAAAGAAGTCGGCAGAAATGACCCATGCCCCTGCGGAAGCGGCAAAAAATACAAAAAGTGCCACGGGAAATGAGGATAAAATTATGAAAGTATTTATAGAAAATGAGGCGGGTTATAGCCAGAAGAACTTGTATAACGAGAAAACGCGTGAATATAAAAAAACCGTTACCGTTTCGAGAAAATACCCATTTCCGTACGGATTTGTTTTAGAAACAACAAGCGGAGACGGTGATAATCTTGATTGTTTTGTTATTACCGAACAAAAGCTCAAGACCGGACAAATAGTAGAGTGTGAGCCAATCGGAATGATGGAGCAGGTTGAGGATGGCAAAGAAGACAACAATATCTTGGCTAAACTAGATGGAGAAGATGTGATTATTGATGCGGCGATTAAAGATACATTAACCGAGTTCGTATCGCATGTTTTTGATCACAGGCCCGGCAAGGTGGTAAGGGTTGGGCGATTTTTAAACAAAAAAGATGCTGAAAAGTATATCAATCAATGTCTAGATCGCGTGGGGTAGTTAATAAGTAGCAAAAGTGCCACGGGAAATGAGGAATAAAAAGACCGCCTCAGCGAGGCTGGGCGGTCGAGTTGGTGGGTGGATCAAATTCACCTGAGAAATGGAGGTAGGTCATTCCGAGCGAGATAAGCAAGAAACCGATTGCCATCCCAGATTCGCTTGGCTTATCGGCGATTTGGAAGCTCAGAAAGACGATCATTCCGACCCAGATAATACCAAACACTCTTGCGATAATCTTTTCCATGGTATCCTCCTATGAAGATTCTGGCTATTATTGTACTAGGACTACCGAAAAAAGTCAAAAAAATCCGTGTGGTATTTTCAATAAATTGCCCGATGATGCCACGGGGCTTAAAGTAAGGTAAAATCTGGATATGTTTGAAGCGAAAATAATAAAAGAGCCAATAGATTAGTGAGGGAGGTGCTTTATCACAAGGAACTTGCTGCTGGGCGGAAAGCTTTACGGCAGTACGCTCGAGGGTTTAGACAAATACTTTACCCATTTTGCAATCGCCGCACTAAATGGGCGATAATTTGAATTATGCCGGCAGATAAAATTAGCTTAAAGAATGCAAAGGAAGATAAGCTTTTTTATTTTGTCGCGAATGTAGTAGTTTATCGCGAAGAAGATGCTAGGTGTCTTATATTGAAACGGAGCGCACGCGAAAAAGTCCATCCTGGCAAATATGCCGTCCCGGGAGGGAAGTTGGAATGGGGAGAGTTGGATATTGCCAGACTCACGCGCATGAACGGCGATGTAATCGATTTTGAAAATGCCGTGGAAAATTTGTTGGTGCGGGAGGTGCGCGAGGAAGCGGGTATAGAGATAGAAGACAGCATAAAATACCTTAACAGCGTGGCATTCGTGAGGCCGGATGGAATCCCGGTTGTTCTCGTAAAATTTGCAGCGAAATATAAGCGCGGCGAAGTTAAACTTGAACCAGGTGCGTTTGATGATTTTTCATGGGTTAACGCGGACGAAGTTAAGAATTTCGATTGCATTCAAGGAATCCAGGACGAGGTCGCAAAAACTATTCAAATTTATGGAAATTAAGCTGGGGATTTACGAACACTATAAAGGCGGGAGATATAAAGTTTTGATGCTGGCAAAATTAGAGGAAACCCATGAGTCGATGGTTGTATATCAGGCGCTGTATGGCGATGAAAGTTTATGGGTTAGGCCCCTCGCGATTTTTCAAGAAGACGTCGAAGTTAATGGCAAAAAAGTCCCGAGATTCAGATTTATTGAAAATGCCAACAAATAATCACGACAATCCGGAACCGCCGAAGAAGAGCGAGATAAAACCTGGGTCGGCGGTTTGGATTATTGAAAAGGAAAATTACGGAACGGATAAATATAAGCAGGGGGTTGTGAAAGAAATTTTAAGCCCAGGCGGGGCGCATCCGCGCGGGATCAAGGTCCGCCTTACGGACGGCACGGTTGGGCGAGTGCAATGGATGGCAGAATAAATCTAGGTTGTAAAGATTGTTACGGATTAATCTTATGTTAAGATTGTAAGATGAAAAAGTTTGAATCGGCGGGAGCGATTATTGTCGCGTTACTAATAGCAAGTATTTTTTACTTTGTTTCTTTTAACAAGGATGAAACGGCGATATCTTTCGACTCTTCCAGCGCGACCGCAAATACCAATTCGGCGCAGGAGAGCGAACAAAATGCGCCAGTAAATACGTCAAATAATATGGAAGAATTAAAAGTAGAGGTTGTTAAAGAAGGCAGTGGTGAGGGCGCGAAAAACGGCGATAAAGTTTCGGTGCATTACGTAGGAACCTTAACCGACGGTACGAAATTTGATTCAAGCCGTGATAGGGGAATGGCTTTTGAATTCCCGCTCGGCTCGGGCTTCGTCATACAGGGTTGGGATAAAGGAGTGCTCGGGATGAAAGTCGGGGAAGTGCGCAAGCTTACAATCCCGCCGGCCTTGGGATACGGCCCAGCTGGCGTCCCTGGAGCGATACCAGGCAACGCAATTTTGATTTTCGAGGTTGAGCTTCTGAAAATAAACTAGATATAAAATTTTACGAACAGGGCCCCGGCAAAAACCGGGGTTTTGTTTTGCTATTGACATTCCAGGTGGTTTTATGCTATACATTTCATGCACTCAAAAACATATGACTATTGAAGATTTAAAGGTTTTTTCCATAAAAAAGGTAAAGTTTTCGGACTTCGCGAAGCTAATCTTACTGTTAGCTTCTTTTTTGCTTTTGGCCACCGCGCTAATTTTCTATAAAACAATTTTCATACTTAGTACGCCGGTGTTTTCATCTTTTTGGATATTTTATGGCGTTGTCGTCTCTGTCTATTTAATTTCGCGTATCCCTTATGCTTATTTATATGAAGACAGGCACAGGAAATATCCCAACTCATCTTATCCAAGCGTTAGTGTTGTGATCGCCGCTAAGAACGAAGAAAAAAGTATTTTTAAGACCATTTCCAAGTGCGTTGAATCGGAATATCCGGCCGAGCTGGAATTTATAATCGTCGACGACGGGTCAACCGATGGGACCAAAAATGAAGTAACGCGCGCTAAGAAAATATACGGCGATAAAATAAAACTCATATCTTTCCCAAAACATTATGGGAAAAGAGAGGCCATGGCTTCGGGCGTTGATGAGGCGGAAAACGATGTTATAGTCTTTGTCGATTCGGACAGCTTCCTTTCTCCTAACGCCATTCGGCACATAACGGAGCATTTTATCGCTGATGAATCTATAGGTGCTGTCGCCGGCAATACTAAAGTTGAAAATGCGGATACAAACCTTTTAACAAAAATGCAGTCGGTACAGTATGCGATCTCGTTTGATGTTTATAAAACTGGCGAAAGCGTACACAAAGCCGTAACTTGTTGCCCCGGATGTTTTTCCGCGTACAGGAAAATTGCGATCAAGCCTCTTATCCAAAAGTGGAAGGAGCAGGAATTTTTGGGAGTTAGGGGGACTTTCGGCGATGACCGCGGGTTAACAAATTTCGTACTTAGGGACTGGAATGTTGTCTATTGCGAGAAAGCAAAAGGCGCGACAATGGTTCCCGAACAATTTCCGGTATATTGGCGCCAGCAATTAAGGTGGAAAAAATCTTGGATACGCGAAGGTATCCTCGCCGGCGCATTTATGTGGAAGAGGCATCCATTTGCGAGCATCGGTTTTTATATAAATTTTAGTTTTCCATTTCTTGGGCCGATCCTTGCGCTGAAAGTTTTAATCCTTAGCGTGCAGACCGGCAATCCGGCGCTCTTTGGAGTTTTTATGGTCGGGTTCATTTTAGTCGGGATGACCTTCGCTTTATTCGTCCGCATTTATCGCGGGGCGAAGAATTGGTTTTATATGCCTTTATTCTCGACGCTTTTCATTTCAACTTTAATTTGGCAGATGATTTACGCGTTCCTAACTTTAAGGGACAGTCGCTGGGGCACCAGATAAAAATATGACATTAAAACATAGACAATTTCACCTGCTTGTAATATGCGCCGCGATCATAGCCGTGATTGTGCTTTTCTATCCCGCCGCGAGCAATGCGCTTCTTGCAACAAAAGCCCACCTTTATAGATATTCGTATTCCGTGCCGAGGAATCTTGAAGTTAAAAATTTATCTGAATTTGCTCCGGCTGAAGCTGTACCTGTTTTGATGTACCACGGAGTCGTAGTTGATGGAACGCTCGAGACGGAAAATGAAAAAAATACAGAGAGGGATATATTTATCGCACAAATGGAAATGTTGAAACGCGAAGGGTTCCAGACCATTTCCGTAAAAGAATATAACGAATTTATTCAAGGAAAGTTTACACTTCCGGCAAAACCTATAATTCTTACTTTCGACGACGGCAGGAGAGACAGCTTTTATACCGTTGACGAAGTATTGGAAAAACTTGGCTTCAAGGCAACGATTTTTATCGCAAGCATTAAAGCCAACCAAAGCGACACCTTCTATCTTACGTGGGACGAGTTAAAGCATATGAAAACGACAGGGCGCTGGGAAATTGAAGCGCACGGCGAAAAATCCCACGAGGATATTGCCGTCGACGAAAACGGTTCGACTGGAAAATATTTGACCTCGCGCATGTATATTCCGGGGCAGGGCTTGGAAAGTATTGAAGATTATGAAAAAAGGGTTGAGGCGGATTATTTGAAAAATATAGCTGATTTAAAGGGGAATTTGGGGATAGACGCAAAATACTTTGCTATTCCTTTAAATAGTTATGGTTATATTGACGACTCAAATTATGATGGGGCATTTGCACTAAACGACAAGCTCACTCGCCGCTACTTCAAGCTTGCGTTTTTCCAGGTTCCGTTAAAAGACGGGAAGCCGATCGAGACTTTCTATAATTACAAAGATTCGAATTCTTACAGGGTGAGAAGGCTTGATGTGCAAAATATAAGCGCGGATGAGTTACTTCAGGCGCTCGAAAAATACGAGCCAAGAAATGCATTTTTTGAATTCCCGAGCGCCCAAAAAGATTTGCTGATAGATTTACTTTATGGCAGTGCGGAAACCGATGAAGGTGGGATTCGCCTTACATCCGGGCCGAATACATCTGGCCGAATGTTATTCGGTGACCAAGGCTGGAAAAATTATACTGTGACCGCACGGATTGTCCGTGAAAAAGGAAATTCTGTTTCTCTTGTCGCTTATTACACCGACGAAGATAATTTTATAAGCCTTGATTGGAGTGGGAAATTAGTAAGGCTTGTTGAATATGTTGACGGCAAGGAACACGAACTTGCTTCCTATTATCCCTGGGAAAAAACTGGGGAAGTTGAAGTCCTTATCAGCGTTGTAGACGGAAAAGTTATGTCGTACTTCAGCGGGAAAATGATTTCACGAAATGTGCCGACGCAATTATCTCGCGGCGCGTCGGGGTTTGACGTTTGGGATCCAGAAGGCGGAGCGCAGTCAAAAATAAAAAGGATAAAAATAAATGACTAAATTTGCCGCAGGGGTTTTGGTTGCGCTTGCTGTAGCTTTTTTGTCTGTCTCGCTTCACGTCAGCTCCCGAGAGAATTTTCCGGGTGAGGTAATATTCAGCGAAGCTTTTGATAATACATTTACCTTGGAGCAAGTTTGGCCATCGGTGAGAAGCGGGCACGCTGATTGGTGGGTGTCGTCCGGCGGCTACTTGATTTCTGAAAACGGCATTGGGCGCACGCTAAAGGGAAACCTTTTGCCAAGCGACCGTTTTGCAATGAAATATGCCAATTCAAATCCACGCGATACCGCTAAGGGATTTAGGCCGCAAAATGTTTTTAGGCTTGTTTTGAGGGAAAATTTTCTTAACGCGACACAAGAGCTTCGCGCACGCGTCATCTATTATGAACCAAGCTCGAGCGAATACCGCAACGAATCGAACGGCGTCCTGCTTTTTAACCGTTATCAAGACGAAAGCAATTTATATTACGTTGGCATCCGCGTGGACGGGAACGCAGTGATAAAAAAGAAATTAAATGGGAGGTATTCAACCCTGGATATTACTCCAGTATTTTCAAATAAGAACCCATATAATAGGGAGGCCAATAATAATTTTCTGCCGCTTAATTCCTGGATTGGGATAAAAAGTTTAATAAAAAATATAGAAGACGACAAAGTCCAAATCGAATTATTTATCGATCAAACTGGCAATGGAAAATGGAAACGTGTTTTGTCTGTTGTTGATGATGGCGTTACGTACGGCCCGGCGATAACGAAGTCCGGATATGGCGGAATTCGCACCGATTTTATGGACGTAGAATTTGATGATTATCGAATTGCAGAATTTTAATTATAAGTTTAAAATAGAACCATGAATAAGAAATTTTTTGCCCCAATTTTAGCCCTCGGAATAATGCTTCCGCAGGGATCTTTGCTTATCGACCAGGATGTTTTTCGCCAGGATTTAGAAGGGAAAATTCGCAATAGGGCGGAAATGAACATTGAACGCGTGCACGTCGCAACTAGGCTGGATGATGAAATTGTTGTCAAGATGAAGGATTCGGGAAAATTCACGAGAATTAAGCTTTCCGGAAGGAAATTCGAAGACGTATTATCCGAACTTCGCAGTCAAGCTGACGTGGAATACGCGGAGCCAAACTATATAGTAGAGGCGTACGCCGTTCCGAACGACCCATATTTGAATTACCAGTGGCATTTGGATAACGCGGCTTACGGAGGAATCAAAGCTAAGGCCGCTTGGGACGTCACGCAGGGCGCGGGCGTTACTGTTGCGGTGATTGATACTGGGATCGCTTACGAAAATTATACGGATCCGGCGACAGGAAAAGTTTTCCAGAAAGCTCCAGATTTTTCTGGGACATGTTTCGTCCAGGGTTATGATTTTGTTTCCAACGATACGCATCCGAACGACGAGAATAGCCACGGGACGCACGTTGCCGGGACGATTGCGCAGAGCACAAACAATTCCCTTGGAACCGCCGGAGTTGCTTACGAGTCCTGCCTGATGCCGATCAGGGTTTTAGACAAAAATGGTTCAGGAACATACGCGGATGTCGCGGAAGGGATACGCTACGCGGCCGATAATGGCGCGAAAGTAATAAATCTTTCGCTCGGCGGATCGGTTGGCGCGACTTATCTTGAAGAGGCTTTGGCTTACGCATACTCGAAAGGTGTAACGATTGTTGCCGCTTCCGGAAATGATGGAGCCGGGACCGTGGGATATCCTGCCGCTTACGATAATTATGTAATTGCGGTTGGAGCTACCAGATATAATGAAACTCGTTCTTCTTACTCTAACTACGGATCAAGCTTGGATTTGGTTGCGCCTGGAGGGGATACGGCCGTTGACCAAAATGGTGATGGTTATGTTGATGGGGTTCTCCAGAATACTTTTAACCCGAACACTAAAAATGTTCTCGATTTCGGATACTGGTTTTTGCAGGGAACTTCGATGGCTTCTCCGCACGTCGCGGGGGTAGCGGCCTTGGTTATCTCCAAAGGCAACGCAACCACGTCGGCTGACGTAAGGCAGGCTTTGCAGTCTACGGCGGACGATTTAGGCGCTTCCGGCAGGGATAACACCTATGGATATGGCATTGTGGACGCGGCTGAAGCGGTTTTATGGGTTGCGGCTCCAACGCCTCCTCCTGCGCCAACTCCTGTTCCCACCCCAACTCCAACCCCACCTCCTCCTCCGCCCCCTCCAGCAGAAATCCTCCTTTTCTCGGACAGCTTTGAAGTCTCCGAATGGAACGGCCTTTGGACGGAGGACAGCCAAAATGACTGGTTCCGCTCCAGACAAAGAAAGACCGACGGTAGGTGGTCTGCCGAAGTTGACGGAGCCGCGAATGACGCGGCCTTGACGTCGAAAGTAATTGATCTTCAAGGAAAGACAAATGCCCGGATTACTTTCTTTTGGTTTATGGAATCCGGATTGGACGCTGGTGAGTACGTCGCGTTTGACGTTTCGGTAAATGGCGGAGCGTGGAGCGAGAAAGCTCGGATAAGAGGAAATGTTGATCCAGAAAATTCATGGCGAAATGTAAGTTTTGAGACAACGGCTACCTCTAATGTAAGACTTCGTTTTCGCGGCTTTATGTCTGACTCTTCCGAAGACGCTAATCTCGATAACGTTCGCGTTGTGGCGTGGTAAGTATATAGACAAAAAATTCTCAATAATATATAGTATGCACTAGCAGATTCCTATCTGGCAGGGAAACCTAGATAGCTTTTGGTTTTTAAAGGTTTCTTTTTAGCCCAAAAAGGCTATGCATGCCCTGGTAGTAATCCCAACATTTAATGAGAGATATAATATTCTCAAGGTTCTCAACGCCATAGTAAGGGAGAGATCTCTTCTTTATGATGACAAAATTTCCGTACTCGTGGCGGACGATTTTTCTCCAGACGGCACTGCAGACATCGTTCGCAATTTTTCCAAGAATAATGAGGGAATATATCTTATAAGCGGCAGAAAGCAAGGTCTCGGGATTGCTTATAGGAGGGCTTTCAAATGTCTAGTTGATGGCTACTTGAGGACGCCGGATTCGCCAGAGGAATTTCGTCTTCCATTTTCACTGAATGAGGTAGATGTAGTGTTTGAGATGGACGCGGACCTCTCACATAACCCGGCAGATATCCCACGCTTTTTGGCAAAAATTAGAAGTGGCTATGATTTTGTCATCGGGTCTAGATATGTTGAGGGTGGCGCAGTAACAGGGGGATGGCCTTTCTCGAGAAGGTTTATCAGTAAATTTGGTAATATTTTTGCGCGGTACTTCGCACGGCTACATGGCGTGCATGATTGTACGAGCGGTTTTCGTGCGATACGCTCTTCTCTCTTGGCGGGCATGAATTTTAATGCGCTCGGGATGAACGGATATGCGTTCCAGATTTCTTTCCTCTATCAGGCAATTCGACGAGGGGCACAAGTTTCAGAAATACCTATAATATTTGCAGACCGAACGGAAGGAAAATCAAAGATGAGATTCAAAGATATTATGGAATTTGGTTTTACGTGCCTATTTATTCGAGTTCGCGAAGTTTTTTCGTGGCTTATTTCTAATATTTATCCGGTATTTATAGTTTCTTCAGCGCTCTTTCTTTCTGGTATATTATACGGGCTTATTACCCTTGAGAGCATTATTGTTACCACGGTAGTCGTTATCTCTGCCATACTAATTTCTCAGGGAATATTTAGCCTATATTGGATGCTTTTCGCTTGGGAAAATCCGGTGCGATTATTTTCTGAGAAAATTCCTAAGAAGTTCTTGGAATCGCGCTACTCATTTACCGCCCTTGTGCCCGCTCGGCACGAAACTCATGTTATCGCCGATACAATTCGAGCTGTACACCGCATCGATTACCCGGCGGAACTAAAGGAAACTCTCATTTTATGCCGGTCCGACGACGTTGAGACTATTTCTGCGGCAGAGAAGGCCATTCGCGAAATTGCTTCGGGAAACATCAGGCTTGTAATTTTCGATGATCTCCCGATTACAAAAGCGCACAGCTTAAACGTGGGGCTAAAAGAAGCGAAGAATGACATCGTCACTATTTTTGATGCGGAAGATGAGCCGCATCCAGAAATGTATAAAGCGATTAATACTGTTTTTTTGAGCAATAATGTAGACGTTGTCCAGTCAGGAGTCCAGCTTATGAACCATGACTCCCACTGGTTCTCCGGACTAAATGTCCTTGAATATTTTTTCTGGTTTAAGTCTGGCTTACATTTTTTCTCGCTTGTCGGCTCTATGGTCCCGCTAGCGGGGAATACTGTTTTCTTTAGGCGCGCATGGCTTACGAGGGTTAATGGATGGGACGAAAAATGCCTTACCGAAGACGCGGATATTGGTATTCGCTTGAGCAATGCCGGAGCAAATATAAAAGTTGTCTATAGTGAGGAGCATGTTACCAAGGAGGAAACCCCCGCAAACATTAAGGAATTTATACGACAGCGTACGCGGTGGAATCATGGTTTTTTGCAGATATTCACGAAGGGAGAGTGGAAGGAATTACCAACCTTGCGGCAGAAAATTTTTGCAATTTATATCCTGCTTTCGCCGATAGTACAGGCATCATTTCTACTTTATATACCGTTCAGCATAGTAATTTCCCTTACACAAGAGTTGCCTTTGGGTATAGCTCTTTTCTCGTATACCCCACTCTATATATTTCTTTTCCAGCTCCTCACTTTTATGATTGGCATGTACGAATTTACAAGGGCATACAAGCTAAAATTTTCTTGGCTCGTACCATTTAAAATTCTTGTCACATTTTATCCTTATCAAGCATTGTTGCTCATTTCTTCAATGCGGGCTCTCTACCGCATGTCCGCCCAAATAAACATTTGGGAGAAAACACTTCATCAAAACGCCCATCGCGAAATTATACATATACCAGCAGTAATTCCAGAAACAGAAATATGACAAATAACCTATTCCAAAATTTTATTTCAAAGAGGGTTGCGGTGATTCTATTGATCGTCCTTGTCGCGCTTATCTCCCATTCCTATAACGCCTTTCATTTTCCATACTATGAAGCAGACGAAGGGACTTATATGTCGCAGGCGTGGTCGGTGGTGTCCATGGGTAAACTTGCTCCTCACACATACTCCTACGACCATGCTCCAGCGGGATGGATATTAATAGCGCTTTGGTCGAAACTTACTATGGGGTTTTCTACGTTTGGCTTTTCAATAAACTCTGGCCGTGCGCTTATGATTTTGATACATATCGCTTCTTCTTTGTTGCTCTATTCTATAGCTAAGCGTTTAACTAAAAGTGAGGTTGTCGGCTTAGTCTCCGCCCTGCTTTTTTCCCTTTCTCCACTTGCGATCCACGACCAAAGGCGTGTCTTACTTGATAATATAATGGTTTTTTGGGTATTATTTTCTCTTTTTTTGGCGATTGGCGAGGGCAGAAAACTCCGACATTTTATGTTGAGTGCGGTTGCGTTCGGCATTGCGATTTTGACGAAAGAACCGGCCATTTTCTTTCTTCCCGGATTTCTATATATTGTGTTCAAAAATTCGCAGTTAAATATACGGCGATTTGCGGTTTTCCAATGGTTTGCGATTGTTCTTGCGATTGTCTCCGTGTATTTTTTGTACGCCCTCTTAAAAAATGAGTTTTTTCAATCTGGTACTTTTCTCGGTGGAGATGCGCCCCATGTAAGTTTTGTCGAGACAATGAAATATCAGCTTTCCAGAGATGGGGGTTTTTTCCTTAGTCCAGATAGCGATTTTAGGAGCAACTTAAAATTTTGGCTTGGGAGAGAATATGGTGATCCAATTATTATAGTGATGGGAATACTATCACTTTTTATTGTTTCTGTTTTATCATTTTTCTATGGACGTTTGCGCGTAGCGGCTTTATTGAGTTGGCTTTATATACTGTATCTTATTCGTGGCGGAAATGTGATCGGATTTTACATATTACCGCTTCTGCCTTTTCTTGCTTTAAACGTCGCTATTTGCGTAAAGGCTATTGGCTTTTATATATTGCCGCTTCTGCCTTTTCTTGCCTTAAATATTGCTATTTGCGTGAAGGCCATATTGATTTATTCTGAACGCTGGAATTCAAAACGGTTTGGCGTAGCGGCAGTGCTGTTGTTCCTCTCGCCTTTTCTCGTTTACTACGCTACCCATACAGATATTTATACAAAGGACCAGACTTCCGGGCAGATTGCGGCCGTCGAGTGGATGCATGAAAATATTAGAGAGAACGCCGTCGTGCTTATAGATAATTACGCCTTTATTGAATTGAATTCTGTCCCTGGGAACTTTTACTATTATTGGAAAGCTGAAAGAGATCCAGAGATTAAGGCGAATATCTTAAAGGGCGATTGGAGAAATGTAGATTACCTCTTGGCAACTCCCCAGATGACCAGTGACATCGCCGATGCTGACCTCGAACTTACCAAGAACGCGTATATGAATTCATCTTCCGTGAAGCGCTTTGAAGATTTTGGATGGTATGTTGAAATTAGGTCGGTAAATTGACAATGTTTAAGTTATTATATTATACTTTTAGGTCACTATGAAAAATAAGAAAATACCATATTTGCTCGCATTCGCTACAGCCGCAATCTTTGCGTTTTCTTTCTCTGTCGCTTTGGCTCTAGACTTGCCGCGCGGTTTTTCGTTCGAATCTGTATATACAGGATTTAATTTTCCGGTTGCCGCCAAGTTTGCTCCCGATGGGAGGATTTTCGTTGTCGAGAAAAATGGAGTAGTGAAGGTGATAAAAAACGGGGTTGTCCTTCCGGATCCATTTATCACACTTCCGAATGTTAACGATTACAATGACCGCGGGCTTTTAGATATCGCGTTTGACCCGGACTTTGCGGTTAACCAACATGTTTACATATTCTATACATATGAGGATAACGCCAGTGATTACATTGGCACTAAAACTGCCCGGCTAACTCGAGTTACCGCTGACGGCGACGTAGCGCTACCCGGGAGCGAGGTTGTTATATTGGGTACCGAGGTTGGGAGCTCCTGCGAAAATTTTCCATCAGGCACTGACTGCATTCCTTCTGATTCTCCCAGCCACACCATCGGTTCTATTCGCTTCGCATCGGATGGCTCCATGTTCGTTTCAATGGGAGATGGGGCCTCGTTCGTTGAAGCTGATCCATTGGCACTGCGTTCACAGAATTTGGATTCTTTGGCTGGAAAAATTTTGCATATTAATAAAGATGGAACTGGAATTCCTTCAAACCCATTTTATACTGGAGACCCAGATGATAACCGCTCTAAGATTTGGGCGTATGGGTTCCGTAATCCGTTTAGGTTCGAGCTCGACCCGGTTTCGGGCATCCCCATTGTTGGCGATGTAGGGTGGATCTCGATCGAAGAAATAAATATCGCGAAAGCTGGGCAAAATTTCGGCTGGCCGTGCTGGGAAGGGATGGAACACCAAGCTGGCTACGAATCATTTTCTGTCTGCGAGGGACTCTATGCCGACGGTTCAGACGTAAAGCCTGTTCATTATTATGTTCATCCGCCTGGCGCAGCCGTGATAGGGGGAACATTTTATATGGGGACAATTTATCCTGCCGAATATCAGGGCGCGTATTTCTTTGGGGATTATGCGAGAAGCGAGATCGGATATTTTAAGTTGGATGAGTTTGGCGATGTAATTCCAGGAAGCTTCGCTTATTTTACGCATGAGGCTTCGGCGCCAGTACATTTTTTTATCGGGCCAGACACGGATTTATATTTTGTTGCTATCTTTCCAGGCGATATTGTCCGCGTTAAATATAACTTTGAAAATAGTGCCCCAACGGCCGAAGCTGTTGCGGATCCAATTGCCGGACCTCTTCCATTGACGGTCCAATTCTCAAGTGACACTTCGAACGACCCAGATGGCGACCCAATGACTTTCTTCTGGGATTTTGGAGATGGGGATACTTCAGCGGAAGCTAACCCCTCTCATGTTTATCTTTCAGCTGGACAATTTACAGCCACGCTTACTGCGACTGACAGCTTTGCTGCCGAGGATAGCGATTCCGTTGTCATACATCCCGGTGAAAATATTCCAGAAGCGGAGATCCTTTCTCCGGAGGGAGGGCCTTTATATATTGCTGGGCAGATTGTAAATTTTGAGGGCGGCGCGAGCGACGTGGAGGATGAGACTTTCCCGGATTCAAGTTTTTCCTGGGATTTGGTCGCGCACCACTGCCCATTTGGTGATTGCCATACGCATATCCTTTTAAGCCGAACGGGGCCGACGGGCAGTTTCGCTATACCGGACCACGATGATGACACTCATTACGAATTGATTTTAACGGTGACCGACAGCACTGGACTAAGCGATACCGCGAACGTTTTATTGAATATGGAGACCGTGACACTTACTTTTGAAACCAACCCGGAGGGGTTAAATTTGATTTATGGCGGCATTTCTCAACCTACGCCATTTACAGTCAGCGCAGTTGTTAATGGCTCAAGAACTATTGCGGCTCCGACACCGCAGGGCCCCAACAATTTTACAGCCTGGTCTGACGGGGGCCTGCAACAGCACTCAATTGTTGTACCGTCTACGGCGACAACGTACACTGCAGAATTTACCACCCTCGAAGGAGGCGCATTTTTTGGAAACTATTTCTCAAACCCAAACCTTCTTGGCTCTCCGGCCCTTTCGCGCCAGGATGCAGAAATCAACTTCGACTGGGGCCTTTTGGCTCCAGATCCAGCCGTTCCGGCCGACAATTTCTCCGTCCGCTGGGTGAAAAATGATGAATTTGAAGATGGGATATACCAATTCAGCGTTACAGCGGACGACGGTGTTAGACTTTTTATTGATGGAGCCCCGGTAATAAATGAGTGGCAAGATCAATCGTCAGCCTCGTATACAGTAGAACAAGTTATGACCGCGGGAACGCACGAGATAAAAATGGAGTACTACGAAAATGGCTTTGATGCGGTGGCAAAACTTTTTTATGGCAAGAAAGGGGATTCGTGCCAGACGCGTGGCGCCCGGATTGATGTTTCTGCCTACACTTCCGGTGACGCCAAGTGGTATTTCGCCGAAGTCCCAGTCGTGCCCGGCTCCTTATACCATTTCTCTAACTTCTATAAATCAAACGTTACGACCTCTTTTGTCATGCAGGTCAGGAATACGGATTCGAGCGTTTCATACATATGGCTAAAAGACATCCCAGCCTCCGCAGATTGGCAGCAGGCTTCTGCGGACATCGTTACCCCGGCGGGTGCAGCTTCGGTAAGCATATTTCATTTAATACGATCCATAGGCTCGCTTTCGGTGGATAGCTATTCGTTTATGGCAGACGGGGATTCGGTAAATTTGATTGAAAATTTTTCTTTTGAAGCGGGAGGGGTTGGAGCTCCGCAAGAATGGACGAATAATTCTTGGGGGGACAACGCGTCCGTATTTACATATCCGGCAGAGGGTATATTGGATACCGTTGATTTTTGCGCGAATTATTTTGCCAACCAAAACCTTCTTGGCTCTCCGGTCCTTTCGCGCCAAGACTCGGTAATAGATTTTGACTGGGGCCTTTCGGCTCCAGATCCAGCCGTTCCGGCCGACAATTTCTCCGTCCGCTGGGTGAAAAATGAATTGTTTGATGGCGCGACGTACGAATTTACAGTTATTGCAGACGATGGTGTACGACTTTTTCTTGATGGCACTTTAGTTATTGACCAATGGAATGATCAATCGGCTACGGCGTATACAGTAGAACAAGTTATGACCGCGGGAACGCACGAAATAAAAATGGAGTACTACGAAAATGGCTTTGATGCGGTGGCAAAACTTTTTTATGAGAAAAAGGCTGACATCTGCCAGGTTAAGGGTGCGCGCGTCGATGTTTCTGCGCATTCATCAGGAGACGCCAAGTGGTATTTCGCCGAAGTCCCAGTTACGCCGGGCACGTTGTATCATTTCTCAGACTACTACAAATCTACAGTAACTTCTGGTTTAGTAATGCAGGTTAGGAAAGCTGATTCTTCTGTCTATTATCTAGGGCTTGGAGATCTTCCAGTTTCCGCGGACTGGCAATTGGCGTCTATAGATTTTGTCGCCCCTCCTGACGCCGTTTCGCTAACCATCTACCACCTCATTCGTCTCGTAGGTTCACTCAATGTGGACGACTACTCGCTTACAGCGGACGGAAATGATGTTAACTTGATTCAGAATCCTTCTTTTGAATTAGGAGCTACTGGAGCTCCACAGACATGGGCGAATAATTCTTGGGGGGACAACGCGTCCGTATTTACATATCCGGCAGAGGGGGTTGGAGTATGCGCTGGCTTATAGGCTTTTCTTTTGTTGCTCTCGGCCTTCTATGGTTGAGCGGCATTGTTAGTTGGGAGTTTGAGGTCCCGTCCTACAAAGCTCCAGAACATCATCGCGAGGAGAAAGTTCCTTCCTTATTTTCTTCTTCGACACCAGAGGCATTGATTAGAATAGTCGAAAGAATTTTGCCGCCTCCTTCCAGAAGGGAGGTATTTCAGGGGTGTTCCATTGTTGATTCATCTATATTTTACATTGGGACGTCGACGCAATCTGCCCGCCTGGAGCGCACGCTTAGGGAAGAGGGAAGAACTGAAGACGCGGAACTTCTTTGCGAGATTTCGCGGCGTCCGCAAGGTATTTGGATTACGGGAGACAGGCCTGATGCCGCAAAGCGGGTAGCTGAATTTATTGAAGACGCCTCTTCCGTGGGAAGGATACCAGTTTTTGTTTTATATAATGTACCAGGTACGCTTATCCATTCTATCGGGGATGCTATCGGAAATAACAAAGCGTGGATTATTCTTGAGCCCGATGCCCTAGGGCTTGCCGCGAACCTTTCCCAAGGCGACCGTGAGGCTCGTCTCTCAGAACTGCGAAGGGAGGTAGAGATATTAAAAAGCTCCGCGCCCTCTTCGCGCGTTTACATTGATGCGGGACACAGCTCCTGGCACTCGTCACAAGAAATTGTGGAATATTTGAAACAAGCAGGGATTGCCAGCGCTGATGGTTTTTCTACAAATGTTTCAAATTTTCGTCCTTTGAGCGACGAGATTATTTATGGGAAAGATATTTCAAAACGAACCGACGGGAAGCATTTCATTATAGATACGAGTCGCAACGGCGCGTCGGTTTCTTCGTCCGAATGGTGTAATCCCGCTGGTGCTGCGTTAGGGTATTCCCCAACCACGGGTACTGACAATGCCTTGATCGACGCTTTTTTGTGGGTCAAACCACCGGGAGAATCAGACGGGTCGTGTAACGGGGGGCCATCCGCTGGAAAATTTTGGCTCGAGCGCGCGCTTGGAATGGTAAAAAGAAAATATTGACATTCAAAAGCCCTTCCTATAGAATACGACACGATAAAGTTCTTATGTAAATAGAGTCTATATATGGGCGCCGGACTGGACAATTTGTTTGTTTCCCCTTAGTCTGGCGCCCGTATATAGACTTTTTTGTTATTGTGGAAAACTTTTCTTGCGTTCTCCGTCTAGTATATTATAAACAATATATAACTTAATATTTTTCTGTCTCGTGGGGAAACCGGGATGGGAGCATTTAGCGGATACAATGCATTCCATTTTGGGCAAGTCCCCATTTTATTTTATTAGAGACGTTTTAGAAGCTTACTTCTCTCGCGAGAAGTTGGCTTTTTTTGATTTTCGAGGGACTTGGAGCCGGGATCAAAGCTCTTTTTTCAAAAGAGGGTTTCGATCCCTGTTCTTTTTGGAATTGGGGAAAATTAATTCTTATAAAAGGTCGAGGATAAATTATTGGGGAACAATATAATGCAAATCAAAAAAATGATAAAGAAAATAATTGCGTCAACGGTATTAATGCCGGCAATGGCGCTTGGTCTTTACGCGGCTCCTGTTCTCGCCAGCATGGACTTCGAGAATAACGACGTCATCGTAAAGAACTCAAACTGGGCAAGTGTCACGAACGTAGTTGCGTCTTCTGCTTCAACCGGTGGCAACGATGCCAACGGAGGAAACGGCTCTAACGGCGGAA